>Ga0116204_1000909_pt1 | contig 16795 bp, 8 predicted proteins | sample LakKivwa52mmetaG_FD_94481 | JGI IMG/M metagenome (GOLD analysis project Ga0116204, IMG submission 94481) | Anoxic lake water microbial communities from Lake Kivu, Rwanda to study Microbial Dark Matter (Phase II) - Lake Kivu water 52m metaG | ecosystem: Environmental > Aquatic > Freshwater > Lake ...
ATGAAAAAACTGGACGAAATCTTTGAACTGAAAAAAATAAACTACGGATTTTTCCAGTCTATCCCTGCAGGGATCACCAGGGGGATCAAGTCAATCGGGGATTATCTCAAACAGTTCAAACTCTTATTCTCAAGGCATACCAAAGCATATGAGTCACTTGGCGGATTTATCACAATAGGAAGCATATTCCCGGGTGTATGGCACTGGCAGTCGTTCTGGGAACTGACAGCTTTCCTGTCAATAATCCTTGCCGTAATGAACATACTGCCGATACCGGGTCTCGATGGAGGGCACGTAATGTTCCTGCTGTTTGAAGTTGTGACAGGAAGGAAACCCAGCGACAAGTTCATGGAATATGCCCAGATAGCCGGTATGGTTATAATCTTTTCACTGCTTATCTTTGCCAATGGCAATGATATTATCAGGCTAATTAAGAGATTATAAAGAGATTGAAATATATTTGTCACTTTTAATATACATTATAAACTATTGATTAAATTTGCATAAATCAAAACATCTACTGACATGGGAAAGATTGGAGCAACTGAGATTATACTGATTCTGCTGGTGGTCATTCTTCTTTTTGGCGGACGCAAAATACCTGAATTGTTCAAGGGAATCGGACAGGGTATGAAGGAATTCAAGAAAGCCTCAAAGTTTGATCCAGACGAGGAGAAAGAAAAGGAAAAAGTACAATAAGATACTTTAGTTGGCATATTTAAGGGGCATTGTGAGATGCCCCTTTTTGTTTTTATCTCTGTGGCTCTCTGTGTCTTCTCGGTGGAACTCTGTGTAACTAAAAGAATTTTTCAAGAACTAACACAGAGAAGCACAGAGGAGACACTGAGTTCCACAGAGGAGAAGAAGTCTTATACCGGTTCATATTTCTGATTCCTTCTCACCGGAACAAACCCTGCTTCCCGTATAACCGACTGCAGCTCTTCAGCATTGAACCTGTTCACCGACCCGGCAGCACTGACCACATTTTCCTCAATCATCACCGAACCCACATCATTGGCTCCTGCATGGAGGGAAAGAATAGCGGTCTCTTTCCCCACAGTAAGCAGCGATGTCTGAATATTCCTTATATTGTTCAGGATAATCCTGCTTATAGCGATCAGTCTTATATAATCAGGGGTGTTGTAACCGCTTCTTACACCCTGCTTCTCCCTTAGCTGTGTGCCCTTGTCCTGGAAAGGCCAGGGGATAAATGTGATGAATCCGTAATGATCCTTTTCCTTTTCTGACTGGAGATCCCTCAGGCTGATCAGGTGTTCTATTCTCTCCTCTACAGTCTCAATATGTCCGTACATCATTGTGGCCGATGTCGGAAGATTCATTTTATGAGCCGTCCTCATCACTTCCAGCCACTCAGTGCCAGTTGCCTTGGCCGGCGAAACGATTTTCCTCACGCGGTCCGAAAGTATCTCTGCGCCGGCACCGGGAAGAGAATCAAGACCTGCACCGGTGAGAGCTGAAAGTATTTCATGATAGCTTTTCTTCTCTTTTTCTGACAGGAATACTATTTCGGGAGGGCCGAGTGCATGAAGCTTCAGCGAAGGATATAGCTCTTTCAGCTTTCTGAAAAGATCAGTATAAAAGTCCAGACCGAGATCAGGATTCATACCTCCCTGGAGAAGGAGCTGATCTCCACCGAGCCGGAATAGCTCATCAATCTTCGCGATATACTGCTGTATGGTTGTAATATACGCATCAGGGGAATTCTTCTTCCTGCAGAAATTACAGAAAGAACATTGAGAAAAGCAAATGTTGGTGATGTTCACATTACGGTCAATCATCCATCCTGCAGCCCTGCCCGGGTTATGAACCTGCCTCAGGGTGTCAGCCACGAACATCAACTCCTCCAGCGGAGCCTCTTTGTACAGGGTGACACCTTCCTCCGCATCAAGAGGCACGAGGCTGAGAGCTTTATTGTATAAGTTTGTGAAAGGCATTTAAGCAGGGGTAAGTGATTTCATCATTTTCTGTATTGGCAAAGGTAGCGTTTTGAAACAGAAACTGTCAATTATTTGTTTAACTTTACTCCTTCGAAAACACGAAAGAAAAACATGAAACCTCAAATATCCAGAATATCACAAATATCACCGGATCAGTCAGTTGTATGCATTGTGGGGAAAAACAGGATTCCCGGGTTTCTCCGGCTCGGCAAGATCGAAAAAGAGTATGCCCTGAAACAGCTGAAAGCCGGGGATGAGTATGTGTTCATAAACTCATACTTCAGGTGTATTTATCTTATCAGGATCAAAAGCGAACTAAGCGATTTCAGGGCACGGGAAGAATTGCGCAAGACAGCATATAACATCAGTAAGCTCGTTAAATCAAACAATCACAGTGAACTGGTCATCACTTCTTATGATGCATACTGTGGTGCTGTTGAAGATTTTGCCGAAGGGCTGACACTCAGCATATATTCATTTGATAAATACAAGACAAAGAAGCCCGGAGAACCCGTGAAAAGCTATCCGTCGAAGCTTCTGCTGTACGGGGATACCGACAAGGCATCGGTGAAATGGCTTGATGCCGTCACTGATGCAGTATATATAGCACGTGACCTTATCAATGAACCTGTCAATTACCTGAATGCCTCAAAGCTTGCAGAAGAGGTCCGGAAAACAGGGAGATCTGCCGGTTTCAGTGTTGAGGTTCTGAATAAAGGCAAGATTGAAGCGCTTAAGATGGGAGGTCTTCTGGCCGTGAACAGGGGAAGCGTTGATCCGCCTGCATTTTGCATCCTGGAATGGAAACCCGGGAAACACCTTAACAGGAAACCTCTGGTTCTGATAGGCAAGGGGATTGTGTATGATACTGGAGGACTGAATATTAAGACCGGCGACTATATGGCTATGATGAAGGGCGACATGGCCGGCGCTGCAACAGTTACAGGGGTTTTCTATGCAGCAGCCAGGAATGGCATACCTCTTCATATCATCGGGTTCATACCCGCAACAGATAACCGTCCCGGGGGGAATGCATATACCCCGGGAGATGTCATTACGATGCATAATAAAATGACTGTTGAGATAGGGAACACTGATGCCGAAGGCAGGCTTATACTTGCTGATGCTATCAGCTATGCTGCGAAATATGACCCGGAGCTGATAATTGATGTTGCCACCCTCACAGGTTCTGCAGCAGTCACTTTCGGTAACAAGGCAATTGCACTGATGACAAATGCCGACAGGAAATACATCTCGCTCCTTGAAGAGTGCGGTCAGATAGTGTATGAAAGAATAGCAGAGCTGCCTTTCTGGGACGAGTATGGTGAAATGATAAAATCAGATATTGCAGATATCAGGAATGTCGGGGGACGCGAGGCAGGGGCAATAACAGCAGGAAAATTCCTTGAGAACTTCACGACGACTCCCCTTATCCATCTTGATATTGCAGGCACGGGTCTCCTGAAAAAAGATGATTACTACAGGCTGAAACAGGGCCCCGGTTCAGGTATAAGACTCCTGGCCACATTCCTGAGACAGCTGGCGGCAAATTATAACAGTTATAAGCACTGATCATGGAAACAAAAACAATAATAGCCGGAATATCACACGGCGATATCAATGGTGTCGGATACGAGGTCATAATAAAAGCACTGATTGACCCGGCGATAAACGATATTTGTGTTCCTGTCGTATACGGCTCGCCCAAGGTGGGGGCATATCACCGTAAGGCATTAAACATCAATAATTTCAGCTTTAACAATATCAGATCCCCTGAAGAAGCGAATCATAAAAAGGCGAATATGATAAACTGCCTTGACGATAATGTAAGGGTAGAGCTTGGGAAGTCCACTCCTATGGGAGGTGAAGCCGCATTCATCTCCCTGGAGAGGGCAGTTGATGATCTTTTACACGGGAAGATCAGTGTACTGGTGACAGCTCCCATTGACAAACAGAATATCCAGTCGGAAAAATTCCGATTCAGGGGCCATACGGAATACCTGCAATCCAAGGCAAGTGCAGAAGATTCACTTATGTTCATGATCGGCGAAAACATGCGGATAGGACTGGTCACGGATCATGTTCCTCTGAGCATGGTGCCCGGGATGCTGACGACAGAACTCCTGATGAGAAAGATCAGGATCATGAACAATTCGCTGATAGTTGATTTCGGGATACGCAAACCGCTGATAGCAGTGCTGGGGCTGAATCCTCATGCAGGAGATAATTCGCTTATCGGCACAGAGGAAGCCGGGATCATCCATCCGGCGATAAAACAATCTGAAAGAGAAGACATCATGACTTTCGGGCCTTTTCCTGCAGACGGGTTTTTCGGTGCGGGGTCATTCACAAAATTTGACGGCATCCTGGCCATGTACCACGACCAGGGTTTGGTACCTTTCAAGGCTCTCTTTTTTGATTCCGGGGTAAATTACACTGCCGGGCTTCCGTTCGTGAGGACATCACCGGTGCACGGGACCGCATTTCATATTGCAGGCAGGGGAGAAGCCTCGGAGAATTCATTCCGCCAGGCTGTTTACCTTGCATGCAGCATATTTAAAAACAGGCAGGCTTATACCGGACTGACCGCAAATCCGCTGAAGAAGCAGGATATTGAGATCCATGCCGACAAAGTTGATGAACTTCCTCCGGAAATATTAAATACCGAACCCCAGCTATGATCGATTACATAAAAGGGAACATAACCCAAATAACTCCTGCATACGTTGTCATTGAGACCGGAGGGGTCGGTTACTTCATCAATATATCTCTTACCACATATGCAAAACTTGAGGGCAAAGAGCAATTCAGGATCCTTGTACACGAAGTGATAAGGGAAGATGCTCATCAGCTGTTTGGCTTTGCCGGTAAGGAAGAGCGTGAAATATTCAGATTACTGATTTCTGTTTCGGGAGTTGGCGCAGCAACCGCAAGGATGATGCTCTCATCGCTCACACCTGTAGAAATTGACAGGGCTATCACAGGATCCGATGTCAATCTGCTTAAAAGCATAAAGGGAATAGGGCTGAAGACTGCGCAGAGAATAATCGTTGATCTTAAAGACAAACTCGGCAAACCGTCGGATACCGGCGAAATATTTGCATTTTCAGACAATACAAAGCGCGAAGAGGCGTTATCTGCCTTAGTGATGCTTGGGTTTGCCAAAAACGCTGTCTTAAAAGTCCTTGACCGGATCTTAAAGGAAGAAAGAGATCTTTCGGTGGAGGACCTGATCAAGAGAGCGCTGAAGAACTTGTAATACTGAATAAAAGCCGGATTGGGATCAGGGATATCACATAAGAATCTTCTGGTATTTTTATATCCTTTACTGTTGGCTTCATTGGTGTTCCTTTCTGAAGAAGCCTGGGGTCAGACCTCTGCCCAGTCCGCTGATACAACCCGAAGATCAATACTCAGGCTCCAGGATGTCTCAGGAATACCCTGGGAAACCAGGCAGAAATCACCGCTGTTCCTTGATAATCCCTCAAACATAAAGGAGACCGTTGTCTATGATCCTGAAAAAAATGAGTATATCATTTACAAGAAGGTTGGCTCGCTGGATTACCGTACTCCTGTTTACATGAGTGCCGGGGAATTCAGGAGATACCAGTATACCAGGGCGATGCGCGATTACTGGGAAGCCAGGATCTCGGGAGATGAATCAGGTTTCAGGTCAACACTCATACCTCAGATCGAAATTGGCGGAGCCGCATTCGACAAAATATTCGGAAGCAATACTGTAAATATCATTCCGCAGGGATCGGCCGAGTTGATCTTCGGGATAAATATTTCACGTACAGAGAATCCGACGCTGTCGGAAAAGCTGAGGACAATACCAACATTCGACTTCAAGGAGAAGATACAGATGAATGTCACCGGTACTATAGGTGACAAAATGGAGCTGGGCATAAATTATAATACGGAAGCATTATTCGAGTTTGAGAACAGGACAAAGCTTCAGTATTCAGGCAAGGAAGATGAGATCCTGAAGAAAGTAGAGGCAGGTGATGTCACCCTCCCTCTTACCGGGACACTTATAACCGGCAGTTACAGTCTGTTCGGGCTGAAGACAGAAATGCAGTTTGGCAAACTGACAGTCACAACAGTTCTTTCACAGCAGAAAGGCGAATCATCGGTCGTCCAGGTGCAGGGAGGCGCCCAGCTCACTGAATTTGAGATTTTTGCAGATGAATATGAGGCAAACCGCCATTTCTTCCTTGCCCATTTCTTCCGCGATATTTACGACGATGCCCTCAGAAGCATGCCCGTAATCAGCTCCGGCGTGAATATAGAGAGGATTGAAGTGTGGGTGACAAACAAAACCAGCCGTTTTGAAGAAGGCAGCAACAGGAACATAGTCGCATTCATGGACCTTGCTGAGAACGCAAATCATATCTTTAACCGCATCCCTGCATTCCAGGCAACACCGGGAACACCGTTGTATCCTGACAACAGTGCAAACCGGTTGTATGACGAACTGAATTCAACATATGTCCAGGGCAGGAATGTTGACCAGGTAACCAACGCATTTGATCCTCTCTACCCGTCATTCCAGATCGGTCGTGATTATGAGAAGATTGAAAATGCAAGAAAGCTTAACGAGCGCGAATATACGGTAAACAGGCAGCTGGGGTATATCTCCCTGAACACGGCACTTAATACTGATGAGGTACTGGCAGTGGCCTTTGAATATACCCTGAACGGAAAGATCTACAAAGTGGGAGAGTTCTCTACTGACGGGATCACCGCACCCCAGACACTATACCTGAAACTGGTCAAAGGAACAGTACTCTCCCCCAGACTGTCAACCTGGAACCTGATGATGAAAAACATTTATTCTCTGGGATCGGGGACACTTGAAAGGAAAAACTTTGAACTGCACGTACTTTACCAGGATGATGAAACCGGCAACTCGATAAACTATCTGCCCGAGAGCAAGCTTCAGGATCAGATACTACTCCAGGTACTGGGGCTTGATGTGCTTAATTCACAGAACGACAGGGAGCCTGACGGGTATTTTGATTTTATCGACGGCGTGACTGTCATAAGGGAGAGAGGAAAAATCGTCTTCCCCGTTCTCGAACCTTTCGGAAGCTACCTGAGGAAGAAAATAAATGACCCAAAACTGGCTGATAAGTATATCTTCCAGGAACTATATGATTCAACCCAGACCATAGCACGGCAGATGGCTGAGAAGAACAAATTCAAGCTGCAAGGGCAGTACTCTTCAGAGTCCGGATCCGAAATAAGGCTTAATGCAATTAACATCCCCCGCGGATCGGTAAAAGTGACTGCAGGCGGTGTTACCCTGGCAGAAAATTCTGATTACACGGTTGATTATAATATGGGTATGGTAAGGATTATTAACCCGGCCCTCATTGAATCCCGGACACCGATACAGGTTTCGCTTGAAAGCAACCAGTTCTTCGGATTTCAGACAAAAACCCTGGTCGGGACACACCTTGATTACCGCTTCTCAAATAATTTCAATGTCGGCGGAACCATTTTGCGTCTTACTGAAAGGCCCTATACCCAGAAGGTTAACTTTGGCGAAGAGCCGATATCAAACACAATATGGGGACTTAATACATCTTATAAGACACAGTCTCAGCTGCTCACGACTATAGTTGACAAAATACCTTTTCTGGATACAAAAGCCCCTTCATCAGTTTCGTTCTTTGGGGAGTTTGCACAGCTTATCCCGGGTCATTCAAGGGCAATAACAAGTGCAGGCAATTCATATATCGATGATTTTGAGGCGAGTGAAATACCTCTCGACCTCAAATCATTCAATGCGTGGACACTCGCCAGCATTCCGCAGGGACAGGATCTGATGTTCCCCGAGGCAAGGTTTAACAACAATCTTGTCAGCGGCTATAACAGGGCAAAGCTGTCATGGTTTGTCATTGACCCGATCTTCCTGCGCAACGGATCATCAACACCCGGGCATATAAAGAGCAATCCTGATCTGCAGTCAAGCCACTTCGTCAGGGAGATATTTGAGAATGAGATCTACCCCTATCGTGAAAGCACAACAGGCATCCCGACAAACATAACAGTCCTTAACCTTGCATATTTCCCGGGAGAGAAAGGCCCTTATAATTTTGATACTGACCCCGGGCCATATTCAAGAGGAATGAATTCCGATGGCAGGCTTAATGATCCCGGATCACGATGGGGCGGGATCATGAGAGAGATCCTTACAAGTGATTTTGAAACTGCAAATATCCAGTATATCAAGTTCTGGCTTATGGACCCGTTTGTGGAAAATCCCTCCCACGAAGGAGGTGACCTGTTTATAAACCTTGGAAATATCTCGGAGGACATCCTCAGGGACTCAAGGAAGAGCTTCGAACATGGTCTGCCCGGATCGGCCAGCATCGTAAACGTCGATACTACAGTGTGGGGAAGGGTCCCCACTGTGCAGGCAGTTGTAAATGCTTTCGACAACGATCCTAACTCACGGCTTTACCAGGATGTGGGACTTGACGGACTCCGGGACGATGATGAACGGTCATTTTTCTCAGATTATCTCGCCAGGGCCCAGGCAATTACCAGTGCAGGAGCTTACCAGAAGATCCTTAATGACCCGTCGGGAGATAATTTTCATTATTTCAGGGGAACTGACTATGATCTGGAAGAGCGCGGGATTATAGACAGGTATAAAAAATACAACGGGCAGGAAGGCAACTCCCCTACATCTGAAATGTCGCCTGAAACCTACCCGACTTCCGGGTCCACGCTTCCCGATATGGAGGATATTAACCGCGATAATACCCTCAACGAAACAGAGAATTACTACCAGTACCGGGTTAGCATGAGACCCGAAGACCTTGTGATAGGTAAAAACTATATTGTGGATGAGATTGAGTATGAAGCAACATTTGCAAATAATTCCAGGTCAAAGGTAAAATGGTACCAGTTTAAAATACCAATCACTGATTATCAGAGAGTTGTAGGTACAATAAACGATTTTAAGTCTGTACGTTTCATGAGGATCTTCCTTCGTAATTTCAGGGAACCGGTTATTATGCGGTATGCTGATCTTGACCTTGTAAGAGCTGAATGGAGAAAATACAATATCTCATTTATGGAAGGAGGGGAGAGAATAACCCTGCCCGAAGCTTCTGACGGAACATTTGAGATCAGCTCGGTAAGCATAGAGGAGAACTCGGGTAAGGAACCGGTAAATTACGTGCTCCCTCCCGGGTTTGACAGGATCATTGATCCTTCCAACCCTCAGCTCAGACAGCTTAACGAACAATCAATGGTTCTTAAGGTCCAGAATCTTGAAGACGGCGATGCCCGTGCAGCGTTTAAAAACGTAAATCTTGACATCAGGCAATACCGCAGGCTGAGAATGGAGGTTCATGCTGAGGCGCTTATCGGACAGCCTCTTCAGGATGGGGAGCTTACAGCCTTCATAAGGATTGGTTCGGACTACAGGAGCAATTTTTATGAATATGAGATACCCCTCAGGCTTACACCTCCGGGCCGGTACAATAATAAATCAGATGAATCAAGGGCTCTTGTGTGGCCTGAGGAAAACAGCTTCAACATCCTGCTGTCGGTATTCCAGGATGCAAAACAGGCACGTAACAGGAAAATGCAGGAGGCAGGATCATCACTGAGCATCTCTGATATATTTGTTTACCCGCACCAGGGGCACAGGATATCGATTTCAGGTAATCCGAACCTGAGCAATGTAAAGGTGATCATGATCGGTGTGAGGAATCCGATAAAGACAAGAAACCCGGCGAATGATGACGGACAACCCAAATCGGGGGAGGTATGGGTTAACGAATTGCGCCTGAATGACTTCATTGAGAACAGCGGATGGGCTGCAAATGCTCATTTGCAGGCTCGCCTGGCCGATTTCGGTACTGTTGATATTGTTGGGCAGTCCAGCACTCCCGGCTGGGGCAGTATCGATAAAAAAGTAAATGAACGGAGCAAGGAGCAGGTAATGAAGTACGACCTCTCCTCAACACTCGACCTGGGAAGATTCTTTTCCGAGGAGATCGGAGTACGGCTGCCTCTCTATATGGGTTATTCCGAGACCAGGATCAGGCCCCAGTTCAATCCGCTCGATCCGGATATACCTCTTGAAAATGCCCTTCGCAATGCCGAAGATAAGAATACACGGGACTCTATAAGGGCTGTCTCGGAAGATTTTGCCAGGAGAAAAACAATTACTGTCAGCAATGCCGGGATCACTAAGCGCGGAGAAAAACCTCATCTCTGGGACCTTGCGAACCTTAGTGTCAACTACACTTATAATGAGATCTATGAAAGTGACATAAAAACGGAGATTGACCTGGAAAAGAATTACAGGGGTGGGTTTAATTATGATTACCAGGCCAATCCTTCAAATATCATGCCCTTCAAGAGCATGAAATTCCTCAGCAAGCCGGCCTTCAGGCTGGTCAAGGATTTCAATTTCTATGTTTTCCCCAAAAGTGTTTCATTCAGGACTGATCTGTCCCGGTATTACAATGAAGTCAAGGCAAGAAACATTACCAATCCGTACCTGCGAATAACTCCTACATACAAGAAGGATTTTGAATGGACCAGAATGTACGATTTCAAATATGATGTGACCCGGCAGCTGAAAATTGACTTTACCGCGAGAAACCTCGCAAGGATTGACGAACCTCCCGGCGGCGTTGACAGGGATAGATACGGCAGCCAGTACGAGATGTGGCGCGATTCGGTACTGACAAACCTGAGTAATTTCGGCAGGACAACCTCCTATAACCACTTTATCAACGCAACCTATACAATACCCGTAAACAAAATTCCCCTGCTCTCATGGCTGAATGCAAATGCCCGGTTCGGTTCTGATTATACATGGCTGGCAGGTCCCTTATTCCCTGACTCCATGAATATCAACATCGGGAATTCAATCAAAAACCATAATGAGCTTTCTTTTACAGCTATGGCAAACCTGGCAACTCTTTACGGCAAGTCAAAATTCCTTAAAAAGATTGAAAGCAATACCCGTCCGGATGCAGCACAAAGAATGAAACCCGAATATAAGACCGTGAATTACACAAGAGACAATCTGAATTTCAGGCCCAATGTGGTGAGGGGAATTGTGCATAATCTCGGGACAACAGATGTAAAGGTCAGGGTTGTTAAAAAAACAGGTGAAGAGGTCAGGGGCAAAGTTGATATTGTTAATACCAGCAGGATCAATTTTACCGCAACAGAACAGGCTGATGGTGCACAGGTATTTATAGAGGGCCGTGTACCCGTGAAACGAAATCCTCTGACCATTACAGGAGAGTATTTTGTGAGAGCTCTACTTGGTATAAGATCTGCCAGTCTTACCTTTTCTTCTTCGCAGGGACAATTCCTTCCCGGATATATGCCGGAGACCAGGTACCTGGGAATGTCGAAATACAATGACGTAATGGCTCCCGGTTGGCCGTTCATTCTTGGTTACATTGACAGGGATTTCTTTGACAGGGCAGTACAAAATGACTGGCTGTCAAAAGACACCCTGCTTAATACACCTGCCACCTACAGCAACAGGTTTGATATTTCAGGAAGGGTTAACGTTGAACCATTCCCCGGGCTAAGGATTGATGTGAATGCCGACAGGCGGTTTCTTGAAGGGGTGAGTTCATATTATATAGCCGACAGGTACGGCAATTTCCCGGACGACAGACGCAACAGCATCATTAACGGCAATTTTTCAATATCTGTCATCTCGTGGGGAACAGCATTTGAGAAGATAAAGCAGGAGGACCAATATATATCTCCCACATTCGAAGCCTTCAAGGAGAATCTTGTTATTATCTCGGAGAGGAGGGCAGCAGAAAGGCGTAATTCGGATCCCGGCTATAATCCTGATATCGACCCGTTCACAGGGAATCCCGTTGAAGGGCCCTACAAGAGCGGTTACGGCAGGACTTCACGCGAGGTGATGATACCCGCTTTCATTGCCGCATATACCAGAAGCGATCCGGAGAGGGTTTCACTTGATCCCTTCCCTTCCGCACTAAGGATGATGCCCAACTGGCGGCTTACGTTTGACGGCTTCTCTAAATTCCAGTTTGTCCGTAAAGTTTTCAGATCAATAAACCTCACGCATCAGTACAGGAGCACTTACCAGATTGCCAACTATACGACAAACCTTAATTATATGACAGGGGCAGGCGGGATAAGCACCATAAGGGATCTTCAGAATAACTTCATACCTCAATATGAGATAAATGTGGTTTCAATAAACGAACAATTCAGCCCGCTGATAAACATCGACATGAACTGGGTGAACAGCCTCACCACAAGGTTTGAATTAAAGAAGTCACGGACGGTTTCGCTTAACCTCACCAGCAACCAGATAGCCGATGCCCGTACCAACGAGCTTGTGATAGGGGCGGGATACAGGTTCGATGATGTACAGATAGTGCTGAGAACCGGGGGCGGACAGAGAGTGCTTAAAAGCGACCTCACCACAAGGTTTGACATTTCAATCCGCGATAACAAAACCCTGGCAAGAAAGCTGGTGGAGGATGTCAACCAGCCTGTTGCAGGACAAAAGGTTTTCACTGCCGGCATAACTGCAGATTATGTTCTGAGCGACCGTTTCAATCTTCAGGTCTTTGCAGATCATACCATGAACAACCCGTTTGTGGCGAGTACTTTCCCTACTTCAAATACAAATTTCGGGTTCAGCCTCAGGTTTACCCTTGTTCAGTAAAATATTCCGGCCCGGACTGTTTTTCAATGTCTTCAGAAAACGTTTGAAACAAAGCTGAACTGATCTTTTTTCTCCGGAATATGTGAATCTTCGTGAAAATAAATGACATACGCAGTTTTTTATACCGATCATTTCAGTATTTTTGAATAGGATCAGGCTTTTAACCAGGTAAATCAAGAAATAATTTTACTCTTCTTTATGAAAAGGACTAAACCAAAATTATCCTTCTGGCAGATCTGGAACATGAGTTTCGGATTCCTTGGGATACAGTTCGGTTTTGCGCTTCAGAACGCAAACGTAAGCCGTATTTTTGAAACCCTTGGTGCCAGGGTTGACGACATACCCATACTATGGGTTGCTGCTCCTGTTACCGGACTGATTGTTCAGCCTATAATAGGACATATGAGCGACCGTACCTGGAACCGCCTGGGACGCCGGCGCCCCTATTTTCTTGCAGGGGCCATTATGGCTTCGCTGGCCCTGGTGCTGATGCCAAACTCCCCTGCATTGTGGGTTGCAGCAGGAACCCTCTGGATAATGGATGCCTCAATAAACATCTCAATGGAACCCTTCAGGGCATATGTTGGCGATATGCTCTCATCAGCCCAGCGAACCAAAGGATTTGCCATGCAGAGCTTCTTCATCGGAACAGGTGCCGTCATTGCCTCGCTGCTTCCGTATATCCTTACAAACTGGTTCAATGTGCCAACCGAACCCGCTCCCGGTAAATTAATACCGCTGAATGTGAAAATGTCATTTTATATCGGGGCTATGGTCTTTTTTACTGCAGTCCTGTGGACAGTGCTGCGGACCAAAGAATATTCTCCTGAAGAACTGGCTGAATTTGAAGCCGGCGAAGAGCTAAAGGCGGAGGGCTCAGCCTGCGATAAATCTTCGGCTGACAAGTCAGGGTTCAGAGCCCAGGGCGACGGGCAGTATGTCAAGATAAACTTCTATGCCCCGGGATTGATATGGATGGCGGCAGGACTGGTGATTACTTTCTTGTTATCACGGACAAATCCTGAAAAGGAGCTTTACATAATTACCGGAGGTATCTCCTTATTCGGACTTCTCCAGCTTCTTGCAGGTCTTTTGCAATCAGCAGGCAAAGCAAGCAACGGGCTTAATTCGGTTCTTACCGACCTCAGGAATATGCCTGCCACAATGAGCCAGCTGGCAGTTGTTCAGTTCTTCACCTGGTTCGCACTCTTCTCTCTCTGGATATATACCACTTCGGCAGTAACCTCACATGTCTACGGGACATCCGACACCACATCGCTAGCATACAACGAGGGAGCCAACTGGGTGGGAGTATTATTTGGAATATACAACGGCATTGCCGCTGTTGTGGCATTCCTCCTTCCTGTCATGGCAAAGGCGACAAGCAGGAAGATCACCCACTCTCTTTGCCTTATCACCGGAGGCGTCAGCCTTATCTCAATAAGCCTGATAGGAAATCCATGGCTGCTGATTCTTCCGATGGCAGGCATAGGACTGGCCTGGGCAAGCATCCTCTCCATGCCTTATGCTATGCTGACAGGGGCCCTCCCCCAGAATAAGATGGGAGTATATATGGGTATTTTCAATTTCTTCATCGTAATTCCCCAGATACTTGCTGCAAGTATCCTGGGAAGCCTGGTGAAGCACCTTTTTAACGGGAATACAATGAACGCACTCATCACCGGAGGGATATCCATGATCATTGCCGCTGTCATGGTGAAGTTTGTAAATGATATTGACGATAAAAGGTAAAATGAATATCAGGGGCTGCATATTTGACCTTGACGGAGTCATTGTTGACACCGCAAAATACCATTTCCTATCCTGGAAAAGACTTGCGGACCAGCTTGATATCCCCTTTACTGAGAAGGATAATGAGCGGCTCAAGGGTGTGAGCCGTATGGATTCACTCGAAATAATTCTTGAGATAGGAGGTATGGAGCTGGATGATGAGAAGAAGAGGGAATATGCAAATCTGAAAAACCAATGGTATATTGATTTTATAAGCCGTATGCAACCGGATGAAATACTCCCGGGCAGCATTGAATTTATAAAAGAACTTAAAGATGCAGGTATAAAAACTGCACTGGGATCGGCCAGTAAGAACACTCCGGTGATCATCGAAAAACTTGGCATAAAAGGCCTGTTTGATGCTGTGGCTGACGGGAACACGGTAAAGAAGGCAAAGCCTGATCCCGAGGTATTCCTTGCTGCAGCACGCATGATTAATGTGGAACCCGGACAATGCATCGTTTTCGAAGATGCAGCCGCCGGTGTAAAAGCCGCATTGAGCGCAGGAATGACATGTGTGGGAGTGGGATCAGAAAAGGTTCTCGGAGAGGCACATTATGTGATTTCAGGGTTAAATGAGATGAACCTGGAAGTACTTCATAAAATACCAGGAAAGAAATGATGAACAGCTCTTACAGGAAAGATGAGTGGCTCATAATTGAGGAGGATTTCCACCCCGGGATGAACAGGGAATCGGAAAGCATATTTTCGATAGGGAACGGTTACATGGGGCAGAGAGCAAATTTTGAGGAGAGGTATTCGGGAGATACACTGCCGGGTAACTATATTGCCGGAATATACTACCCCGATAAGACGCGTGTGGGATGGTGGAAAAACGGATATCCTGAATATTTTGCCAAGGTGCTTAATGCGCCGAAATGGATCGGAATAGATCTCACACTCAACGGAAAGCAGGTCGACCTTTCAGATGCAAAGATCATTTCTTTTAAAAGAATACTCAACATGAAGGAAGGCTACCTTGAAAGAGCTTTCAGTATAGCTGTTGCAGGTAATAAAAGAGTTGAGGTCTCTTCACGACGATTCGTCAGTATGGCAGAACCTGATGCAGGAGTGGTAAGATATTCAGTCAGATCGGTCGACTTTAAGGGAAGAGCAGGTTTCACAGTATACCTGGATTCTGATGTAAGGAACGAGGATGCAAATTACGGAAAGAAATTCTGGAAAGAGGTAGCCAGGGAGTCGGCTTCAGGTATGGGTGTTCTAATTGCACGAACCATGAAAACCGACTTTCATGTCGCCACCGGTATGACTTATGAGGTGCTTAAGAACAGGAAAAGATTAAAAGTAAATCCTGCTGTACTAAGCAGCGATAAATATGCCGGAAATGCTTTTTCTCTTGAAATCAGCCCGGGAGAAGAGGTTACGGTGATCAAATATGCCTCAGTGCTCTCTTCGCTGAATAATCCTGAAAAAAGCCTTATGGCAGATGTGAAGAAGCGGCTCGGTGAGATCCGTTCAGAAGGATATACGGGTCTTTTTACCCGACATAAGAATGAGTGGGAGAGAATATGGGCTTCTTCAGATGTTGTGATTGAAGGAGATACAGCCGCACAGCAGGCAATACGATTCAATATTTTCCACCTGAACCAGACCTATACCGGCAAGGACGAAAGACTTAATATAGGCCCAAAAGGTTTTACAGGCGAAAAATACGGCGGCAGCACCTACTGGGATACTGAAGCGTTTGTACTTCCTTTTTTCCTTAAAACCGCTGAACAGAAAGTGGCAAGGAACCTTCTTATGTATCGGTACAAACATTTACCGCAGAGTATTGAGAATGCAAAAAAACTGGGATTCAGGGATGGTGCAGCCTTATATCCCATGGTTACGATGAACGGAGAGGAGTGCCATAATGAATGGGAGATAACATTCGAGGAGATCCACAGGAACGGGGCAATCGCTTTTGCAATATATAACTATATCAGGCATACGGGCGATACCGGATATATGACTGATTACGGACTGGAGGTTCTGATTGGAATCTCGCGCTTCTGGAGCCAGAGAACTTCCTGGTCGGAAGACAAAAAGAAATATGTTATACTGGGAGTCACCGGACCAAATGAATACGAAAACAATGTGAACAACAACTGGTATACCAATACCGTGGCGGTCTGGACACTCTCATATACAATCAGCAACCTTGAGAAACTGCGGAAGCAAGACAGGACAAAACATGAGAGGCTGATACTCAAAACAAATTTTGATTTTGCCGGTGAGACCAGGGCATGGAAGAAGATTATTAAGAATATGTATTTTCCTTTTGATAATAAGAGGAAACTTTTTCTTCAGCAGGACGGATTTCTTGATAAGGAGCTGA
>Ga0116204_1000910_pt1 | contig 16790 bp, 13 predicted proteins | sample LakKivwa52mmetaG_FD_94481 | JGI IMG/M metagenome (GOLD analysis project Ga0116204, IMG submission 94481) | Anoxic lake water microbial communities from Lake Kivu, Rwanda to study Microbial Dark Matter (Phase II) - Lake Kivu water 52m metaG | ecosystem: Environmental > Aquatic > Freshwater > Lake...
CTCTCTGGTTGTTCTTTGGATTCCTGACCTAAGAGTTCCTGTGAGGCCCCAGGGTTCATAAAGCTGATGAGTCCAACCTGCCTCTACATTCCAGAGATTTGAAGCGAACTGCCCTCTATCAAAATTGATCAGTCCCGATATATAGATTATGCTCAGGGGGTGAAAGTAGCTATACTGGTGAGGTGGTTGATAAATAATATTTTGAAAACCTGACCAAGACAAATCTGACCCATCCTCTACCGAACCTCGATTTCGATAAATTTTTGTTTTTGATGAACTTTTTGAAATTTGGGTATAGTTTGTATTGTAAATGATTCCACCCGCCAAACCTCCTATCCAATACCAGGGTTGAGCGATGAGTGGAAGCATGCTTCCTGTAGTGCTGATCCCCGTAAAACTGCGTCTCACTACTATTTGCGCATCTCTCCCCTCCTCATTTCTTGGCATATCTGTTTTAACAATAATATATTCGCCGTTGCTCTTTGTATGAAAATTGACATCCCAGTATAAACCAGAATATTTATAATTTAGGCTGTATAGAACCTCATCAAATGGAAGAGTAATCCCACCCCAAATAGTGTGTATAGTGCGTGGATCTGCTATCCAAGCACCCCCACCAATTCCTACGCCCGCAGGATCACCCGATAGATAGGGAAAAAATATTAGAGGACGAATTCCCTGTAAGGATGAAATGTTTGATTTTTTGTATAGGATAGGCACTGAATCCCGGGTTTCCAAGTTTGCATTGTTGAACCTATACTCTTTACTTTCAAATTCGGGAGGAGCATTTATTTCCTTTACTTGCGGTAAGGATGGGAGGGTATAGAGAGCCATCCAATTTTGCACATTATAACTTACAGTATCATAAGGGTTGAAATAATAACTTGTAGCCAAGGCCAGGGGATTTAAAATATGACCTTTTTCAAATATGGAATTTTGGCTATATGCCTGATTATTAATAGAATTATCTTTTATAAATTCAAAATTATAATTGTAGATATTTGTATTATTGTTTTTTGTATTGTTAGCATCAGTGTTGGCCTGAGAATTTGTATTGCTAGCAGTTTTATCAAATGATGGCCAGACGGGGCTAGAATAACAAAAGGTTGATTTTGTGCAGGCATGCAAATTAATGGCACCTTTAGCAGTTTGCAGCCAAGTTTGCACTTCTTTATTTGCCAAATTAAGCTTATTAACCCTTTGCGTGCCCTTATAGGCATCTATAAAAAAAAGATCTTTGTTTTGGGATACCACTGGAAACTCAAGTATACCTTCATGCGTGTAAAAATGACTCCAGAATTCTTCCTTAAAATAATATCTATACAAGGCACCTTTTCCATTTTCAAGTGCACAAGCTACCCATACAAAATTCTCATTTGATTCGGCAACTGATTGAATAGAAGCAATTTCTTCTGGGGCTTCAATTACCTTTTTGCTGTTAGATAGTATATGGTACAAAACAATACCAGGCTTACCCTTATAATATTGAGCCGCCACTACTGTATCAGCACCTAGCATAATGGGATTGTGTGCGCCTTTAATAACCTTGGTCTCCTTACCCAAAAGTCTTTCTTGCACAACCAACCACTGTTCCCCTGATTGATTGTAGGAGTTATAATTGGCTGTATACGCTATCCATTTATAATCTTTACTGACATCGAACCCCCACCCCACTTCCGCCTTGCTGAGCTTTTTTACATAACCTGTTTCATCCACATACCACAAACGATTTTTCCAAAGCCCTTTTTCTTGCGCTGTAATTATATATCTGTTGGGTCCAATGTTTTTGGCACTAAAAATAGCTGCGAAAGAATTATTGATTTTAGCATCAAACAAAAGGTTTTGCTTGTTAGAATTTAAATTGGCGTTATTAAGAGCATACCTCTCTTTAAATATTTTTTTATTCTGCGCTTGATACTTTTCCCATAAGTCCTTTAAGGTTTCCCCTGTTGTGAGTAGTACAGCCTTCTCAAAAGGTTTGTTATAGAAGTTTAGGGGATAAAATAGAAGTGAGAGCTCCGAAACTAATAACATAGGTTGCATGCTTTTGAGTAGATTTCCAACAAGGGAGGGGCTATAACTGGCTACCAAAAAACGGGTAAAGTGATGCCCCTGCTCGTAAGCCTGTCGACCGTTGATTGGGTCAGTATAGAGGGTTTTTTCGAGTATTTCGTAACTTAAATCTTCTCCCTGTGCATATAGTGTGGTATGAAAAAGGTTTCTTTTGGCATCCCAGGATTCCGAAGTTAATTGTGCTATTCCTTCTACAAACCAAAAGGGTAGATATATACTTTTGTAAATTTCTCCATAAACACCAGCCCAATTGCTCAGTGTTTTATACATGAGTAAGTGGGTTAATTCGTGACTAATTACCCGCTTTAACCAATTGATGGTATCGCCACTGAGATGTGCTGAAGGTTTTAAATTTATATTTATTTGACTTCCAATTACACTTGCACTACCGTTTGACTCATCAATAGAACCTGACAGCACTACCTGAGTAGATCCTGTATTAAGGCTAGCAAAGTTAAATGTTTTTCTTTGGTACTCATAAAAAGTTTCAAGATAATATGCCGCTGTATCTGCCGCCCTTTGCTGGTTACTTTCATAATAGATATTAAAGTGAACTGTTTTTAATACATTCCACTTGCCATTTCGATAAGGGCTTTGTGCGGTGGCGTGTGATAAAGCAAAGAACAGTAGAAATAAAAAGCTTTTTAAGGTAAATATGAAATTTATTTTCATTTGTATACTCTGCTTTTTAAATTAAATTGCCATAAAACCTTAAAATTTTTTAGAAATGCCCTTTATAAAACAGGTAAAAACGAATTAGGTATAATAAAAAACATCCATTTTATTTACTTATTTATAAAGGCCTACTTGACCCTTATTTATTACAATACCTTTAATATTTTCTTTTACATCTTTGTATACAAAGGGATTTGCAAAAAAATCACCAAGCTCAATGTACCCTTTTTTCCCAAGCAAAAAGAAAGGGGCATCCCGATTATTCATTTTTGAACCAAAAATTTTTAATCGCCATTTATCTGCTTGCACATCGACCTGCCCAGTGAGTTCCCCATTAATGTACCCTTTCAAATTTAGAACTCGTATTATGCTGGCCATGTGGTTTTTAACTGCTGAGACGGGCATGCTACTTTTAAACACAAATTGGGAATCCTGTAAATAGATGCGGAATTTTGCCTTGTAATCACGAATAAAGGGGCTTTGGCTTATTATAAGGTTGGTTTCCTTTTCACTTAGCCAAAGCGTATCTATCATGTCACCATCCTTTTTGCCTTTAATATGGTTCTTGATTTTTTCAAGAACTTGTTTTGTATATATAGAATCAGCTGCATACACCTCAATTACTGATGATTCTGCCGATACATACTCTTTTAACGGCCGCCAAATAGCATTAAAAACAAAATAAAAAGCGAAAAATATAACGATTGATATTCCCCCTAAAATTAAGAGGATTGTTTTATTTGAAGATTCCTGAACACTGTTGTTTATTGTTTGTTGATTTTGGTATTGGTTTTGGCTAAAATTTTGAGTATTGGTTTGATTAAGATTCTGGTTTTGACTATTGTTTTGATTTTGTTTTGGTTCGGACATATTTTCCTTTGGATTAAGCTAAGCCTCTTTTTACCTTAAATTTTGAATCAGTTGTGTGTTAAAATACCATTTACCATAGCCTATTGGTATACAGTTTTAAATTTTAAATAAATAGATTTTGTTACCAGTAATAAGCTTTAGATATTTTGATATACAGAATTTTTAAAAATTTTTGAGCAAAAAACTTGTTTCTTTCAAATTTTTTAAAAACCACCAAACAAGCCTACTTAAAGCACTCTAAGAATTAATAGGCTCTATACTTTCCACAAAGAATTTATGGAAAGTACGATTTTTTTGAGAATAATCTGCTCAATTCTTAAAAAATCTCAAAAAGCACAAAGAAATCGCGCCTCATTTTCCTCTGCTTTTGAACAACTTTTAAAGGCTTTAAACCTGTGCTCACTTATTCAATACCGATTTAGAGAAGAGAGGCCTAAAGGTCAGTCTTATACATGCGCATGGTGAGGCAGCGCATTTTTATAAACTAAAACAGGGCCTCTTAGATAGTTTAAGCTGTTAAGCGGACCCTATTTAGGGTGCAACTTTTTGAGTGGGCGATTCAAAAGGAATTATTTGAGCATCTATGGGATCTGCAACATCCCTAAACCAGACATCTGCCAAAGTAATGGTAAAGAAAATAAATAAAATCAAAAGATTGCTTAGAAAAATCACAATATTGAGAGGTTTATCCCATCTTAAGCCCATAAAGAAAAGTACAACCAGAGCGGCCTTGCTGCTGGCAATTAGTAAAGCCACAACAATATTTAAACCGCCTAGGTTAATTTTCCAGGGGAGCCAGAGGTTAAGATGTGAAAAATCAAATAGGGCGGCCACTACTGTTAAAACCGTAAGAAAAAGAAGGCTACTAAAAGTAAGAACTAAGGTACGAAACGAAATGATATGATGACCAGAACTCATAGTTTGACTCCACTTATCAGGTATAAGAGCGGGAAGAGGAATATCCAAATCAAATCAACTAGATGCCAATACAAACCTACCATTTCCACTGGTGTAAAATATTCAGGTGAAAAATGATTTTTACCAGTTTTGATGATTAACCATAATATAAGACCCATTCCTATAACAACATGCAATCCATGTAAACCAGTCATTAAAAAGTATAAGCCAAAAAATGTGGGTACCCTGGGATCTGAAAAACCTTGTGCTGTAAAAGCACCAGCCCAAAGCGTTCCTTCATGAATTTTATGAGTGTATTCGAAATATTTTACGACCATGAAAATGCCCGCACAAATCAAAGTGATTGCTAATGTCAAGATCAGCTTTTTTTTATCGCCCAACTGCGAAAGCCTCACTGCCCAAGCCATTGTAAAGGAGCTGGTAATGAGCACCAGAGTATTGAGTGCACCCATTTTCCAGTTTAAATGTGCCGACGCTTCGGCAAAGGCTTGTGGATACATACTTCTAAAAACAAGATAGGCACAAAACAAACCACCAAATAAAAGAATCTCAGTCGCTAAAAACAACCAAGTGCCTAATTTGGCAGATTCGAACTCTTCTTCAGCACTTCTGAAGTGATGACCAACTTTATGTAAAGCTAAATTTGTACTCATGCTTTAACCTCAACACCATATTCGTATGGGCCATGTGTGATTACTGGTTGTGTCGTAAAATTGTGGGTTACTGGTGGGGAAGCTGCTTCTTCCCATTCAAGGGTTTTTGAGCCCCAAGGGTTTTGTTCAGCCTTTTTGCCGTTGAATAGTGATGCGATCAGGTAAAAGAGGGCTATAAAAAGACCGATGCCCAGAATACCAGCTCCGATACTGGATAATTTGTGAAATATTTCATACTCAGGCACATAATCATTATACCGCCGTGGCATTCCCAAAGTACCCATAATAAATTGGGGCATAAATGTCAGGTTAAAACCTGCAAATACGGTAAAGGCTCCTATTTTACCCCAGGTTTCACTATACATGCGACCAGTCATTTTAGGCCACCAATAATGTACTCCTGCCAAAAAGCCCATTACAGTTCCACCCATCATCACATAATGAAAATGGGCCACAACAAAGTAGGTGTCATGCAAGTGTACATCTACAGAGAGAATACCTAAGGTTATACCGGTTAAACCGCCAATGGTGAATAAAAACAAGAATATGAGCGCATAGAGCATAGGTGTTTTTAGTTCAATAGATCCCTTGTAGAGGGTAGCCAGCCAATTAAAGACCTTGATGGCAGTAGGAACGCCTACCAAAAATGTTAAAAAGGCAAAGGCAGTTGATGCTACGGTTGACTGACCTGAAACGAACATGTGATGGCCCCAGACCAGAAAACCAATAACTGCTATGGCAACAGAACTAAAGGCGATAATTTTATATCCAAAGATATTGCGTCGCGAAAAGGTGGGTATGATCTCAGAGATCACTCCAAAGGCGGGAAGAATCATGATGTATACTGCTGGGTGCGAGTAAAACCAGAAAAAATGTTGAAACAAAACTGGATCACCTCCCAAGGCAGGATCAAAAATTCCAATTTTTAGGATGTTTTCCATGATTAACAAAACCAAGGTAATACCTACCACGGGAGTAGCAATGACCTGCACTAAGGCTGTTGCGTACAAGGCCCATATAAACAGGGGTAATTTAAACCAACTTTGCCCTGGCGCCCGTAATTTATGTACGGTAACCACAAAATTTAATCCGGTAAGAATGGAACTGAATCCCAAGATAAAGGCCGCAAAAACCGCCCAAACTACTGCCTTGTTACCCGAAATAGTATAGGGGGCATAAAAAGTCCAACCGCCATCAAGGTTTCCCATAATGAGTGTGGCCAATGCTATACATAGTCCAATAAACCATAAATAGAAGCTTGTAAGATTAAGTTTGGGAAAGGCAACATCTGAAGCACCAAGCTGAATGGGCAGTATAAAATTACCCAGCGCCCCAGGTATGGCTGGAATTATAAAAAGAAAGACCATAATAACGCCATGCAGAGTAAAGAGGGAATTATACCTGTCTGGCTGTACAAATTGAGACCCTGGCGAAAAGAGTTCAAGCCTGATTAAAAGGGCGAAAATTCCACCCAATAAAAAGGCCAAGGTGACTCCACCTAAGTACATAAGGCCAATCCGTTTGTGATCAACCGTAAAGAGCCAAGAAAGCAGCCCTTTTTTTTCCTGTAAATAATTGATGTTACTTGTACTCATTATAATGTCCTACTTGAGAGTCTGAAAATATGCAATAAGGCCATCCATTTCTGTATCACTCAGCTGTCCCTTGTAACTGGGCATGGCCCCCGCGAATCCTTTGACAATTTTTGCATTAGGCTCCATAATGGATTCCCTGATGTATTCGGCATCAGCAATAACTTCAGATCCATTTGCCAGGGCCACCTTATGTTCAAAACGCCCTTTAAGTGTAGGCCCTATTCCTGCCGCTCCATCTACCGAGTGACAGGCTGCACAGCCTTTTTTGCCAAAAACTGATTTTCCTAAGTCAACTGGGCTAAGACCCGCGGTTGAATTAGCTTTTTCTGTAACCCATGCTATATATTCGGATTCTTCGACAACTTTTACCTTGCGGATCATTCCGCTATGCTGTGTACCGCAGTATTCGGCGCAAAACAAATTATATGTACCTATTTTGGTAGGTGTAAACCAAAGAGTGGTATAGCGATTGGGTAGAGCATCTTGTTTAACCCTAAAAGCGGGTATATAGAAGGAATGTATAACATCGCGGGAAGTCATGATGAGCTTTACAGGTTTGTTTAAGGGTAAAACCAGTTCTGGTTCACTAGCGCCTTCGGGGTAGATAAATGTCCAACTCCATTTTTGGGCGACAACATTAATAGGTAGGGCATCATTAGGGGCTACACGCATATGTATAAAGCCTTTGACTCCCCAAGCAAAAAGACCCATAAAAACAAGTAAGGGTATGACAGACCATAATATTTCAAGCTTTGTATTGTGAGTAATTTGTGCCTTAGCCAATTGGTCGGGATGTCGGCGCAGGTATTTAGAAGTAAATAAGACAAGGGTAAAAGTGACACCTGCAAGTACTAGTGCAGCTATTACAAAGTAGACCCCGAGACCAAAATCAAGGGATTCTGCAAAATTTGATGCTTGTTCCGGCATCCAGAAAAAAAGTTTATTAGTCATGTGTTCTCTGCCTTAGGCTTGAGTCGGGTGAGATAGGGAGGTCTGAGAAGGTCTGCGTTTTTCTTTGCTCCACAAAAGAACAAGAAAAAATCCTACAACTAAAACAACTAAAACACCGCCCAGTTTCATAAAATTTTCTGCAAATAGCACATACTCTGCTTTTTGGGGGTTATACCTATAGCAAAACATCATTACTTTATCTTGCATAGTAAGATTTTGCTTTGCTTTTCCTGATAAAAGCGATTGATCCAATGTGAAGGCACTGTAATGCAGACCATACAGATACTGTTTAATTTTGCCATCAGGATTAACTATGACAAGTCCGGCTTGATGCGAATATTCGCCATCTGGTAAGAGTTTATATTTGAAACCTGTGGCTTCGGTAAATTTGCTAATGCTTAGAGAATCACCTTGCAAAAAAATCCAGCCGTCTTTTTGGGCCTCAGATAAGTTTCCTAAGGTATCGAGATAGGCTTTTCGTTTATTTTGTGTCACATCAAGTTCTTCACTTGGATCTATACTCAATGTTATAACTTTGTAATCTTTACCCAATTTATTTTTCATATCTCGGGCGCCATCTATGTATGCATTCAAAAGCATATCACAGAGCATGGGGCAGGAGTGATAGACCATTTGTACTATTACCGGTTTATCAGAAAAAAGATCTTTAAGAGCTACTTTTTTACCCTGTTGATTTGTAAAGGTAAGGTTGAGAGGTAAAGACTGGCCAATTTTTTCTGTAAAGCCCACCCCTTTCAGGTCATCAGGCAGATCTTCACTTGCCTGGACAGCAAGCTGCATGACCAGAAGAAAGGCACAAAAGAAACTAGCCAAAATTTTGCGCATTTTTACTGGTTTTCCTGGGCAATAAGGTCCATAGCTCTTTTAATAGGAATACGCAATTTACCTTGTTGATAATCTATCCATTCAGTGCTATTGAGCATGAGGCTGTCATTGTACTTGATTTCCTGCAAGGCGACTGGTGTTTTTGCTTGTTTTTTAGCAGCGATTTCACGACTCACCATCCCACGAACTCCATATATGGATATTATAACGACAGCGAGGAGAAAAAAAGCCGATAGTATAAAAACGACAAGCGCTATAGGTACTGAAATATTTTCAGTCTTTGTAGGCAAGTGCCCCTGTACATTTTCTGAGTTGTTGTTGTCCATGTGTTTTCTTTAATTGCTATGGTGTAAGGACTCAGTAAGGCGTGGATCTTTAAGAGGATAGAGGGCTGCCTTGGGTATGGATCTGAGGATGAAAAAACCTAGTAATCCGAAAGCGAAAAGGAAACTACTGATGTCGCTCAGCCCAAAAACGGCGTTTTCTTTGTATACATTGGGCATTATAAGCCAATACATATCAAAATAACTTGAAAGCAGGATTATCAGGGCTGATAATCCTAAAATGAAGGGGTTTCGTTTACCATTTCTAGATAGCAACAAAAAGAAGGGAATGACAAAATGTACTATTACAAGAGTAATACTCACTGTCTTCCAGTTTCCGACCATACGGGCGAGGTAAAAGGGGGTTTCTTCACCTAAATTGGCATACCAAATTAGCATCCATTGGCTATAAGCTATGTATGTCCAGAACACATTAAAACCAAAAAGTAATTTACCTAGATCGTGTAAGTGCTCAATAGTTATTTCTTTTTTGAGGTGTCCTTGGGAGTGTAGCAAAAGGACAAGCAGTATAAGAACAGATAAAACACTAACTGTTTGTGCAGCAAAAAAATACAGTCCATATATAGTTGAAAACCAATGAGGAGTGAGAGACATCATCCAGTCAAAAGCAAAAAATGTTTCGGAGAGTGCATAGAATATTGCTCCGATGGTTGCGACTTTTTGCATGGATAAGGTACGACTTTTTAGTCCATCTGTGTCTTGGGCAACAGACTGCCTGAAAAAATAATTCGCAAAAAGTGCCCAGCCTGCAAAGAATACCAAGGCTCTGATACTAAAAAACGGGATGTTCAGGTATGCTTGCTTGGCCTGGAGGATTTTGTCATGGGCAACGGCATCCTGATGAGTCCAGTGATAGAGTGTGTGCAGAGCAAAGAACGCTAAAGGTAAAAAGAGAATCCAGATCCAACGCAAAGGTAACATCACCTGTTCGGCCAAGCGGCGGACCGTAACACTCCAACCTGCTCGCGTAAGGTGCTGTATTAAAACAAAGAACAAGGCGCCTAAGGGAATGCTTAGGACAAAGACCAGGGCTGTAAGATAGCTGTGCGCAAGTACTGATTTATCCTGGAAAAATGAAAGCACTATACCACAGAGTCCTGCCAAGGCTAGACCCAAGAAGATTTTACTTGTTGTATTTATTCTTAATTGATTTTCCATTAGAGCTTACTCCGCATGTCTTCTGGTACATCGGCCAGAGTGGCATTTTGGCTGCGTTGAAGGGCACGAATATAGGCAACAATAGCCCAGCGGTCCTCTAAGGGTATAACTGACCCGTAAGGCTGCATGGTACGCACCCCTTTATTAATTGCCTGGTAGATTTGACCATCGGGAATTTTTAAAAACGCGGGGTCATGGAAGTTTGGTGGGGGTACGAGGCCACGAGTTGTAACAATACCCTTGCCGGTTCCGGCAAAATCGTGACAAGGCGTGCAGTATATGGCGTATCTGTCCTGGCCTCTTTCTAGAAACTCGAGAGTAATTTTATAAGGATTTTTGGCAAAAACCCCACCACTTGAACCGAAATACATAACACTGTCAGTTTGCAAATGCCCATAGGCTACTGTACCTTCGGGAAGAGGTCGCATATCCCTACCGTCCTCAAAAAATTGGTTGGAACTTTGGGGATTATAGCGAGGTTGAAAATCCATGTTCGGGTTAAGATGTATTGGCGGTTTGCGTGATTCTTGGCCCCGACAACCAGAGAGCATGGGTAAGACAGTAAGAGATAATAGCGCAATTAGGTAAAAAAACCGCCCTTGCGACCGTTGAAGCACCGGAAATTTTTGGATAGCATTAAGAAAGTATGATAGGACAATCAGCTTCATGCGTGGGCCTCATGGATTACTTCGATATTTTTGCCTCCAAGGGAACTCAAAAGCACTTGTACATCCTCTAGATTAAACTGGGGGTCTTTGCTTTCTATACTGATAAAAAAGGCATCGTCTGTGGCCCTTTTAAACTGTTGACTTGTAAACAAGGCATGGTAAAGGCGAGGAAGTTTATTAATAGCCAGCATCCCAAAAATCGCCCCAAAAGCCGAGAGAAGAATTCCACCCTCAAAGGTGACAGGTATAAAAGCAGGATAAGAGTTTAGGGGCTTTCCTGATATTACCATGGGATAAGCATAGACTGCAGACCACCATTGCAATAGGTGTGTTCCTGCCACGCCAAGAGTTCCGGTACACAAAACTATCCAACCCAATTTTGAATCTTTGAGTCCCATGGCTTTGTCCATACCATGTATAGGAAAGGGGCTGTGAGTATCCCAATGTTTGAAGCCCTTGTCGCGTACTTTTTCGGCAGCTTGCAGTAAGTGTGCAGGAGATTCAAATTCTGCAAGCACACCAAATAGAGATTTAGAACTACTAGTGGCCATGAGAGTCTCCATGATGATGTGGATTGGCCTGAGGCATGACACCTTTGACTTCTGAGATGGCTATTTGTGGCAAGAAACGCAAAAACAGAAGGAACAAGGTAAAAAAGAGCCCAAAAGTACCCAGGTAGGTACATATATCTACTATACTGGGCCGGTAATAACCCCATGAGGAGGGAAGAAAATCTGCATGTAAGGTGACAATAATGACAAATCTTTCGAACCACATCCCGATATTAATGAAGATAGTTATGATAAAAATTACCCATATATTGCGTCGGAGGTTGCGAAACCAAAAAAACTGGGGACTAATAACATTACAGGAAATCATGATCCAATAGGCCCACCCAAAGGGACCGGCGGCACGGTTGATAAAGGCAAATCTTTCGTATTCACTGCCACTATACCAGGCAATAAAAAACTCCATGGCATAAGCATAGCCCACCAGTGTGCCTGTTAAAAGCATGATTTTACTCATGTTTTCGAGGTGATTGATAGTTACTAGTTGTTTAAATCCAAATATTTCGCGAGCTAAAATCATAAGGGTAGAAACAAGGGCAAAACCCGAAAAAACTGCACCAGCTACAAAGTAGGGTGGAAATATAGTTGTGTGCCAACCTGGTAAATTTGCCGTGGCAAAATCAAAACTTACGATACTATGTACAGAAAGAACAAGAGGAGTTGCTAGGCCGGCAAGAATTAGATAGGCTCTTTCGTAATTTTGCCAATGGCGGTTTGCCCCGCGCCAGCCCAAGGCAAAAATTCCATAGAGGGTAGCCCTAATTTTATTTGTTGCTCTATCGCGTATGGTAGCTAGGTCGGGAACCAGACCGATATACCAGAACAAGGCAGAAACAGTAGCGTAGGTGGAAACTGCGGCGAAATCCCACAAAAGGGGACTTCTAAAATTAGGCCACATAGCCATTTGATTGGGTATGGGAAACATGTAATAAGACACCCAGATACGGCCAATATGTATACCTGGATACAAAAAGGCACACATAACGGCAAATACTGTCATGGCTTCGGCAAAACGATTGATACCCGTCCGCCATTTTTGGCGGAAAAGAAATAAGATTGCAGAAATGAGTGTTCCGGCATGACCTATACCGATCCACCACACAAAATTCACAATATCCCAACCCCAGGCAACGGGTGTATTGTTACCCCAAACACCAATACCTTCCCAAAGGAGGTATCCAACCATTCCCAAAAGCATGGTGAGCAAGGTGAGAGCACCCATAAAACCAATGAGCCACCAGGAAGGAGTTTTGACCAGGGGTTGTTCGAGGGGTTTACAGACTATTTCTGTAACATCGTGAAAAGACTTTCCCCCTTCAACCAGAGGAAGCCTTTTTGCTGGGTCTTCTGTATATGCCGTGCTGCTCATTATGATTTACCGTGATGGGAGTGATCGGTCCCCTGCGCATTAGAGAGCGCAGGATTTGTATGGGATAAACGAGCCAGATAACTGGTACGAGGACGGGCATTGGTTTCTGGCAAGATTGTATAGTTCCGTTTGTCTGTGCGCCATTTGGCAACAGTGCTGCTATGGTCGTTGATATTACCAAAGGCAATGGCCTCGGCAGGGCAGGTTTGCTGACACGCTGGTACAATGGCACCATCGGGAATGAGCTCTATGCCTTTAAGTTTGTATTCGTTACGCGCAACATTGATGCGTTGTACGCAATAACTGCATTTTTCCATGACTCCGCGAAAACGAACCGTTACATCGGGATTTTGAGCCATTTGTTCGGATTCTGAGTACTGGTTGGTGTAATTGAAAAAATTAAAACGGCGTACCTTATAAGGGCAGTTGTTTGAGCAGTAACGGGTTCCTATACAACGGTTGTAAACCATATCGTTGAGGCCCTCGGAACTGTGCACAGTGGCGGCTACAGGACAAACATTTTCACAGGGTGCCATTTCGCAATGTTGGCAGCCCAGGGGTTGGTGAACAACAGCAGGTTGGTTGATATCATCGCCAACAAAATAGCGGTCTAACCTGATCCAGGACATTTCGCGGTTTAAAGAAACCTGTTTTTTACCAACAACAGGTATGTTGTTTTCGGCCTGGCAGGCCAGGACACAATGTCCACAACCTGTACATTTATTGAGGTCTATTGCCATACCCCACTGCATGCCTTTGGAATAATCCCACTCCGCATGTAAGCTTCCCACCTTGGGGTGTTGGTGGTAGTGAGGGTGCTCATTAATATCGTGATAGCGTGCAAGGTCGCGGCCTTCTAAACTCCAGTGTTCCTGGACGCTTGCTATAAAGTAACTTTGGCCCGTTGGGTTTACTTGTACCTGAGTGAGGTGGTAAGGGGTGTCAAGTTTTTGGAAACCACTGATGTCAAAGCCTATATTGTTGCCCACCTTACCGGCATGGCTACGGCCATAACCAAGGTTTAGAACCACTGTGTCTGGAGCCAAGCCAGGCAATACATAGACAGCCAGGGTTATTTCGCGATTTTCATGATGAATTTTAATGAGGGGAACCTCATTTTTGCCTAGAGGTACGCCCTTGTTATCTTTTAGAAAATAACCATCGAGCACACCCCATTTTTTGGCAGTATAGGGACCCACCAGAGCGGTATTGTCCCAAGTAAGCCGGGTCATGGGATCGGGAAATTCTTGGAGCCAACTGATATTGGCAAAGCGGCCATCATAGACCGAGGCATCTTCGCGGAAGATAACTTCTATACCCGTATTTTGTGGGGCTTGAGTGCCAGTATAGACTTGGGCAAAAGTAGCTTGGGGGGCCAACAGCTGCCGTGGGCTTTCGGTGTTTGGAATAAAACCATCGTGAATCCACTTTTGCCAGTTGGTTTCTGAAAAGGGTAGGCCAGGAATTAGTGTCAAGGTTTCACGCACAAGATCGAAGCCCCTATTTACGGAAGCGCCAGCCCAAAGGGCCAGGAACTCGAGAGTGCTACGGGTATCGTAAAGAGGCATAATAACAGGTTGGCCCAAAGTGTAGAGGCCATCGTAAGCAAGGGCATCGGTCCAGGACTCAAAGGCATGTGAAGCAGGTAAATGCCACTGCGCTGTCTGGGCTGTTTCATCAGCATAAAGGCCAAAATGAATGGTATTTTTAACCTTTTTTAATGTCTCTTGCCATTTTAACTGGTTGGGATTAGTATAGACGGGATTGGTATTGATGAAAATTAAAGTTTCTACCTGATTGTTACCGATAGATGTATAGAGCTGTTCAAGGGGTTCAAATGGATTGGAAGCCACTGTATTAAACTCAAGACTGGCCAATTTGGTGTAATTGACTGTTTTACCCAGTGCTAAGAGAATAAAGTTGCATAAGTAGCCCAAGGCATGAATTTGCGGATCTTGGTATTTGCCTGTGCACACTACCGATTGTCCCTTATGTGCTAACAGATCTTGGGCCAAGGTTTCAATCCAGCTATTGTGTTCAGGGGGTAAGAGGCTGGCTTGTTTTTTTAGTGCATTTAAAAGTTGAGTAGATAGAGCAGCGGGAACTGAGGCGCCAGAGGTTGAAAGAAGTTTTTGGGTCAGGGCTGCCAAGGCCAAAGGTATTTGGCTGGGTTTTAAAGCCAGTCGATGATCAGCGCGGCCCCCGGTAAGGGTATGATCTGATTCGACTATGTATAGACGACTGATTTCACCCCGCTCAGGGCTGCGTGTACGCGAATAAGCCCGTGTATAGACCAGACTTTGTGGTTCCTTACCTAAAAAATCACAGTCAAAGGACGCAATCCGGAGGGCTGCCTGGAATTGATACTGTGCTACACTGCGTGACCCAGTAATAGATTCTACACCTAAGGCTTCTTTGGCATAAGGAATAGACTCGCTTGTGATCCATTTAGCTTCGGGAAAACGGGCCAGTATACCCTGCTTGAGCCGGTGAGCTGTAGGTGAAGTGAGATATTCAGAAACAAAAACAAGTCCCTTGCCTTTCCCGATCATATGGCTCACCATCACAGGAGCCAAGGCGGCCATGAAGGAGTTCCAATCGGAGGCTTGGTTATTAAACATTGGTTTTTGAGAACGATCAGGATCGTACATCTGTAGAATAGAAGCCTGATGAAAACGATGCGCTGAACCCTGGTTAGCTGGATGTTGAGGATTACCTTCAATTTTGGTGGGCCGGCCTTGGTGGCTTTCGGCAAGTACTCCACCGACTTCGGGGCCTACTGATAAAGAGCTTGCAAAAAATAAAGGTTTTCCGGGGAGAACATGTTCGGGTTGATTGTTATAAGCCAATATGGGATCTTCTGGCCGGCGAATGGCCTTACATCCAGTTAATCCTGCAAGAGCCATGGAAGAAGCCATAAGCCCTAAAAAAGACCGTCTACTTACAGGATCGAGCAACTCAGAGGCGTTCTCGGGAAATTCTCTTTCGACAAATTGACGGTATTCAGAACTTTGCGAAAGTTCATCTAGGCTTTTCCAATATTTTTTGCCTTGGCCCAGAGACCCGGTTATCCCCCCTTGACCTGGTAGAAGAGGTTGGCTTTCTTGGTTTTCCGTGTTTTCTTGGTTTTCCATAGAGTTTACCGATGACATGCCGAGCAGTCCGTACGAGGGTGTACAAAGTTTTCTTTGCGGAGTTGAGCACCTAAGGTGGCCCGTTCTTGTGGGCTAAGAGTCCAGGACATATTAGTGATTTGACTTTGTGGCCGCAGTTTAGAATCGGGGTTGCGGTGGCAGTCCAGACACCAGGCCATGGAAAGGTCTTGGTCGTGGCGCACTTCGGCCATTTGGTCTACGCGGCCATGGCACTCAGCACAAGACACACCTTTTTTTACATGGACGGAATGATCAAAAGAGACATATTCGGGTAGGCGGTGCACCCGCACCCAAGGTATGGGGTTGCCCGACTCATGATAGGCTTTAAGCTTTTTTATTTCTGGGCGGTCAGTGCGCACCTGGTTATGGCAGTTCATGCAGGTGGCTGAGGGAGGAATGCTTGAAACCGAGCTACGCTCAACACTGAAGTGGCAGTAACGGCAATCGATTCCTAAATCAACATTATGGATTTTATGACTGAAGGCAATAGGCTGTAAGGGTTGGTATCCCACGACCAGGTGTTTATCGGTAAACCAATAGGAAAAGACAAAGATGACAGTAGTCAATCCTAGCCCCAAAACGACCACCAGAACGAGGGGAAGGAAGTTAGTCCACTTGGGGAAAATCAAGAGTGCTCCTTTTGCGAGTCGTAATGAGGATAAGCTTCTCTAATATGCCGAGTTTTTTGGCAAATCGTAGATTTTTTTAACCCGCGTTTCAAACTTTTTTATGCTAATTTGACAAAATTAAAAAGGCATAGATAAGCGGTAAATAAAAAAGACTAGTAAAAAATACCATTCGAGCCCTTACTGGGTTGCGTTGCATAAGAAAAAAGAGGGCTGAAGTAAAAAAACCAAGTCCAGTGACAAAGGCTCCTAGTAGGTATAGCCAGGGTTTTTCAAAAGAAATTGTAAAAAAGGGAAAAAATGAAACTGCCCAGAGTAAA
>Ga0116204_1000911_pt1 | contig 16743 bp, 12 predicted proteins | sample LakKivwa52mmetaG_FD_94481 | JGI IMG/M metagenome (GOLD analysis project Ga0116204, IMG submission 94481) | Anoxic lake water microbial communities from Lake Kivu, Rwanda to study Microbial Dark Matter (Phase II) - Lake Kivu water 52m metaG | ecosystem: Environmental > Aquatic > Freshwater > Lake...
CGAGTTTTTTCAGGGCAGACAGGGAGAGTTTCATGGCGCCAATCCAGCAATGTCATTGTGGAATAATGCAGAAATGATACCCCGCTTCCACTGCCCATTCCCCCTGGCGCCGGGCGCCCAGGTGGAGCTGCCGGAACAGGCCGCGCATCACGCACTGAAAGTGCTGCGCATGAAGGCCGGTGACAGCGTCATCCTCTTCGATGGACGGGGCGGCGAATGGCTTGCCGAAATAGTCGGCGCTGGCAGGACGGCACACGCGGCACTGCGCGAGTTCAACGACCGCGACTGCGAATCGCCCCTCGACGTCACGCTGGTGCAGGCGCTGCCCTCCGGCGACAAGATGGACTGGGTCGTCGAGAAATGCGTCGAACTGGGCGTCACCACAATCCAGCCGGTCGCGGCGAAGCGCAGCGTTATCCGGCTGTCGGCCGAGCGCATGACCCGCCGCGTCACCCACTGGAACGGCATCGCCAGCGCCGCCTGCGAACAATGCGGGCGCAACCGCGTGCCCATCGTGGCACCCGTGCTTGACCTGCCTCAATACCTGGCCAGTGCGATGGCGCAGAATGCCCGGCGCCTGCTGCTCGCCCCGCAAGGCAATGCTTCGTTGCAGGCCCTGGGCAAGCCGCTGGAGCCGGTCATCGTCATGGTCGGGCCGGAAGGCGGTTGGGAGGAAGGCGAGCTGCAGGCCGCGCACGCCGCCGGATTCACTGCCGCGCACCTCGGCCCGCGGGTCTTGCGCACCGAGACTGCCGGCGCCGCGATGCTGGCGGCCATGCAAGCTGTTTGGGGCGATTTCTAATCGGGAGTTTCAAGGGGAAGAACATGTTCGAATCCGCCGAACTGGGTCACAAGATCGACAAGGATGTCTACAAGAAAGCCGTGCCGCAGATGCGCGCCGATCTGCTCGATGCGCAATACGACCTCAAGGAGCAGGGCAAGATTCCGGTGATCGTGCTGGTCAGCGGCCAGGACGGCGCGGGCAAGGGCGAAACCATCAACGTGCTGTACGAGTGGATGGACCCGCGCTTCATTTCCACGCTGGCCTTTTCGGCGCCGACCGACGAGGAACGCGAACGTCCCACCATGTGGCGCTACTGGCGTGCCCTGCCCCCCAAGGGACGCATCGGCATCTTCGCCGGTTCGTGGTATTCGGGCCCGATCCACGACAGCATCGACGGCAGCATGACGCAGGCCGCGCTCGACCAGCGCATCGACCAGATCAATCGCTTCGAGCAGATGCTGGTCAATGAAGGCGCGCTGGTGCTCAAGTTCTGGTTCCACCTCACCAAGGAAGGCCAGCGCCGCCGGCTCAAGGCGCTGGAGAAGGATCCGCGTACCGCCTGGCGCGTCACCAAATGGAACTGGGACCGCCTCAAGACCTACGACGAGTTGCAGGAAGTCGCCGGCCACGTGCTGCGCACCACCAACACGCCTTGGGCGCCCTGGATCATCGTCGAGGGCGAGGACGACCGCTTCCGTTCGCTGACCGCCGGCAAGATCATCCTCGACGCCATCCGCAAGCGGCTGGCCGAAGCCGACCGGCAAGCGACGCCCGTCGCGCCGCCGGTGCAGCCGAACATCGACGGCCGCGACATCATTTCCGAGCTCGACCTGAGTCACAAGCTGACCAAGAAACAGTACGAGGACCAGCTCGCCAAGTGGCAAGGACGCCTTTCGGAACTGGTCCGCGACCCGCGCTTCAAACAGCGCTCGTTGATCTGCGTCTTCGAGGGCTCGGACGCCGCCGGCAAGGGCGGCAGCATCCGGCGCGTCACCGCGTCGATGGATGCGCGCCAGTACCAGATCATTCCCATCGCCGCGCCGACCGAGGAAGAGCGCGCCCAGCCCTATCTGTGGCGCTTCTGGCGGCACATGCCGCGCGTCGGCCGCGTCAGCATCTTCGACCGTTCGTGGTACGGCCGCGTGCTGGTCGAGCGCGTCGAGGGCTTCTGCGCCGAAGCCGACTGGCTGCGGGCCTACACCGAGATCAACGACTTCGAACACGAACTGGTCGGGGCCGGGGCGGTGATCGTCAAGTTCTGGCTGCAGGTCAGCAAGGACGAGCAGCTGCGCCGCTTCAAGGAACGCGAGAAGATCGAGTTCAAGCGCTTCAAGATCACCGACGAGGACTGGCGCAACCGCGAGAAGTGGGATGCCTACCATCAGGCGGTGTGCGACATGGTCGATCGTACCAGCACCGGCCTCGCGCCCTGGACGCTGGTCGAGGCGAACGACAAGAACTATGCGCGCGTCAAGGTATTGCGTACCATCTGCGAGCGTCTCGAAGCCGCAATCAAGGCGACCACGCCGCTAACGGCCCCCGTAACGAAAGGCAACCAAAAGAAGGGCAAGAAATGAGTGAAGCGGAAGACAGCACGCTGACCGATGCACGGCTGGTTGCCTGGGTGCGCCAGGCCGCGCCCTACATCCATGCCTTTCGCGGCCGCACCTTCGTCATCGCTTTCGGCGGCGAAGCCCTGCTCGACCGCACCAGCGCACTGGCGCTGATCCATGACATCGCGCTACTCGACAGCATGGGCATCCGCTTGGTGCTGGTGCATGGCGCGCGGCCGCAGATCGACGCCGAGATGGAGTCGCGCAAGCTCAAGCCGCGCTTCCACAAGGGCCTGCGGGTCACCGACGCCGCGGCGCTCGAATGCGTCAAGCGCGCGATGGGCGTCACGCGCATCGAGATCGAGGCGATGCTCTCGCAGGGCCTGCCGAACACGCCGCTGGCGGGCGGCTTCCTGCGCGTCACGGGTGGCAACTTCATCTCCGCCAAGCCGGTCGGCGTCGTCGACGGCGTCGACTATCAATACACCGGCGCGGTGCGCAACGTCATCGCCGAAGAGATCAAGGGCGACCTCGCGCAGGAGAATGTCGTGCTGATCACGCCGATCGGCGCATCGCCCACCGGCGAGATCTTCAACCTCGCCTGGGAGGAAGTCGCCGAGGCGGTCGCCACGGCCATCGAAGCCGACAAGCTGATCTTCCTGTGCGATGCGCCGGGCCTCATCGACCGCAAGGGCCAGCTGATCGAGGCGCTCACCGCCGAGGAAGGAACCGCACTACTGGCGAAACGGGTGAAGCAGTCGCCCGAAATCACACGCGTACTCCCCGGCGCGCTGCGTGCCGTGCACGGCAAGACCAGCCGCGTGCATTTCCTCGACCGGCGCCGCGACGGCGCGATGCTGATGGAGTTTTTCACGCGCGATGGCATCGGCACCGTGCTGACACGCGTGCCCCTGGAGCGCGTGCGCGACGCGACCATCGATGATGTCGGCGCCATTCTTGGCCTGATCGCTCCCCTCGAAGCCGACGGCACGCTGGTCAAGCGTGGCCGCGAGCGCATCGAGATGGAGGTCGAACGCTTCTCGGTGCTGGAACTCGACGGCGTCGTCGTCGGTTGCGCCGCACTCTATCCTTTCTCGGGCATCAACCAGGGCGAACTGGCCTGCCTGGCCGTGATGTCCGAATATCGCGAGATCGGCTACGGCGACCGCCTGCGTCGCCACATCGAACAGCGGGCGAAGAAACTCAAGCTGAAGCGCCTCTTCGTGCTGACCACGCGTACCGCGCACTGGTTCATCGAGCGCGGTTTCGTCGAGGAAGACGTCAGTGCGTTGCCCGAGCAGCGCCGCGAGTTGTACAACTACCAGCGGCGCTCGAAGGTGTTCGTCAAGACCCTGTAGAATTCCGCGCTCGCGAAAACCAAATTACAGAAGGAATTCCCCATGGCAAGAACGGTCAATTGCGTCAAGCTCGGTCGCGAGGCCGATGGTCTCGACTTTCCCCCGATGCCCGGGGAATTGGGCAAGCGCATTTTCGAGGGCGTTTCGAAGGAAGCCTGGCAGCAGTGGATCCGCATGCAGACGATGCTCATCAACGAGAATCGCCTGAACCTCGCCGATCCTTCGCACCGCAAGTATCTCGCCGAGCAGGTCGAGAAGCACTTCTTCGGCGCGGGCGCCGACCGCGTCAGCGGCTACGTGCCGCCGCGCGGTTAATCACTGTTACTTCGTCAGCTGCTGCACGCCTTCGGGCGTTGCCAGCAGTAGCAGGTCCGCGCCGCGCCGGGCGAACAATCCGTTCGTGACGACGCCGACGATGCCGTTGAGCGTCGTCTCCAGCCCCGCCGGATCGGCAATCTGCCAGCCATGCACGTCGAGAATCACGTTGCCGTTGTCGGTGACAAAGCCCGCGCGCAGCTTCGGCTGGCCGCCCAGCTTGACGATCTCGCGCGCGACATAAGCCTGCGCCATCGGAATCACCTCGACCGGCAGCGGAAACTTGCCGAGCACCGTCACCAGCTTGCTCGCGTCGCAGACGCAGATGAACTTGTCGGCCACTGCCGCGACGATCTTTTCGCGCGTCAATGCGCCGCCGCCACCCTTCACCATCTCCAGTTTCGCCGTGATTTCGTCGGCGCCATCGACATAGACCGGCATCGCTGACACATCGTTGAGGTCGAGCACCTTGATGCCGTGGCCTTCGAGACGCTTCTTCGTCGCTTCGGAACTGGCAACGGTCGCCGCAACGCGATCCTTGATCTTGGCCAGTTCGTCGATGAAACAGTTGGCCGTCGATCCGGTGCCGACGCCGATGATGCTGCCGGCGGGAATATTCGCCGCGATGTAGTCGGCTGCCGCCTTGGCCACGGCCTGCTTGAGTTGGTCCTGGGTCATGCCCATATCGAATCCTCCTTGAAAAAATGCCCGGTCGAGCCGGGCTTGTGATGTATGCGAAGTATACGCTGGCGGGATGCCGTCCCGCCAGCGCCGAGTTTCAGCGTTTCTTCATCGGCGGCAGGTCGGTGCAGTTACCGTGCGCCACTTCCGCCGCCATGCCGATCGACTCACCGAGCGTAGGATGCGGGTGGATGGTCTTGCCAATGTCGATCGCGTCGGCGCCCATCTCGATGGCCAGACAGATCTCGCCGATCATGTCGCCAGCCGACGGGCCGACGATGGTGCCGCCGACGATGCGATGGGTTTCTGAATCGAACACCAGCTTGGTGAAACCGTAATCGGCGCCGTTGGCGATCGCCCGGCCGGACGCTGCCCACGGGAACTTGGCGACCTCGACCTTGCGGCCGGCCTTTTTCGCCTCGTCCTCGCCCAGACCTACCCAGGCAACTTCAGGATGCGTATAGGCGACGCCGGGGATCACCGTCGCGTCGAAATGCGCCTTCTGGCCGGCGGCGGCCTCGGCGGCCACATGCGCTTCATGCACCGCCTTGTGCGCCAGCATGGGGTTGCCGACGATGTCGCCGATGGCATGGATGTGCGGCACGCTGGTGCGCATCTGCCCATCGACCGGGATGAAGCCGCGCTCATTCACCTGTACGCCGGCCTTGTCCGCATCGATCTTGCGACCGTTCGGCGTGCGGCCGGCCGCCTGCAGGATCAGGTCGTAGCGTTGCGGCTCCGCCGGAGCCTTGTCACCCTCGAACCTGACCCACAAGCCGTCATCCTTGGCTTCGACGGCGACGGTCTTCGTCTTGAGCATGATCCTGTCGAAGCGATGCAGGTTCTGCTTCTCCCAGACCTTGACGGCATCGCGGTCCGGGCCTTGCATCAGTCCGTCGAGCATCTCGACGACATCAACGCGCGCACCAAGTGTCGAATACACCGTAGCCATTTCCAGCCCGATGATGCCGCCGCCGATGACCAGCATCTTCTTCGGGGTCTGCCGCAATTCGAGCGCGCCGGTCGAATCGACGATGCGCGGATCGCGCGGGAGAAACGGCAAATGCACGGCAGCCGAACCGGCGGCGATGATGCACTTCTGGAACCTGATGATCTTCTTGTTGCCGGTCTTGTCTTGCGCGCCGCCAGCGGTTTCCTCGACTTCAAGGTGATGGGCGTCAAGGAAGTGACCATAGCCGCGCACGACCTCGACCTTCCGCGCCTTCGCCATGCCTGCCAGCCCGCCGGTCAGCTTGCCGACGACCTTTTCCTTGTGCGTGCGCAGCTTGTCGATGTCGACCTGCGGCGCGGCGAAGTTCACCCCGGCGACGCTGGCATGTTCGGCTTCCTCGATCACCGCGGCGACATGCAGCAGCGCCTTGGAAGGAATGCAGCCGACGTTCAGGCAGACGCCGCCCAGCGTCGCATAACGCTCGACCAGTACCGTCTGCATGCCAAGGTCGGCACTGCGGAAGGCGGCCGAATAGCCGCCCGGTCCGGCACCGAGCACCAGCATCTCGGTCTCGATGTCCGCCTTGCCGCTGAATGACCCTGCGGCCAAAGTCGGCGCTGGCGAGACGGCAGCGGTCGGCGCAGGCGCCGCTGGCTGCGGAACCGGCGCGCTGGTCATCGTGGACTCGAGCAGGAGGACCAGCGTGCCTTCGGCTACCTTGTCGCCGACCTTCAGCTTCACTTCCCTGACCGTGCCGGCGGCGGGGCACGGCACGTCCATCGTCGCCTTGTCGGATTCGAGCGTGACCAGAGAATCGTCGGCCTTGACCGTGTCGCCCGGCTTGACGTGGATCTCGATGACCGGCACGTCCTTGAAGTCGCCGATGTCCGGTACTTTCACTTCGAGGGTCATAGCATCACCCTCCGGAAGTCGCCGAGCAGCTGCGCCAGATAGGCGTTGAAGCGCGTCGCCAGCGCACCATCGATGACGCGGTGATCGGCCGAGAGCGACAGCGGCACGATCAGGCGCGGCACGAAAGCTTTGCCATCCCACACTGGCTTCATGCTCGACTTGGAAACGCCGAGGATCGCGACTTCCGGCGCATTGACGATTGGCGAAAAAGCCGTGCCGCCGATGCCGCCGACAGACGATATCGTGAAGGTCGCGCCCTGCATCTCGGCGGGGCCGAGCTTGCCGTCGCGGGCCTTCTTCGCCAGTTCGGAGCTTTCCTGCGCGATCTCGATGATGCCCTTCCTGTCCGCATCTTTCAGTACCGGCACCATCAGGCCATTCGGCGTATCGGCGGCGAAGCCGATGTGCCAGTAGTTCTTGAAGACCTGGTTATCTCCGTCGAGAGACGAGTTGAGATCGGGATACTTCTTCAGTGCCGCGACCACGGCCTTGATGATGAAGGCCAGCATCGTGACCTTGATGCCACTCTTCTCGTTCTCCTTGTTGAGGCTGACACGCAAGGCCTCGAGGTCGGTGATATCGGCATCCTCGTGGTAGGTGACGGCGGGAATCATCACCCAGTTGCGCGCGAGGTTCGGGCCGCTGATCTTCTTGATGCGCGACAGCGGCTTGACCTCGACCGGGCCGAACTTCGCGAAATCAACCTGCGGCCAGGGCAGCAGGTTGAGGCCAGCCCCCACAGAACTCGGCGCTGACGAGACGGCACTGGCGCCGCTCATGACACTCTTCACCAAGGCCTGCACATCCTGCTGGGTGATGCGGCCCTTCGGTCCGCTCCCCTTGACCTTGGTCACATCGACGCCCAACTCGCGGGCGAAGCGTCGTACCGACGGACTGGCATGCGGCTTGATGCCATCGAGCTCGGCAACGATCTCGGCGGGCGAAGGCAGATGCACGGCCGCTGGCAGGATGGCGATGGTTGGCGTCGGCGGGGCAGCACCCGTCGCCGTTTGCACAATCGCCGGCGCGGGAGCCGCGGCAACCGCGGGTATCGGGGTTGGCGCAGGAGCTGCCGGAGGCGGGGCTACAGCCGGGGATGCCGGAGCAGAAAACCCGGCCGCGACGGCAGCATCCAGCAACAAGATCACACTGCCTTCGCTAACCTTGTCGCCCAGCGCGACTTTCACTTCCTTTACCGTGCCGGTGGCCGGACTCGGCACATCCATCGTCGCCTTGTCGGACTCGAGCGTGATGAGCGAATCCTCGGCCTTGACTGCGTCGCCGGGCTTGACGTGAATTTCGATGATCGGCACATCGTTGAAACCGCCGATGTCAGGTACCTTGATTTCCATGGCTTACACCTTCACCGGGTTGGGCTTGTTCGGATCGAGACCATACTTGGCGATCGCCTGGGCCACGGTCTTCTGCTCGATCACATCGTCGTCGGCCAGAGCGGACAGTGCCGCCAGCGTCACGTAGTAGCGATCCACCTCGAAGAAGCGGCGCAGCTGCTCACGCGAATCCGAGCGGCCGAAACCGTCGGTGCCCAGCACCGTGTAGCGCCGCCCGCCCTCGGTGATGAAGGGGCGAATCTGTTCCGCATACATACGCGTGTAGTCGGTCGCCGCGACGACCGGACCGCGCGTATCGGCCAGCAAACCCTTGGCATGGCAGACAGGGCGCGGCTCTTCGGGATGCAGCAAATGAAAGCGTACGCAGTTGTGGCCATCGCGCGCCAGCTCGTTGAAGCTGGTCGCGGACCACAGGTCGGCGACCACCCCCCAGTCCTTCTCGAGCAGGTCGGCGGCGGCGATCACCTCGCGGAAGATGGTGCCGGAACCGAGCAGTTGCACGCGCGGGCCGTTGCTGTTGGCGCCCTTGCGGAACAGGTACAGGCCCTTGAGGATGCCCTGCTCCGAACCCTGTGGCATGGCCGGATGTTCGTAGTTCTCGTTCATCACCGTCAGGTAATAGAACACGTCCTCCTGCTCGGTCACCATGCGCCGCAAGCCATCCTGCACGATCACCGCCAGTTCGTAGGCAAAGGTCGGGTCGTAGGAGATGCAGTTGGGAATCGTCGCGGCGAGGATGTGGCTGTGCCCGTCTTCGTGTTGCAAGCCTTCGCCGTTGAGCGTCGTCCGCCCGGCAGTGCCGCCAACGAGGAATCCGCGCGCGCGCGAATCGCCCGCCGCCCAGCACAGGTCCATGGTGCGCTGCAGGCCGAACATCGAATAGAAGATGTAGACGGGGATGGTCTGCACGCCGTGCGTCGAGTAGCTGGTCGCGGCGGCGATCCAGTCGGCCATCGCGCCGGCCTCGTTGATGCCTTCCTGCAGAATCTGGCCGTTCTTCGATTCCTTGTAGAACATCAGCTGGTCGGCATCCTGCGGCACGTACTTCTGCCCCTCCTGGTTCCAGATGCCCACCTGGCGGAACAGACCTTCCATGCCGAAGGTACGCGACTCGTCGGGAACGATCGGCACGATGCGCTGGCCGATCTGCTTGTCCTTGATGAGGATGTTGAGGATGCGCACGAAAGCCATCGTCGTCGAAATCTCGCGGCCTTCGCCGCTCGCCTTGAGCAGCGCGTCGAAGGCGGCCAGGGCCGGGATCGGCAGGGGTTCGACCTGTCGGCGGCGCTGCGGCAGGTACCCGCCAAGCGCCAGGCGATGGCTGCGCATGTATTCCAGCTCCGGCGAGCCAGCGGAGAACTTCAGGTAGGGCAGCGCTTCGAGCTGATCGTCGGTGACCGGCAACCTGAAGCGGTCGCGGAATGACTTGATCGAGGTCGTGCCCATTTTCTTCTGCTGGTGGGTGATGTTCTGCGCCTCCCCCGACTCGCCCATGCCATAGCCCTTGATGGTCTTGGCGAGGATCACCGTCGGCTGACCGGTGTGATTGACGGCGGCCTGATAGGCGGCGAAGACCTTGTGGGGATCGTGGCCACCGCGATTGAGGCGCCAGATGTCGTCGTCGGTCCAGTTGGCCACCATCGCCTTGAGTTCCGGGGTGTTGAAAAAGTGCTCGCGCACATAGGCGCCATCCTTCGACTTGAAGGTCTGATAATCGCCATCGACGCATTCCATCATGCGTTTCCTCAGCAGGCCCTGCTTGTCCTGCGCCAGCAGGGCATCCCAGTAACTGCCCCAGATCACCTTGATGACGTTCCAGCCCGCGCCGCGGAAGTCGGCCTCGAGTTCCTGGATGATCTTGCCGTTGCCGCGCACCGGCCCATCGAGCCGCTGCAGGTTGCAGTTGATGACGAAGATCAGGTTGTCGAGCTTCTCGCGCCCGGCCATGCCGATGGCGCCAAGACTCTCGACTTCATCGGTCTCGCCATCACCCATGAAGGCCCAGACCTTGCGGCCGGCCGTTCTGGCGAGCCCGCGATCGTCGAGGTATTTCATGAAGCGCGCCTGATAGATCGCCTGCAGCGGACCCAGCCCCATCGACACCGTCGGGAACTGCCAGAAATCGGGCATCAGCCAGGGGTGCGGGTAGGAGGTGACGCCCTTGCCGTCGACATCCTGGCGGAAGCCGTCGAGCTGCTCCTCGGTCAGCCGGCCGAGGAGGAAGGCACGCGCATAGACGCCCGGCGCCGAATGGCCCTGGACAAACACCAGGTCGCCGCCATGGTGCTCATCGGGTGCGTGCCAGAAATGCTGGAAGCCGACGTCGTAGAGCGTTGCCGCCGAGGCGAAACTGGCGATATGGCCGCCGAGGTTCGACTCGCCCTTGTTGGCGCGCAACACCATCGCCAGCGCATTCCAGCGGATATAGGAACGGATGCGGTTCTCGATCGCGTAGTCGCCCGGCGCCAGCGGCTGCCGGTCGACGGGAATCGTATTGACGTAATCGGTGTTCGCCGAATAGGGGATGTTGATGCCGGCGCGATTGCCCAGCGCGATGAGTTGCTCGATCAGGTAGTGGGCGCGCTCCGGGCCGACCTGCTCGATGACAGCATCGAGGGCATCGAGCCACTCGCGGGTTTCGCCCGGATCGGCGTCGGCAGGGCCGGTCAGCCCATCGGGATGGTGCTCGGTCATGGTCTCTTCCTCCTGTTGGAGTGTTGTTGGCCCGGCAGGCCGGTTGGCCCGCCGGTTGTTTTTCCGCAGCTTAGACCTCCCGGGTAGAAAGGCCAAGCAACGATATGCCGCATAGTAAAACAATGTTTCGCATTGCGCAATAAACATCATCATTGCCCATGCCCTCGACAGAGGCGTATTCTTGGGCCATAAAAACCGGGGGATGACCATGTTTCAGGTTCGCATTCATGGGCGCGGCGGCCAGGGAGTCGTGACCGCCGCGGAAATGCTTTCGATTGCCGCTTTCGAGGAGGGCCGGCATGCCCAGGCTTTTCCGAGCTTCGGCTCGGAGCGCACGGGCGCCCCGGTCGTCGCCTTCTGCCGTCTCGCCGACCAGGAGATCCGGCTGCGCGAGCCGATCATGGAGCCCGACGCGCTGATCATCCAGGATCCGACGCTGCTGCACCAGGTGGATGTCTTCGCCGGGCTGAAGCCGGACGGCTACATCCTGATCAATACCGCCAAGACTTTCACCGAACTCGGCCTGGCCGATTTCGTCGCCAGCCATCTTCCCGAGCGGCTTTGCACGGTATCCGCCACCGAACTCGCGCTGCGCCACGTCGGCCGACCGGTGCCGAATGTCCCCCTGCTGGGCGGCTTTGCCGCCGTATCGGGCATCATCCGACTCGAATCGGTGATCAAGGCAATCCGCGAAAGATTTTCCGGAAAGGTTGCCGACGGCAACATCGCCGCCGCGACGGAAGCCTACAAGATCGTCCGCAACAAGATGGAGAGCACCCATGCTTAAACAGATGGAAGGCAGTCGGGCCGTCGCCGAAGCGGTTGCCCTGTGCCGCCCCGAGGTGATTTGCGCCTATCCGATCTCCCCGCAGACCCACATCGTCGAGGCTCTCGGCGAGATGGTCAAGGACGGTGAGTTGCAGGACTGCGAATACCTCAACGTCGAATCCGAATTCGCGGCGATGTCCGTGGCGATCGGCGCCTCAGCCGCCGGCGCGCGCAGTTACACCGCGACCGCCTCGCAAGGCCTTCTGTACATGGCCGAAGCCGCGTTCAACGCCGCCGGCCTCGGCTTGCCCATCGTCATGACCGTGGCCAACCGCGCCATCGGCGCGCCGATCAACATCTGGAACGACCACTCCGACTCGCTATCGATGCGCGACTGCGGCTGGCTGCAGCTGTTCGCCGAGAACAACCAGGAAGCGCTCGATCTGCACATCCTCGCCTTCCGCCTCGCCGAGGAGCTTTCCCTGCCGATCATGGTGTGCATGGATGGCTTCATCCTCACCCATGCTTACGAACGGGTCGACATGCCCACCCAGGCTCAGGTGGATGCCTATCTGCCGCCCTACGAACCGCGCCAGGTACTTGATCCGGCCGAGCCGGTCTCGATCGGCGCGATGGTCGGACCGGAAGCCTTCATGGAAGTACGCTACCTGGCGCACGCGAAGCAGATGGAAGCGCTCCAGCTGATTCCGCAATACGCGGAGGAATTCAGGAAGGTCTTCGGACGCGATTCCGGCGGGCTGCTGCACAGCTACCATACCGAGGATGCCGAAACCATCATCGTCGCGATGGGCTCGGTGCTCGGCACCATCAAGGACACTGTCGACGAACTCCGCGCTGCCGGCCAGCGCATCGGCGTCCTCGGCATCACCTGCTTCCGGCCGTTCCCGATCGCCGCCGTTGCTGCCGCGCTCAAGCAATGCAAGCGCTTCGTCGTTCTCGAAAAGAGCCTGGCCGTGGGCCTCGGCGGCATCCTTGCCGTCAACGTGCGCATGGCCGTGACCGGCATGGGACTCAAAGGCTATACCGTGATCGCCGGCCTCGGCGGTCGCGCGATCACGATGAAGTCGTTGCACGCCCTGTTCCTCAAGGCCGCCGCCGATGAACTGGATCTGGTGACTTTCCTCGATCTCGACTGGCGGGTCGTGAACCGGCAGATCGAGCGCGAAAAGGCCCACCGCCGCACCGGCCCGGTCGCCGAGGCATTGCTGCGCGATGTCGGCGTCGTCGGCATACGCAATTACTAGGAGGCCGGGAATGAGCTTTCAACCGATCAAGTTCTATCAGACCGGTACCTTCACGGTCGGCAACCGCCTGCTCGCGCCCGAGGAGCGCAGCGTGCAGGCGAGCGCAAAACGCTTCAACTCGATCAATTCCGGCCACCGCGCCTGCCAGGGCTGCGGCGAGGCGCTCGGTGCGCGCTACGCCATCGACGCTGCGATGGAAGCGACGCAGGGCCGCCTGATCGCCGCCAACGCCACCGGTTGCCTCGAAGTGTTTTCCACGCCTTATCCCGAAACCTCGTGGCAGATTCCCTGGATCCATTCGCTGTTCGGCAACACCGCCGCCGTGGCCAGCGGCATCGCGGCCGCCCAGAAGGTCAAGATGAGCAAGGGCGAGCGGCGCAACATCCGCGTGGTCGCGCAGGGAGGCGACGGCGGCACCACCGACATCGGCTTCGGGTGCCTGTCCGGCATGTTCGAGCGCAACGACGACGTGCTCTACATCTGTTACGACAACGGCGGCTACATGAACACTGGGGTGCAGCGTTCCTCGGCGACCCCCCCGGCTGCACGCACCTCCACCACGCCGGCAGTCGGCACCGCGCCGGGTAATGTCTTCGGCCAAGGGAAATACCTTCCCGCGATCGCCCTCGCCCACGAGATTCCCTACGTGGCGACCGCCACTGTCGCCGACCTGCGCGATCTCGAAGCCAAGGTGCGGCGTGCCATGGAAATCCGCGGCGCCCGCTACATCCACATCCTTGTCCCCTGTCCGCTCGGCTGGGGCACCGCGTCGAGCGACACCGTCAAGATGGCACGGCTGGCCAAGGAAACCGGCGTGTTTCCGGTATTCGAGGCGGAGTTCGGCGAGTTGAAGTCGGTCCTGGCGATACGGCACCGTTTGCCCGTGGAGGAATACCTCAAGCCGCAAAAGCGCTACGCACACCTGTTCGGGAAGACGCCGCGCGTCGATGTCATCGCGCGACTGCAGGCCCTTGCCGACCGCAACATAACGAAATACGGCTTGCTCGAGGGAGGTGACCGGTAATGGACAAACCCTTCGCCATCACCCTCGATCCCGGCTCATCGCTGGCCAACAAGACCGGCTCGTGGCGCACCTTCAAGCCGATCTATCTGGATCGCATGCCACCCTGCAACGCCACCTGTCCGGCCGGTGAGAACATCCAGGGCTGGCTGTTCCATGCCGAATCGGGCGAGTACGAAGCCGCCTGGCGCTCCCTCACCGAAAACAACCCCCTGCCCGCGATCATGGGCCGGGTCTGCTATCACCCCTGCGAGGGCGCCTGCAACCGCCAGCATGTCGACACCGCCGTGGGCATCAATTCGATCGAGCGCTTCCTCGGCGACGAAGCCATCCGGCAGGGCTGGGCCTTCGCCAAGTCGGGCAGGCAGTCGGGCAAACGCGTGCTGGTTGTCGGCGCCGGCCCCTCGGGGCTATCCGCCGCCTATCATCTCGCCCGCCTGGGCCATGCCGTCGAAATACAGGAAGCCGGCCCCTACGCCGGTGGCATGATGCGCTTCGGCATACCCAAGTACCGTCTGCCACGCGAAGTCATCGACGCCGAAGTTCAGCGCATCCTCGATCTCGGTGTCACGCTCAAGTTGAACTGCAAGGTCGCGAACATCGAAGATGCCATGAAGACAGGCGGCTTCGATGCCGCCTTCCTCGCCGTGGGCGCGCACATCGGCAAGCGCGCCTATATCCCCGCCGGCACGGCCGCGAAGATGGTCGACGCGATCTCGGTACTGCGCTCGATGGAGGGCGAAGAAAAGCCCCAACTGGGACGACGCGTCGTCGTCTATGGCGGCGGCAACACCGCCATCGACGTTGCGCGCACTGTCAAGCGCATGGGCGCGGAGCCGATCATCGTCTATCGGCGCACGCGCGACAAGGCACCGGCCCACGACTTCGAGATCGAGGAGGCGTTGCAGGAAGGCGTGATGGTCAAGTGGCTGTCGACCATCAAGCAGGCCGACGCGGGCGAGATCAGGATCGAGAAGATGGCGCTCGACGACAAGGGCTTTCCGCAGCCGACCGGTGAATTCGAAACGCTCGCGGCCGACTCGGTCGTGCTGGCGCTCGGGCAGGATGTCGACCTGGGCCTGCTCGACGGCGTGCCGGGACTGGAAGTGAAGGATGGCACCGTGCAGGTCGGCTCCAACATGATGACCGGCCATGCCGGCATCTTCGCCGGCGGCGACATGGTGCCCTCCGAGCGCACCGTCACAGTGGCCGTCGGCCACGGCAAAAAGGCGGCGCGTCACATCGACGCCTGGCTCAAGGGAGAAACCTACACACCCCCGCCCAAGCACGAAATCGCCGGCATCGAAAAGCTCAACACCTGGTACTACTCGGAAGCGCCACATGTCGTGCGCCCGACCCTCGACATCCTGCGCCGCCAGTCGAGTTTCGACGAAGTCGTGCAAGGCCTGGACGAGTCCAACGCACAGTTCGAAGCGCGCCGCTGCCTCAGTTGCGGCAACTGCTTCGAGTGCGACAACTGCTACGGCGTCTGTCCGGACAACTCGGTCATCAAGCTCGGTCCCGGCAAGCGCTTCGAGTTCAACTACGACTACTGCAAGGGCTGCGGCGTCTGCGCCGCCGAATGCCCCTGCGGGGCAATCAAGATGGTGCCCGAGGGCAACTGAGGCGCGGCGAGGATGCAATGATGAATGGTGCGCGGCCGACCATCCTGATCGTCGATGACTCGCCCGAAAACCTGCATGTGATGTCAGGCCTGCTGCAATCCGATTACCGGGTATTGGCAGCGACCACGGGTGAGCGTTGCCTTGAACTGGCACGCAGCCATCCGGCGCCCGACCTGATCCTGCTCGACATCATGATGCCCGGCCTCGACGGCTACCAGACCATCGAGCGCCTGCGCGCCGAGCCTTCCACGCGCGAGATCCCGGTCATTTTCGTCACGGCGATGGGCGGCAGCGAAGCCCAGTTGCACGGACTGGCGGTGGGCGCGGTCGATTACATCACCAAGCCGATCGACCCGCCGCTCGTGCTGGCGCGCGTCAAGACCCAGATCGAACTGAAGCAGGCACGCGACTGGCTCAAGGACAAGAATGCCTGGCTCGAAGCGGAAGTCGCGCAGCGCATGGCCGAGAACGAAACGATCCAGACCATCAGCATCCGTGCGCTGGCCCACCTCGCCGAGATCCGCGATCCCGAGACCGGCAACCACATCCACCGCACGCAGAACTACGTTCGCGCCCTCGCTCACCGGTTGCGCGAACACCCGCGCTTTGCCGACTTCCTCACCGAGCGCAACATCGATCTACTCGTCAAATCCGCGCCGCTCCACGACATCGGCAAGGTCGGGGTACCCGACCAGATCCTGCTCAAGCCGGGGCCGCTGACACCCGAAGAGTGGGAGATCATGAAAACCCACGCCAAGCTCGGTTCCGACGCCATCGAACTGGCCGAGGGGGACGCCGAGCAGACCGTCGCCTTCCTCACCCTGGCCAAGGAGATCGCCCACTGGCACCACGAAAAGTGGGATGGCAGCGGTTATCCGGACGGTCTGGCTGGCGAGGCCATCCCTATCGCAGCCCGGCTGATGGCGCTGGCCGACGTCTTCGACGCCCTGATCTCGGCGCGTCCCTACAAGCCGGCCATGAGTTTTGAAAAGGCACGGGGAATCATCGTCGCCGGCTGCGGGCATCATTTCGATCCGGACATGGCGAATGCCTTTGTGGATATCTTCGACGAGTGCGTGGCCATCGCCCTGCGTTACCGCGACCAGGACGAGCGATGATGCGCTGCCACCCCGCCCTGCCTCAGCATCAGCGCGGCCAGACAACCCTGACGGTCGTGTTGATCTACGGCGTTTCGCCGCGCTGTGGATCCTGTTTTCCGACCAGGCGGTGGAGGCGCTCTTCACCGACCCGGCCATGATCATTCGCGCCAGCATGGTCAAGGGTTGGCTATTTGTCGCCGTCACCACCGGTCTGCTGTATGTCCTGGTCAAGCGCCAGATCGCGCTCTTGAACGCTGCCCACAAGAAGGAAATGGAGAGCTTGCAGGAACGACAGAAGTCGCTCGACCTGCTGAATGCGATTGTCGACAACTCCGAGGACGCCATCTTCGCCAAGGACAGCCA
>Ga0116204_1000913_pt1 | contig 16722 bp, 11 predicted proteins | sample LakKivwa52mmetaG_FD_94481 | JGI IMG/M metagenome (GOLD analysis project Ga0116204, IMG submission 94481) | Anoxic lake water microbial communities from Lake Kivu, Rwanda to study Microbial Dark Matter (Phase II) - Lake Kivu water 52m metaG | ecosystem: Environmental > Aquatic > Freshwater > Lake...
AAATATGAAGTTGAAAATTACGTGCCATCAGAAATGCAAAAATATGAAAAACTCTTTATAGTTTGATAAGCAAAAATATGTGCCCAATTTTTTGTAATTTCGTATATTTAAATGTTGGAAATGGAAAATATATTACATAAACTTGATAATTTCATAAGAAGATACCACCTTTCATTACTCCTTAGAAATCTGGTGTTTTTTGTTTCTTTTTTTATTGCGATTATTTTATTTTTTTCACTTGTAGAATATACTCTTTGGCTGAATACAGGTGCACGAAAAGTAATTTTTTATCTGTTCATCGGAATTGTGTTTCTGACGGGTGTATGGTATTTCTTAATCCCATTTATCAGGCTTACACGGTTTCATAAACGGATTGACCGGTATCGTGCTGCCGATATTATTGGAAATTATTTTCCTGAAATCAAAGATAAATTCAGAAATTTATTGGAATTGAATGAATTACGCTATGTTTCACGTGAAAAAACCGAATTGCTTGAAGCAGCAATTCATCAAAAAACGGAGAAATTATCACCGTTTCATCTTCACAAAGCAATAGATCTTCGCAAACTGAAGAGAGGGTTGTTTGTTTTTACTCCTATTGTACTCGGCGGATTGATGCTTACCTTTACAATGCCTGAATTCATTAAAGATCCATTTGACAGGATTATTCATTACAATATGCAATTTGAAAAACCGGCACCATTTGATTTTGTATTGCAAAACGAACAATTAACCGGTATTCAGGGCAAACCTGTTACTATTGAGCTTCAGATTGAAGGAGACAATATTCCCTCAGGTACAGAAATTATTATTAACGGAAACCCATATCAAATGCAGAAAACAGGAACTGCCACGTTTCAATATACAGTTCATCAACTCAGAGATAATTTTCAGTTTCACTTTGAAGCCAACGGATATTCTTCAAAAAACTTTGACTTTCGTGTAATTACCAAACCTACAATATTAACGTTTGCTGCAGAATTGATTTATCCTTCGTACACAGGTAAACAAAATGAATTATTAAAAAATATTACAGATTATTCTGTACCCCGGGGAACAAAGATTAAATGGACGATAAGAGGCAAAGACATCAAAACCATGTATGCCCTCTATCGTGATGATAAAGCAATTCTGAAGAATCCCCCAATGCAGAAAAGTATTTTTGAATTTTCTGAAACGATGCTACTCTCTGAACAGATATCAATGATTGCAGCGAATAATTTTATTGAAGATACCGACACACTCAGAATGAATATTGAAGTCATTCCGGATAATTATCCGGCTATTTCAATTCAGGAAATCAGAGATTCTCTTGAAATGAACAAAACCTATTTTTCTGGCGTAATTACGGATGATTATGGCTTTAAATCGTTGAAATTTTATGTAAGGAAACGAACGCAAACAGAATTTGCTGTGTTTGAATTACCATACTCACAACAGATTATTGAGCAAAGGTTTTATTACATGTTTGATTTTTCGTCACTGGAAAACTGGAGAGAGGAGGAAATAGAATATTATTTTACTGTGACAGATAATGACGGTATAAGTGGCGGAAAAACGACAAGAACTGTTTCGGGTTTATTTACAATACCAGACCAGGAAGAATTGAAGCAGGTATATCAGCAAAAACAGGATGATGTTATGACTGATATGGATAATGTATTACAGGAAGCAAAACAGCTTCAATCTGAAATTGATCAGATGCGGTTTGATTTGTTGAATAAGAAAAGCATCACATGGGAAGAAAGAAATAAGTTCAATCAATTGCTTCAAAAGCAGGAAAATCTCGAAAAAATGCTTGATGAGTTAAAAAACGAGAATACTGAGAAGAACATTTTTGAAGAAATGATGAAGGACTTATCGCCCGAATTGCTCGAAAAGCAACGTCTCCTCGAAGAAATGTTTGAAAATCTTTTTAGTGAAGAAATGAAAGAAACCATGAGAAAACTTCAGGAAATGATCAATGAACTAAATCAGGAAAAAATTCTTGAACAAATGGAGAAAATGCAGTTAAGATCTGACGAAATTGAAAAAAATCTTGATACATACATGGAGCTGTTTAAACAGTTGGAATTTGAAAAGAAGATGGAAGAGATGATGCAGAACCTGAATGATCTCAAACAGAAGCAGGATGAACTCAATACGGAAACAGAAAATAAATCAAAATCAAAAGAAGAATTATTACAAGAACAAAATGAGATTAATAGTGAATATGAAAATATTAAGAAAGATATTGAGGATTTGCAGAAAATGAATGAGGAGTTGTTTGATCCCATGGCATTTCCTGATGCTGATGAATTGATGGACGAGATTTCAGAAGAATTGAATGATGCAAGTGAAAATCTTTCAAAGAGCAAGAGTTCACAGGCAGGTAAGAATCAGAAAAGCGGAAGTGAAAAAATGCAGAAGCTTTCAGAAATGATGCAGACTGCTATGGATGAGTTTGCAATGGAATCGCTGGAAGAAGATATTGAAAACCTAAAAATGATATTGAAAAATCTGATTCACATTTCTTTTGCACAAGAAAGAAATATTGAGCTTGCAAAATTGCTGGGACCAAGAGACCCGTCATATAATCTTTACATGACAAATCAAAAGAAGCTGATGACCAGATTTAAAATTGTTGAGGATTCGCTTATTTCTTTGAGTAAGCGACAAATTATGATTCAGCCGTTAATAGAAAAAGATCTTACGCTCATTCGTGATAATTCGCAGAAAATTGATTTGTATCTGAACTATGGTGCTGTTGCTGCCGCAATGACACATCAGCAATATTTGATGCAATCGGTTAATAATCTGGCACTTTTGCTTATTGAAGCACTTCAGGAAATGAATGAGATGAATATGCAGGCACAGGGAGGCGGAAGCTGTAAAAGTAAGCAGAAAAAGAAAGGATCCAATCCGGGAGGTGCACCATCAGCCAAAACAATGAGACAACTACAGGAACAGTTGAATCAGCAGATGGAACAACTAATGAAACAAATGCAGGACGGAAAGAACGGAAAAGAGGGTGGAATGAACTTCAGCGAGCAGTTTGCAAAAATGGCCGCCGAACAGGAAGCGATAAGAAGACAAATGCAGCAATATTCAGAAATGCTTAAATCCATGGGAGAATTTGACGCAAAAACAATGAATGAGATTATGCAGCAAATGGAGCAAACAGAGAAAGACCTCGTCAATAAGAAATTCGATTTACAGACAATAAAGAGACAAAACGATATTCTTGTCAGACTGCTTGAGTCCGAAAAGGCAGAGCTGGAAAGAGAAAAGGATGAAACCAGAAAGTCAAGAACAGGAAAAGTTATGAACAAAAGTAACCCTGAGGAGTTTTTTCAGTATAAAAGAGAGAAAACCACTTCTGAAGAAATTATCAAGTCCATTCCCCCGGTATTCAATAGTTTCTACAGACAAAAGGTAAGTAAATTTTATTTTGAGTTAAATAACTGAAAATGAGAGAGATTAATAAAACTCTTGTTCTGCGGTCACACTTTTCAGAGTTGACGAAGCTGGAAGAATTTATCGAAATGATAAGCGATGAGTATAATATTGGACATACCTATTTTTCAAATATTATTGTTTCTTTAACAGAACTTGTACGAAATGCAATCATTCACGGAAATAAAAATCAAACCAATCAGACAGTAGACATCATTTTTCTGAATCAGGATGGAAAACTTGTTTTTACAGTCAAAGATAAAGGAGCCGGATTTTCTTTTCCACTGCCCGACACAAAGAATCTTTTCGGAAACCCCAACATCAACAATGGATTGACAATTGTAAGTTCTTTATCTGATGGTCTTGAATTTAAGCATAACGGAAGCGAAATCACCGTTTACTTTGACATTGCGGCGGCAAATGAGTTGCTCAGCAAATCAAGAATGAATGTATTTTCTGTGAGTCAGAAAGTCAAAAACAACAAGAAAACGCTGCATGAATGAAGATAACATAAGGGAAATTGGTTTTTTTGTTCAGTCGGGCAATACAGAAATTACTATACCTGATGATATTAAACTCTTTTTAAACAAGCTGTTAAAGGAATCGTACAACAAAGAGAGTTATCTTCTGAACTATATTTTTGTAAGTCCAGAAGATATCACAGAACTGAACAGACAGTTTTTAAATCATGATTATCCTACCGATGTGATTACTTTTGATTTTTCAGAAGATTTCGGTGTATTTGGAGGTGATATTTTCATCTGTCCAGATGTTGTTTTTCAAAATGCTGACGATTTTGGCGCTGAAGCGATGGAGGAGTTGATTCGGGTCATGTGTCACGGTTTGCTTCACTTATTAGGTTATAATGACAGAGCAGATCAGGAGCGTTTAGAGATGCTTGAACAGGAGGAGTATTGCCTTGCAATGTTCAGGACCAGGTAATTTTGTAAATTTGCAAACAATTTTCACAGATTAAAAAAATGTTTGAAACATATGATATCATCATTATTGGCGGAGGTCATGCGGGATGTGAGGCAGCGTGGGCTGCAGCCAATCTGAAGTGTAGAGTACTACTCATTACTCAGCATTTGAACAATGTTGGGATGATGTCATGTAATCCGTCAATTGGCGGAGTTGGCAAAGGACAGCTTGTAAGAGAAATTGATGCAATGGGTGGAATGACGGGTATTGTTGCAGATATGTCAATGATTCAGATCAGAATGCTCAATAAATCCAAAGGACCTGCTATGTGGAGTCCCAGAAGTCAGAACGACAGGAGGCTGTATAGTTATTATTGGAGAAAATTTCTTGAATCAAACAACAACATTGATTTTTGGCAGGACACAGTAGTTTCAGTGATTGTAGAGAATGATAGGGTCGTTGGAGTTGAAACTCAAATGAACCAAAAGATTTTCTCCAAAGCGGTTGTCATTACTGCCGGGACATTTTTAACCGGTAAGATTTATATCGGTGAATATACTGCTGAAGGAGGTCGAATAGGAGAAAATCCTGCACTTGGGTTAACTGCTTCATTAAATGCGCATGGGATTCAGTCAGAAAAGCTGAAAACAGGTACTTCAGTCAGGCTGGACGGAAGATCGATTGATTTTTCGAAAATGCAGGAACAAAAAGGCGACGAACCTGTTTTCGGCTTTTCATATACAAATGTAAAACTTCCCGAAAAGCAGTTGAGTTGTTACATTACCCATACCAATGAGAAGGTGCACGATATATTGAGAACAGGATTTTCAAAAAGCCCGATGTTTACAGGACGAATTGAGGGAACAGGTCCAAGATATTGTCCTTCTGTTGAGGATAAGATTGAACGCTTTTCTGATAAAAACTCACATCATTTATTCCTTGAACCTGAGGGATGGGATACGCATGAATATTACATCAACGGATTTTCATCTTCTTTGCCTTTTGAAGTACAGTTTGCTGCCCTTGCGCATATTCCCGGTCTTGAGCATGCAAAGGTATTGCGCCCAGGGTATGCTATTGAATATGATTTTTTTTCTCCCACCCAACTACAAAGCATTCTTGAAAGCAAGATTCTCGAAAACCTTTATTTTGCAGGTCAGGTAAACGGAACTACGGGCTACGAAGAAGCAGCAGCACAAGGATTGATTGCAGGTGCTAATGCCGCCTTGAAACTATCGGGCAAAGCACCGGTTGTTTTGGGAAGGAATCAAGCATATATGGGTGTGATGATTGATGATCTGGTAACAAAAGGCGTGGATGAACCTTATCGTTTGTTTACATCAAGAGCTGAATACCGTTTGTTGCTGAGACAGAACAATGCAGATGCAAGACTGACAGAGTTGGCTTATGGCGTTGGCTTGGTTGATAAACAGAGGGCAGAAACAACTGCAGAAAAGTACGAAAAGGTTAATGAACTCATTTCTTTTTTTGATAAACATAGTGCCGATCCCGAAAAGATTAACAGTTTTCTGGACAGAATAGATTCCAGCCTACTCACACAGAAAACTCCATATTCCTCACTATTGCTAAGAAATGAAATTTCCATAGATTTTCTTACAGATAACGGGATATGTTCATTGCCTGTGCATCTGAATGACGATGTTGTAAAAGAGGAAACCGGCATCAGAATAAAGTATAAATCTTACATAGAGCGTGAGCATGAAGTATCAGAAAGGCTTCTGCGATTAGAAAATATCAGGTTGCGACCCGATTTCGATTATAATGGACTTTTGTCACTTTCATACGAAGCAAGAGAAAAGCTTTCAAAGCAAAAGCCGGCCAGCATCGGACAGGCGTCGCGAATTCCCGGAATTTCTCCTTCAGATATTAATGTATTGATAGTGTATCTCAAAAAGTGATGTTTCACGTGAAACAGACAACCCTATGCTGTTGTCTATAAGCTATATAAAAAAATAATTTTGACAAAACGATCAAAATCTGTTCTTTCATGATTATGGATCGTGTTATTGCGTTTATTTTATTGCTTCAACGCCTTGTCAATACGTTCAATAAAATCAAGAGAATCATCGATATAAAATTGAAGCTCAGGTATATGCCTAACCTGATGTCTGATTTTTTTTCCTAAATGAAAACGAATTTCAGAAACATTATCCGTAAAATTCTGTAGGATTGCTTGTTTGTCTTCGACTGCAAAAATACTCAGATTAATTCGGGCGATGCCCAGATCGGGAGTTACTCTGATAAAAGTTACGGTAACCAAAGCTTTACCGCAAAGATGCTTTAATTCTTTAATCAGTAATGAAGACATTTCTGCCTGAAGCACTTTTGATATTTTTTGCTGTCTGATGCTATCCATTGAAATTGGGTTTAAAATATTTTCTATTCTCTCAACCGGAATGGAAACAGATGGATTACCGGTTTTTTTTGTACGTTTGCTGTCTGAATTGCAAAAATACAAAGAAATATAAAACATCATTCAGTATCTTACGTTATTGCTTCATGAAAAGAATTCGCTATTTACTTAGTCATGTCAGGCCTTTTTTGAAATATGCCCTGCTGAATATATTTTTTAATATTCTTACTGTCATTTTCGGACTATTCTCATTAACAATGGTTGTTCCGTTTCTGCAGATATTATTCAAGCCTGAAACAGCCGTCAATGTTCCGGTTGTATTGCCTGAATTTGCATTTGATAAGGATGTGATTCTGACAATCTTTTATTATTACCTTAATACTCTTGTTGGAGGTAGCGATACACCGAAAGCATTGCTTGTTGTGTGTTTCATTATCGTTGTTATGTTTTTTCTCAAAAACATTACCCGTTATCTTGCAATGTATTATTTGGCTCCCGTTAGGAATGGAGTTGTCAGAAATCTCCGAAATCAGGTTTATAGAAAAATTCTCATCCTTCCTCTTTCCTATTTTGCCAAAGAGAAAAAGGGAGATATAATGGCCCGGATTTCATCTGATGTTCAGGAAGTTGAATGGAGCATTCTTGCATCACTCGAAATGTTGTTCAGGGAGCCTTTTGTTTTTCTGTTTTATTTTTTCACGCTGTTTGCCCTAAGCACCAATCTGACATTATTTTCTATTCTCATGTTGCCTCTGGCAATATGGCTCATCAGTATGATTGGAAAAAGTCTGAAACGAACTTCTGTAAAGGTACAAACCCGACTTGGAGTGCTTTTTTCAATCATTGAAGAAACAATATCCGGGCTGAGAATTATCAAAGGATTTAATGCGATTGATTTTTCTGACAGAAAATTTAAAGAAGCAAATCAGGGCTTTTATAGGTTAAGCAACAAAATGTACCGAAAGAAGGATCTTGCATCGCCCATGAGTGAATTTTTGGGGGCATTGATTCTGGTTGTGATTATTTGGTATGGCGGTCGGCTTGTACTAACAACTCCTGATCAGTTCAGCGCCGATATGTTCATTCTCTTTATACTGGTATTTTCGCAGATCATTCCACCTGCAAAAGCCTTTACTACAGCGTTTTACCATATCCAGAAGGGAGTTGCTTCGCTACAAAGAATTGAATATGTTTTAAATGCTGAAGAACGCATTGTTGAGGCGAAGAATCCGGTAAGAAAATCGGTTTTTAACTCGTCCATCAGATTTGAACAGGTCCACCTCAAATATGATGGTTCAGAAGTTGCTGCATTACATAACATTTCTCTTGATATAAAAAAAGGTGAAAAAATTGCACTTGTAGGTGCATCTGGGGCAGGAAAATCAACATTGGTTGACTTACTGCCCAGGTTTTATGATGCTTCATCCGGAAATTTGTATATTGATGATATACCCATCAGGGATATTCAAATTGAAGATCTGAGAGGATTGTTCGGAATTGTATCACAGGAAACAATTTTATTTAACGATACCATTCGAAATAACATTGCGTTCGGGATGACAGAAATTTCGGATGAAGACGTTGTCAGGTCAGCGAAAATGGCCAATGCACATGATTTTATCATGGGCACACCTGATGGTTATCAAACAGTAATCGGAGACAGAGGGTCAAGATTGTCTGGTGGTGAAAAACAACGGTTGAGTATTGCCCGTGCGATATTGAAGAATCCGCCGGTTTTACTGCTTGACGAAGCAACATCAAATCTTGATACGGTTTCAGAACAATTGGTTCAGGAGGCTCTTGATACGCTTATGAAAGATCGAACCGCAATTATTGTTGCACATCGCTTGTCAACCATTATTCATGCCGACAGGATTATTGTGCTAGATAAGGGAGAAATCGCTGAGCAGGGCAAGCACGAGCAATTGCTAAGCCAGAAAGGAAAGTATTATGAGTTGTGTAAAATGCAATCATTTGCATAATATGCTGTCGTAATACGTGTTAATAAAAGTTAATAAATTGAACTGCACGTTAAAAATTTTTAATTTTGTCATTCCTGAAATGATTGGTTATACTTAAATATTTGATATGAAGAGATTTGGTTTATTTTTTTCCATGGTATTTTTATTATCTGGAGTACTATTTTCACAATCCTTTTCATGGGAACAAATTGAAGTACCTCATTATGATGTTCATGTTTCTATTGTTGATATTGCATCAAAGCAGATTTCAGGACACACTCAGATTACAACTGTTTCAGAAATCAACGGGCTTGACAGTGTTTATTTTTATCTTCAGGAACTTCAGGTTGATAGTATTTTTATTAATGACGTTAAAGTAATGTCCTATGTTCATGATAATGACAGCATTATAAAAATCGGACTTCCTTCCTCTGTCAATCAGAATGACACTTTTTTTGTAAAAATTTATTATCAAGGACAGCCAATTCTCGATCCTAGCGGTTTTGGGGGATTTTACTTTTCATCAGATAATCTGTATGCATACAACCTTGGTGTTGCTTTTTATGACGATCCTCATAGCTACGGAAGAGTTTGGTTTCCATGTATTGACAGTTTTACACACAAATCATTGTACGATTTTTATATAACAACCGAAGCACCAAAGTATGCTGTATGCGGCGGAACAATGATATCAAAAACAATAAATTCTGTTGACGGAACAGCATTAACGCATTGGAAAATCAATCAGAAAACACCGCCCTATCTGGTGTCTGTTGCAGTATCAGATTTTGTTCTGATCACCGACACATTTCTTTCTGTTGCGGGTCAAATTCCTGTTGAGATTTATGTTCGTCAGCCTGATTCAGTGAAAGTTGCAGGCTCATTTGTCAATCTGAAAACAATTATTGGCGGATTTGAAGAAAAATTTGGAACTTATGGATGGGACAGAGTTGGCTATGTTGGAGTACCGTTCAATTCGGGAGCCATGGAGCATGCAATGAACATAGCATACCCAAGATTTGCAATAACCGGAACGCTTTCATACGAATCATTGGCGGCACATGAGCTGGCACACTCATGGTTCGGAAATCTTGTAACTTGTGCTTCAGCTCCCGATATGTGGATCAATGAGGGCTGGGCAAGATTTGCAGAAATTATTTACCTGGAAATTGTTTACGGAGAAAACACCGCAAGGCAGTATTTCAGAGGATTACATAAAGATGTGCTGCACAAAACACACATCACTGACAATGGCTACAGGGCTGTATCCGGAGTGCCTCATGATTATACATATGGGAGTACGGTTTATAACAAAGGGGGCGTCATTGCCAATGCCATGAGATATTATATGGGCGATAGCCTGTTCTTTGAAACCGTCAGAGCATACACTGAGCAATTCAAATACTCAACAGTGACTTCGGCTCAGATGCGTGATTTTTTTACTTCGTATTCAGGAATCAATATGAATGACTTCTTTGATGCTTGGGTTTTCAGACCGGGCTTTGTAACTTTTGTTGTAGATTCTTTTGACATTACTCCAGCCAACCAGTACTTTGACGTGACAGTTTGGTTCAATCAGAAACTGAAAGGTACAAATGAGTATGCCCATAGCAATAAATTTGAAGTGTTGTTTTTGGGCGAGAATTTTGAACATCACACCGAAACAGTATATATCAATGCACAATCAGGGCAGAAAGAATTTGTTCTTTCCTTTGTACCTGTATCTATATTGATAGATCCAATGGATAAAACAGCATTTGCAACAACAAAGGACGACATCGTATTAAAAGATACAGGCACTGAAATATTTTCAACTTCAATGAGCAGACTTGAAATTTCAAACCTTGGTGCTGATTCAGTAAGGTTGTTTTCCCGGCATCACTGGGTGGCTCCTGATGGTGGTTTTGACCCTCAACAGGAGATATACAGAATTTCTGATTACAGATATTGGGAAATTGACGGCAATATACCAACTTCTGCTGAAATCGAACTTCGATTGCAATATATCCGTACCACTTCTGCTACAGGAAATCTTGATAATACATTATTATCAACAACGGCATCAGCCGATTCATTGGTATTGTTATACCGACCCAATTCAGCATTCAACTGGACAATTATTCCATTTACACGCATAGGAAATTCACAAACAGGATTTCTGATTACGCAAGCATTTAAGCCGGGACAATATGCTTTTGGCATAGGAAACCCAAATCAATCAGACATAGAAAAGTATGAAACAAATAATCCGAATATTATGAAAGTTTTTCCAAATCCTTCAAACGGGCACTTTACAATCGAATTTGAGACTGAATGCCTGCAGCCAAGCATCAGAATTTTCAACAGTATGGGAAAACAAATAGAAAGCTCAAAACCTGTTCAGGGGAAGAATACGGTTAGCTGGGATCCCACAGAAAATCCGTCAGGAATGTATATCATTCAGTTACATGATGCAAGAAGAAAAGTGATGCTTGATTCAAAAAGCGTCATCTATGAAAAATAGACACTCAGTCAATAAATGATATAGTGATTTCTTTTTTAAGGAAGAGAATTTAAAAAGTTAAGTTGGTCCTGAGTCAAAACCTGATTATAGTCTGTTATATCCCAGAGAATACTTTGAATTTCTCCTGTAACAGTGTAATTCGAAATATCAGGAATTTGCTTGGTTTTCAATATATTTACAATTTTAACCAGCTCTGTATTATTTGATACGGGGCCGAAAGTGTAAATTGCTTCCCAGTCACTAACATGTTTACTTAAATTGCAACAATAAGCCCTTACAATTGCAAATGCAGTATCTGAGGCAATAAGAGGAATGGTTAATGACTGTAAAACAAAGCCATTCTGATAGACACCGGAACTATCAATAAAAATTAGTCCACCAGGGATAATTATGGATGTATCTATGGTCAGAGTATTATAGAATTGTATATAAAGATCAACATAAGTCCCTGACCCATAATATTCCCAGAATGCATTAATATCTTTATTCACAGGCAATTGTTTGCTCAGTTTGTTTATGGGAATATGGTTTTTTCCAAAAAATTCGCCACCTCTGATCTGGTCAATAATTGTTATTCCGGAGGGCAAATGAAAAGCTGTGCCGGTTGGAAATCCCGGATTATCACCAAGTCCTGCATTATTTTGCGGAGTTGGATCATTATCGTCATCATTATCATTGTCTTTCTTTTTGCATGAAGAAGTGAACAATGCAAAAATGATCAGCACAGAAGCTGCAAAAAATAAAATTTGTTTTGTTTTCATGGGAGTATTTTTTTACAAAGATACAATCTTTCATAAATCAGATCATATTTTTAGGATAAATAAATAAAAAAAGCAGATAAGTTCAGAGGTATAATTTATTGCTCTTTTTCCCCAACGATCGTTGCAAAATAAAATTCTCTGTTCATTTTTGCAATATGGCGCTTATGTATATTTTTCGGACATTCTGCCTCACAGGAATATACATTACTGCAGCTTCCGAAACCAAGTTCTTCCATTTTACCCACCATTTTTTTAACTCTTGTGACAGCTTCGGATTTCCCTTGCGGAAGGTATGCAAGATGGGAAACTTTAGCACCGACAAACAGCATGGCGGCTCCGTTGGGACATGCAGCCACACAGGCTCCACAACCGATACAGGTTGCCGTTTCAAAAGCCAGATCGGCATAAAACTTTGGAATAAGAATTGAATTAGCATCCTGAGCGCTGCCGGTATTTACTGAGATAAACCCTCCTGATTGGATAACAAGATCAAAAGAAGACCTGTCAACAACAAGATCTTTAATTACCGGAAATGGTTTTGCTCTCCATGGTTCGACCACAATGGTTTGCCCGTCTTTAAAGCTTCTCATGTGCAGTTCACAGGTTGTTGTTCCTTTGGCCGGACCGTGAGGACGACCGTTGATATACAAACCGCACATGCCGCAAATACCCTCTCTGCAGTCATTGTCGAACGACACAGGACATCCTGTGTATGAAACCGGACCATCATTGGTAAGTAGCTTCTCATTAAGGATGTCAAGCATTTCGAGAAATGAACAAGCAGGAGAGATATCGTCAATTTTATATGTTTGGAATTTACCTTTTGATGATGAATCTTTTTGGCGCCAGATTTTTAGTGTGAATTTCATAATTAAATTGTTTGTGGTTTTACTAAAAACTATTTGTAGCTACGTTGTTTCAGTTCTACATTTTCGAAGCGCAGAGGCTCTTTATGCAGTTGAGGTGTTTGGTTTTCTCCTTTGAATTCCCATATTCCGACGTATGAGTAATTTTCATCATCCCGTCGGGCTTCTCCGTCTTCGGTTTGACTTTCTTCACGAAAATGTGCACCACAGGATTCTTTTCTGTTCAATGCGTCAGTTACAATCAATTTGCCGAGTTCAATGAAGTCAGCAACTCTTGAAGCTTTTTCAAGATCGGGATTCATTTCATCTGCTGTACCGGGAACCTTAACATCCCTCCAGAATTCTTCATTGAGTTCATCAATGAGTTCGATTGCTTTTTTCAGGCCTTCTTCATTGCGAACAAGACCGGAATAATCCCACATTATTTTTCCAAGTCGTTTATGAAATGATTTTGCAGATTGTTTTCCATTGACAGACATTATTCTTGATATTCTTTCTTTTACTTCGATTTCAGCATCTTCAAAATCTTTAGAGTCTGTGTTGATTTTTGGAATTTTAATATGATCTGCCAGATAATTGGTGATTGTAACTGGCAAAATAAAATATCCATCTCCTGAGCATTGCATCAGAGAGCTTGCCCCAAGACGGTTTGCTCCATGATCTGAAAAATTAGCCTCACCCACAGCAAATAACCCGGGAATGGTTGTCATCAGCTCATAATCAACCCAAAGACCGCCCATGGTATAATGACCGGCAGGATATATCTTCATTGGTGTTTCATAGGGGTTTTCACCTGTAATCTTTTCATACATTTCAAAAAGATTTCCGTATTTGCCTTCAATGGCTTTTTTACCTTGTTTGGCGATGGAATCTTTAAAATCGAGATACACGGCCAGTCCTGTATCGCCGACACCAAACCCGGCATCACATCTTTCTTTTGCGGCTCTTGAGGCGATATCACGCGGAACAAGGTTTCCAAAAGCAGGATAACGGCGTTCAAGATAATAATCCCTTTCGTTTTCAGTAATTTGAGCCGGAATTCTTTTGTCACCTTTTTCTTTCGGAACCCAAACTCTTCCGTCATTGCGTAAAGATTCAGACATAAGGGTTAGCTTTGACTGATATGGATTCAAAACAGGTATTGATGTGGGATGAATCTGAATGAAACTGGGATTGGCAAAACAAGCACCCTTTTTATATGCCTGCCAGGCTGCTGAAGCATGTGAGTTTACTGCGAGTGTGGATAAATAATATATTGTGCCGTATCCTCCGGTAGCGAGTACAACAGCGTGAGCAGCATGTCGTTCAATTTCACCGGTTACAAGGTTACGGGTTATGATTCCACGTGCTTTACCATCAATCATCACAACATTCATCATTTCGCGGCGGTTGAACATTTTCACATTTCCTTTTGCAATCTGTCTGGAAAGCGATGAGTATGTTCCGAGCAGACATTGTTGTCCTGTTTGTCCTTTTGCATAGAATGTCCGGGATACCTGAACTCCACCGAATGAGCGGTTGTCAATTGTACCGCCGTAATCTCGTGCAAAAGGTACGCCCAGTGCAGAATAATGGTCAATCACCTGATTGCTGACCTCGGCAGCTCTGTAAACATTTGCTTCACGTGCTCTGAAGTCGCCCCCTTTGATCATATCATAAAACAGGCGGTAAACACTGTCGCCGTCATTCTGGTAATTCTTTGCAGCGTTGATACCTCCCTGAGCAGCAACGGAGTGAGCCCTGCGAGGAGTATCCTGATAGCAAAATACTTTTACACTGTATCCAAGTTCTCCAAGAGATGAAGCAGCGCCTGCACCTGCAAGACCTGTCCCTACAACAATAATTTCAAGTTTTTTCTTATTGGCGGGATTTACCAGGCTGGATTTATTCTTGTAATTTGTCCATTTGTCGAACAGAGGACCTTCGGGAATTTTTGCGTTCAGTTCCATAGTGTAAGTAAAGATTTAGTTAAAAAAACAAAAAATAAACGGGAATAATAATAAACCCGACAGAAATACCAATTGCATAGATCGCACCGATGACTTTAATCAGTCCGAAGTATTTATTATGTTGAAAACCGATTGTTTGAAAAAACGACTGAAATGCATGATAGAGATGAAATCCAAGCGTAGCAATCAGTGTAATATATATTGAAGAATATAATGGATTGCTAAAAAGCGCAATTGCCATTGAATAAAAATCATGAACATCAGAAGCAACATCCGGTTTTGCTACCAGGCCAAGCTTAACAAAGTAAAAATTCATAAAATGGATGATAAGAAATGTAAATATTGCCAAACCTGTCCAGATCATGTACCTTGAAAAAAAGGAAGAATCTGACTTAGGGGCAACTTTGTATGCAACAGGCCTAACCCTCCAGTTGTTGATTTTAAGAGCAACACCAATGAGAATATGTATGATAAAAGCTGCAAACAACACATATTCAAACACTTTTATAAAGAGACTCGAAGACATAAAATGTACAGCCTTTGAAAATGCGAGGCCCTGGTCGCATTTCAGCATAAGCAAATTAATTCCGAGATGAACCACCAGAAAAGACATGAGAAAAATTCCAGCAATACCCATGGTTGCTTTTTTGGTGATTGATGCAGTTTTTAATAAAGTTATTGCCATAAGAGATTAGATTAATACATTTGTAAAAAAATATGATATAAATTTGTTTAACAAAAGTATAACTTCCTTTATAACGACAAAATATTTTTTCAAATTTTAACAAAATTTATGAACAACATTCAGAAATCTTCAGACTTTTTTATCCGAAACAGAGCATTGTTGATGGATAATTTGCCCGAAAACAGTGTAGTTATCATTTCTGCGAATGACTTTATTCCAAAAAGCGCAGATCAAACGTATCCTTTTTGTCAGAATAAAGACTTTTTCTATCTCACCGGTCTAAATCAGGAAAAATCTGTTTTATGCTTATGTAAATCTCATCCAAATCCGGACATGCGGGAGGTAATTTTCTTGCTGAATGCTTCACCGGATATGGAAATTTGGACAGGTCACAGATATACCAAAGAAGAAGGGGCTCAGATTAGCGGACTAAAAACCATTTTTTTACTGGAAGATTTTGATATGATTCTGAAAGAAATTATGATTATTTCGGAAAGAGTTTTTCTATGGCAAAACGAATCTCCAAAATTTATTACCGAATATCCGACAGCCAATGATTTACTTGTAAAAAAAATTCAATCAAATTATCCTCTCCACAAATTTGAACGTCTTGCCCCTGTTTTGTCCGGAATGAGGATGAAAAAGCACCAACAGGAAATTTTATGGACAAATCAGGCAATTGGGATAACCCAAAAAGCACTGCACAAGGCAATGCATACAATCACACCGGGACTTATGGAATATCAGGTTGCCGCAGAACTTACACGGGAAATTTTATGGAACGGAGCTTCAGGTCATGCATTTGAGCCGATTGTTGCTTCCGGAGAAAATGCTTGTGTATTGCATTATGTAACACTGAACAACACACTAAATAAAGAAGATCTTGTTCTAATGGATTTCGGCGCCGAATATAATTATTATGCCTCTGACTGCTCAAGAACGCTACCTGTGGACGGAAAATTTTCAAAACGTCAAAAGCAATGTTATAATGCAGTTCTTGGTGTTTTTAAAAAAGCAAGGAAACTGTATATTCCCGGAAATACGATTCATGGAATTAATCAACAGGCGAACCATTGGATGGAAGAAGAAATGATAACACTTGGGTTGTTTTCTAAACAGGATATTAAAAATCAGGATCCATCAAAACCGTTATTTAAAAATTATTTTATGCACGGAACTGCTCATTTTGCCGGTTTGGATGTTCATGACTACGGCTTAAGGCACTATCCGCTTGAAAAGGGAATGGTGTTAACATGCGAGCCGGGGC
>Ga0116204_1000915_pt1 | contig 16721 bp, 14 predicted proteins | sample LakKivwa52mmetaG_FD_94481 | JGI IMG/M metagenome (GOLD analysis project Ga0116204, IMG submission 94481) | Anoxic lake water microbial communities from Lake Kivu, Rwanda to study Microbial Dark Matter (Phase II) - Lake Kivu water 52m metaG | ecosystem: Environmental > Aquatic > Freshwater > Lake...
TCCTTCCCTTGAGACAGATACATGTAGCCACCAGGAAAAAACTTACCGATGGACGTAAAAGAAAACGGCATCAACAACTTACACCGCAAATGTCATAAAATTAAAATGGAAGATTCGTTTTAATCCGTTCGCTCTGTCTCTGTGGCCGATGCTCGGGGTATTATACAATCTGTTCGTGGTATTCATTTTCTGCTACTGGGCGTGGATGAAGATCGCTCTCATGGCGCCGGTCGGCGTCTCCAGCCTCTCGGTCATGATGATCCCGGCGGTCGGCGTATTCAGCGGGATGCTGTTGCTGGGCGAGACGCCCCGTTGGCAGGACTACGCGGCGCTTGTCCTGGTGGTGACCTCGCTGGCTACGGTTCTGATGCCGGCCAGACCGGTCGCGCCGAGGGCATAGAAATGGCCTTTGCCGAAGGGCGCTCCGTGCTTTCGATACTTCCCCGCGCACAAACCATGCCGGTCAAGGGTTACAGGCCCTTCCCTTCAGGTTGAACAGCAGTTTAAGAATACTTTTCGTCCGGTCACCGAACAACTTGTCCGCAAAGACACGCCCCGCGGCGCGCTTGGAAATCTCCGACAGGGTCGGATAGACGTGGACGGCGCCGGCCATGGCGGAGAGCTTCACCCCGCCCGACAGGGCAATGATCCACTCGTGAATGAGTTCGCCCGCGTGGGCGCCCATTATCTGGCAGCCCAGGAGCTTGTCGTTCTTATCCAAGAGGATCTTGATCTTGCCCAAAGGCTCCCCTTCCGCCTGGGCGCGGTCGTTGTCTTTAAATGGCTCCTCGATGATCCGATATTCCAGCCCTTCCTTGTGGGCGCGTTTTTCATTGAAACCGATGCTGGCCACCTCCGGGTCCGTATAGGTGCACCAGCCGATTTTGCCGTAGTCCACTTTCCGGGGGAGATGGAGGATCGCGTTGGTCAGGGCGATGCCCGCCTCGTAGCCCGCGACGTGGGTGAAGGGGAATTGACCGTTCACGTCGCCGCAGGCGTAGATATGAGAAATGTTCGTCTTGAGGCGATTATTGGCGGGAATGCCGCGCGGGGTAAAAGCAACCCCGGCCTTATCGAGGGCCAAGTCTCCGATATTGGGTTTTCGGCCCGTGGAGAGAAAAAGGGCATCCCCTTCAATGATCGTGGGCTGACCCTCCTTGGTCGCGGGGCCGACCGTCAGCAGGATCGCGGGGCCTTTCGATTCCACTTTGATAGCCTTGGTCCTCGTGAGGATGGTCACCCCCTCCGCCTCGAAGCGGGCCTTCAGCAGTTCCGCCATGTCGGCATCTTCCGGCCCCAGAATCTGATCCATAAATTCAATGATAGTCACCTTTGAGCCGAGACGAGCAAAGGCCTGGGCGATTTCCAACCCGATCGGCCCGCCCCCGAGCACGATCAGGCGGCCGGGCAGGGTCCTCTGCGAGAAAACCGTTTCGTTGGTCCAGAAGGGGACGGACGCAAGACCCTCGATGGGGGGCACGACGGGACTGGATCCGGTCGCGATGATCCAGTTTTTCGCGGAAATCCTTTTCCCGTCCAATTCCACGACGTGGTCATCGGCGAAGGCGGGGCTGCCGAAGCGGACCTCGGCCCCGAGACCGCAAAACCGCTCCGGGGAGTCGTGGCGCTGGATTTTTTCAATGACCTCCCGGACGCGATCCATGACGGCGCCCAAGTCAACGGGAGGCAGGGTTAAAGCGGGGAGGCCGAAGGCGTTCGTCCGTCCGGCGAGATTCCAAACGGCCGTTGTGCGGATCAGCGTTTTCGAAGGAACGCAGCCGTAATGAAGGCAATCTCCTCCAAGCTTCGAAGATTTCTCGATGAGAATCGTTTTTGCCCCGAACTGCGCACCCCCTGCCGCCGCCGTCAAACCCGCCGCCCCACCACCGATTATTCCCAGATCATATTCAAAGCTTGCCATAACGCCTCCTTAACAGCGGTTGTTGTTGAATGGTCCCATTTCATTTAAAGAGCTTGTTGAATATTGCATGGCGCTGCCGTTGCTGCCGTGGTATAATAAACGCCATTCGTAAGGCCGGCAGAGACAAAGGCGGTGCACCCTCGCGGGTTCCCGGCTCGCCCTTCCGGAAGTAGGGCAGAACCGTGTAGCGGGATATAAAGCTCTCCCGGCTCTACGGTCCGGCGCGCCGCGATGGGAGAAAGAGATGTCGATCAAAGAGAACCGGACAACCCGCGTCAAACTCATGGTCGCACTCGGCCTTGCGATCCTCTTCGGCGGCATCTACTGGTTCCTTTTCCGGACCGGTTCCCTGGAAACCGTCTGCGACTGCGCCAAACTCCACGGACACATCATCCAGTGGGGTCTACTGGGGCCGCTCGCCGTCATCGGGCTCATGGCCCTGGCCGTCGTGATCAGCCCGATCCCGAGCGCGCCGATCGCCCTGGCATCGGGACTGGCCTACGGCCATTTCTGGGGGACGGTCTATATTATAATCGGCGCTGAGACGGGCGCCGTCATCGCCTTCTTCATCGCCCGGGCCCTCGGTTATGAGGCAATGAAAAAACGTTTCGGAGACCGTCTCTCCGTCGGTCTGCTCGGTTCCCAGAATGCCATGACGGGGCTTGTCACGGCGCTGCGCCTGATTCCCTTCATGTCCTTCGACATTGTCAGCTACGCGGCCGGGCTGACTCCCTTGAAACCCTGGCGCTTCGCCCTGGCGACCCTGGTCGGGGTGATTCCCGTGAGCTTTGCCCTGGCCCATTTCGGCGGTGAACTGGCCGAAATCGATTTCAACCGGATCGCCTTGATCGCCGTGGCTCTCGGCGTTGTCACCCTCATCCCCGTTCTGGTCGTTTTCATCCGCCGCGGGAAAGGATCTCCGAAGCAGGGGAAGGCGCCCCGGACGGGATGAGCCCGCCGGGTGACACCCCATTATAGCATAAAACCTGCTGCCATGACTATACCCTTTACAAAGGGGCGCTTATGGAACACCCCCGGGGGCTCACTGCCGTTACCGTTCCAGACTCATAAAGGGAAGGAGGTTCGATGGAAACCTACTACGATCCGAAGGACCTGGAGGGATTCAGCGAGATCGGCAAGGATGCGCCGGAGTTGGCCAACAAATTCTTCGACTACTATGGTGCGGTCTTCGCCGAAGGCGCGTTGACCGAGCGGGAGAAGGCTCTGATCGCGCTGGCCGTTGCCCATGCGGTGCAGTGTCCCTATTGCATAGACGCCTACACCAGGGCCTGCCTGGAAAAGGGCTCCAACCTGGCGGAGATGACCGAGGCCGTTCATGTGGCCACCGCCATCCGCGGCGGCGCTTCGCTGGTGCACGGCGTGCAGATGCGGAAAATCGCGGAAAGGATTTCGTTGTGAGCTTGGTGCCGCCCGCCACACGCCGACAGGTCTCGCCGGAAACGGTGGAACTTATCGAGCCTTTTGACAGGAACCTGGCCCGGTACGGGCTGAACCTCGTCCGCGGGAAAACCCACACCCTTCAGGTCAACGTGGGATACCTATGCGACCTGCTCTGCCGGCACTGCCATCTCGATGCCGGACCGGGGCGCCGGGAGGTGATGGGCATCGAGACCATGAACAATGTGATCACCTATGCCTCCCGGGTCCGTTTCGAGACCATCGACATCACCGGCGGATCCCCGGAACTGGCGCCCGGCATCCAATCCTTTCTCGCCCGGCTTTCTCCGCTGACCCGGAAACTGATCCTTCGTACGAACTTTGTGGCATTGAGAGAGGAGGCGGCGGTCGGCCTCATGGAATCCTGTCGTGAAATGGGGGTTGCGCTGGTGGCGTCATTTCCCTCGACCAATCCCGCCCAGGCCGATGCCCTGCGCGGCAGGGGGTTTTGGGAAAAAAGCCTTGAGGTCCTGCGGGACCTCAATCAACTGGGGTATGGTTGTCCGGGAAGCGGATTGACGGTGGATCTGGTGGTCAACCCTGCCGGCGCGTTTCTGCCGGGCAATCAAGGCCAGGCGGAGAAGAAATTCAAGCAGCATCTGGGGCGGCACGGCGTCGTTTTCAATAACCTCTTCAACTTCGCTAACGCTCCGCTCGGCCGTTACCGGACCTGGCTCGAAGAGTCCGGAAATCTTGAACCTTACTTCAAAACCCTTTTCGGACGGTTCAATCCGGCGACCGTCGAACGGCTCATGTGCCGCTCACTGATCTCCGTGTCCTGGGACGGCATCCTCTATGACTGCGACTTCAACATCGCCGCGGGGCTTCCCCAGGGTCTCACGAAAGTCCATGTCGCATCCATGGCGGGATTTCCCGAAGAGGGCGCTGCGGTCGCGACCGGCGACCACTGTTACGCCTGCACGGCAGGGGCGGGTTTTACCTGAGGGGGACATATTTCAGCCCAGGATGGGCTGTCGGCAACCGGGAATTAGATTTTGAACGGAAGGAGAGGAAATGGTTTCAGTAAAGGGCGCTCCCGCTCCCGGGGGCCGTATCGATACAATCGTGAAGGTGGCTCTCCTGGCCGCGATCGTCGTCGGGGTTGTCCTGGCGGCGAAGTATTTCAACCTGCAGCAGGGGTTTCGTGAAGCCCTGGAGTGGATCGAGGATGCCGGTCCCATCGGGCCTCTCGTCTTCTTCGGGCTCTACGTCGGGGCCTGCGTGTTCATGCTGCCCGGATTGATCCTGACGATGGGGGCAGGCGCGGTCTTCGGGGTTGTCAATGGTTTGCTGCTCGTCTCGCTCTCCTCCACTATCGGTGCAACGGCGGCCTTTCTGGTCGGGCGTTACCTGGCGCGGGAGATGGTGGCTCGCAGGGTTGCGGGGAATGCCACGTTTAGTGCGATGGATGAGGCTGTCGCTTCCGAAGGCTGGAAGATCGTCGGCCTCACCCGGCTTTCGCCGGTCTTCCCCTTCAATCTGCTCAACTACGCGTTCGGACTGACACGCGTATCCCTCCGCGACTATATACTGGCTTCGTGGATCGGCATGATTCCCGGCAGCGCGATGTATGTGTATCTCGGTTCGCTGGCCGGCTCTCTGGCGGAACTGGGGGCGACGGAAGGCGGACGTACCCGCCCGCCCGCCGAATGGGCGCTTTATGTGGTCGGCCTGATTGCCACGGTGGCAGTCACTGTGGTCATCACGCGCATCGCCCGTCGTGCGTTGAACCGCCGCCTGAATCCTTTGTAACCCTGAGCAGAATGCCTTGTCTGAAAACTCAGGCCGTTCCTCTTGCCTCCAGGGAGCGCTGGAGCGCCTGATCCTTCTCTTCCACCTCGCTCGCCAGCCGTTCCTTGTAAGCCCGGAGCTTATCGGACAACGCCGGATCGGCGAGCGCCAGAATCTGCACCGCGAAGAGACCGGCATTCTTTGCGCCGGCCTTGCCGATCGCCATGGTGGCTACCGGAATGCCGCCCGGCATCTGCACCATCGAGTAGAGGGCGTCGAGGCCGTTGAGCGCTCCGCCCTGCATCGGCACGGCGACGACAGGCAGAATCGTTTCGGCGGCGATGACCCCTGCCAGGTGGGCCGCCACGCCGGCGGCGGCGATGATGACCTTGATCCCCCGTCCTGCTGCACCGGAAACCAGCGTCGAGGTCTTTTTGGGGGAACGGTGCGCCGACGAAATCCGCATCTCGTAGGGAACCCCAAAATCCTTCAGAACTTTGACGGTTTCCTCCATGACCGGAATGTCCGAGTCGCTTCCCAGTACGATAAGGGCTTGAGGGTGGTTCATCATCTTTTCTCCTTTTCTGTCATTTTTCAATCGTTGAAGGAAAACCCCTCTGTTTGAAGCTTCATTGCTATAGGTTTTCACCCGCGGGATAACCGGACGGCGTCATCAATGGGGACCCGCAACGGAAAACGGAAAATGAGGGACAGCTCCCGATTTCTTTCAGGGAAAAATCGGGAGCTGTCCCTCATTTTCCGCGCATGAATCCTTTAGGATAAATCGGTATCCCTGCCGCTTGCCCGGTGCAGTCGGTCATTGACCGCCAGCCATCCCCCGGTCTGCGGCGGCGTCTCCACCAGGATGGCATCGTGTCGTCCGCTGTCGAGCATCCGGATCACCGCGTACAGGTCGCACCCGTATGCCGACGGCTCGGGCGGCATGGCGACGGTTTGACCCGTCGCGGACCTGTACCCGGACAATGCCATCACGGCTACCCGCTTGCCCTTCGCCGAGAGGCTCGCGGCGACGGCGGGGAGCTGCGCCGGAGAGACGAGCCGCAGCGGCGTTGCCGGCGCGTAATGGGAGGCCAGCATGCCCGGGGCCCGGACCGTCCGGGAGGCGCCCGGCAGCCCGACCTTTTGCCCCATCGCCCGTTCGAGCGCATCCTGTGAAATCCAGCCTGGACGAAGTATAACAGGGTTGCCGTCGGTCAGGGCGACGATGGTGGACTCGACCCCCACCCTGCAGACGCCGCCTTCGAGAATCAGGTCCGGCCCGTCACCCAGTTCCTGGCGGACATGTTCGGCGCGGGTCGGGCTGACGCGACCGAAGCGGTTCGCCGACGGCGCGGCCACCCCGCTGCCGAAGGCGCTGAGCAGCTCGAGGGCCACGGGATGCGCCGGGACCCGCAAGCCGATCGTCTCCTGGCCGCCAGTCACCAGAGTCGAGACCCGAGATCGCCGCCGGAGGATCAGGGTCAGCGGCCCCGGCCAGAACCGTTCCGCCAGAGCGTACGCGGCTGTCGGGATATCGCGGGCCCAGTCCTGCATTTGAACGGAGGCTGCCAGATGGACGATCAGGGGATGATCCGCCGGACGCCCCTTGATCGAAAAGATCCTCCACAGCGCCTCGTCGTTGGCCGCATCGGCGCCCAGCCCGTAGACGGTTTCGGTCGGAAAGGCCACCACGCCGCCGGCACGGAGCAGGGCCGCGGCCCTGGCGATTTGTCCCGGGGCGTTCGGAGGCCCGGTCTCGTTCAACTCTCGATGGATGTCGTCGACGTGCATGGCTTATTCTTGCATCTCCAGATGATACTTCTGGAGCGATTTGACGGCCGCTTTACCCGACCGGCACTCGGAAATGCCCATGACGGAGGCGCGCGCGGCCGCGGTCGTGGTGATGTAGGGGATCCTGTACTTGATTGCCGCCTGGCGGATATAGGCGTCGTCCGTGGCGCTCATCTTGCCGATCGGCGTATTGATGATCAGATGGATCTCCTTGCTTTTGATCTCATCGACGATATTGGGTCGCTGGGGTTCACGCACCTTGTAGCTCAGTTCCGCCTTGACGCCGTTCTGCCGGAGGAAAGCGCAGGTGCCGCCGGTGGCCTTGATGCGGAAACCAAGCTCCTGGAACCTGCGGGCCGTTTCGAGGACGGACGGCTTGTCACTGTCGGTCACGGAGATGAAGACCGTGCCTTCGAGGGGCAGCGGCGATAGCGCCGCCTCCTGGGACTTGAAATATGCCAAACCGAACGTCGGGGCCATGCCCAGCACCTCGCCGGTGGAGCGCATTTCCGGTCCGAGGATGGGATCCACCTCCGGGAACATGTTGAACGGCAGAACGACCTCCTTCACGCCGACGTGCGGAATGGTTTTATGCCGGAGGTTCATGTCGGCGAGCTTCGCCCCTAACATCAGCCGCGTGGCGATGCCGGCCATTGAAACGTTGCACACCTTCGATACCAGCGGCACAGTGCGCGAAGCGCGGGGATTGGCCTCCAGCACGTACACCTTGTCCTGGCAGATGGCGTACTGGATGTTCATCACGCCGCAGACCTTCAGCTCACGGCTGATGCGCAGGGTGTATTCCTCGATGGTCTTGATGTGCCGCTCGTCGAGGGTGACCGGCGGGATGGCGCAGGCCGAGTCGCCGGAGTGGATGCCGGCCAGCTCGATGTGCTCCATGACGGCCGGCACAAAGGCGTCGACGCCGTCGGCCAGCGCGTCGGCCTCGGCCTCGACGGCATTGGCCAAGAAGCGGTCGATCAGTATGGGGCGCTCCGGCGCCAGGTCCACGGCGGCCGTGACGTATTGCCTGAGCATGTCATCGTCGTGCACGACCTCCATGCCGCGGCCGCCCAAGACAAACGACGGCCTGACCATCACCGGATAGCCGATGCGTGCGGCGATCTTCCTGGCATCCTCGAAACTTGAGGCCATCCCGGATTCGGGCATGGCGATGCCCATCTTGTCCATCATCTTTCGGAAGCGGTCCCGGTCTTCGGCCAGATCGATGGTGTCGGGCGAGGTGCCGAGGATCTTGACGCCGGCGGCGGCGAGTTCCCCCGCGATGTTCAGCGGCGTCTGACCGCCGAACTGGACGACCGCCCCTTCGGGTTTCTCCTTCTCGTAAATCGCCAGGACATCTTCGACGGTGAGCGGTTCGAAGTAGAGCTTGTCGGAGGTGTCGTAATCGGTCGAGACGGTCTCCGGATTGCAGTTGACCATGATCGTTTCGTAACCCGCTTCACGCAGGGCGAAGGCGGCATGGACGCAGCAGTAGTCGAATTCGATCCCCTGGCCGATCCGGTTCGGGCCGCCGCCGAGGACCATGACCTTCTTGCGGGAGCTGGAGGGCACCTTGTCGGGCCGGTTGTAGGTGGAATAGTAATACGCGGCGTTCTCCACGCCGCTGACCGGCAGGGCGTCCCAGGCCTCGACGCAGCCGATCCGCTTGCGCTGCTCGCGGATCTTCGCCTCGGGGATCTCGAGGAGCCGGCTGAGGTATTTGTCGGCGAAACCGTCCTTCTTTGCCCGAATCAGCAGATCGTCAGACAGGTCTTTTCCCTTGAACTTCAGGATCTGCTCCTCCAATTCGACAAGCTCTTTCATCTGCCGGATAAACCACGGTTTGATATAGGTCTTGGCGAAGAGCTCCTCCACCGTCGCGCCTTTTCTCAGCGCTTCGTACATGATCCACTGTCGCTCGCTCGACGGTTCGTTGAGCATCGTCATCAGTTCGGGCAGGGAACGTGTATTGAAGTCCTTGGCGAAGCCCAGACCGTGGCGGCCGTTTTCGAGCGAGCGGATCGCCTTCTGGAAGGCTTCCTTGTAAGTCTTGCCGATGCTCATCACCTCGCCGACGGCGCGCATCTGCGTCCCCAGCTTGTCTTCGGCCCCTTTGAATTTTTCGAAGGCCCAGCGGGGGAACTTCACTACGATGTAGTCGCCGGAGGGGGTGTACTTCTCGAGGGTCCCGTCGCGCCAGTAGGGGATCTCGTCGAGCGTCAGACCGCCGGCGAGCTTGGCCGAAACGAGCGCGATGGGAAAGCCGGTCGCTTTTGAGGCGAGGGCCGACGAGCGGGAGGTGCGCGGGTTGATCTCGATGATGACGACCCGGCCTGTCTTCGGGTCGTGGGCGAATTGGATATTCGTCCCGCCGATCACCCCGATCGCCTCGACGATGCGGTAGGAATACTCCTGCAGCCTCATCTGGAGCTTCGGATCGATCGTCAGCATCGGCGCCACGCAGTAAGAGTCGCCGGTATGCACACCCATTGCGTCCACGTTTTCGATGAAACAGACGGTGATCATCTGGTTTTTGGAGTCGCGGACGACCTCTAACTCCAGCTCCTCCCAGCCGAGGACCGACTCCTCGATGAGGATCTGGCCGACGAAGCTGGCGGACAGGCCCCGCCCGGCGACCACCCGGAGTTCTTCGACGTTGTAAACGAAACCGCCGCCCGTCCCGCCCATCGTGTAGGCCGGCCGGACGACGACCGGATAACCGATGTCGGCGGCGACCTTTTCGGCCTCCGGGATGCTGAACGCCGGGGCGCTCCTGGGCATGTCGATGCCCAGCCGCCGCATGGTCTCCTTGAAGATGATCCGGTCCTCGCCCTTTTCGATGGCGTCCAGATCGACGCCGATGACGCGGACGCCGTACTTGGCCAGGACGCCGGCCTTGGCGAGCTGCGAGGAGAGGTTCAGGCCGGTCTGACCGCCCAGGTTGGGCAGGAGGGCGTCGGGCCTCTCCGTTTCGATGATGTCCGTCAGGGCCGCCACCGTCAGCGGCTCGATGTAGGTGGCGTCCGCCATACCCGGATCGGTCATGATGGTCGCCGGGTTGGAGTTGACCAGGACGATCTGGTAGCCGAGGCCGCGCAGGGCCTTGCAGGCCTGGGTGCCGGAATAATCGAACTCGCAGGCCTGTCCGATGATGATGGGGCCGGAGCCGATGATCAGGACCTTTTTAATGTCGGTGCGTCGGGGCATAAGCGATTCCTCTTTCCTAAAAGCCTCCTCTAACGAAATCCATAAATTCCCGCCATTTCGATACGTCGACGGCCATTGGCCAGTCATTATGACCGGCCCCTTTGAGGGTCCACATCTTTTTATTGCCGGTGAGTGATTGAAAGAGCGCATTGGCATGCCTTATCGGGAGTATCTCGTCCCGCTCAGCCCCTACTACTGCGATTCTCCCCTGAAACGATTTGAGATTTGCAATGCTGTCGTATTTGTCTTTCATGAGCAGGCCGACCGGAAACCATGGAAACATCGATTTTGCCACTGTTAGAAGCGTATCCCACGGGGTAATGAGGAGAATGCCATCGATCCTCAGCGAGAGATCCGTGGCCGCTCCCGCCGCCACGCCGCATCCCAGGGATTCTCCCAGAAGAAACAGAGGTTCCCCGAATTTTTCGGAGATCAGGCGGACCGTCGCTTGCGCATCGTTCACGAAAGATTTTTCCCCTAACTGTCCCTTTCTTTGCCCATATCCCGGATATTCGGCGAGGATGACACGATATCCGATCGAACTCAGGGCTTTGACATAATAGGCCCTGTCGGCTGCCGTGCCGGCGTTTCCATGAAACACAACCACCGTGCCCTTTATATTCCTGATTTCGCTCGTGCCGATAAAACCCCGATAGGAGGCCGGTCCGGAAGGCCAGAACGCGATGTGCTCAGCGGCAAGTTCGGCCGCCGACGGCACGTGTGGGCTTGGATAATACAGCATATGGTATTGCAGGTTGCAGCCTGTTAGAGCCATCATCGCTACGGCGAGGATAAGCGTTTTCTTTAATGTATTCACAATTCCTCTTGGTGTCAACTTTTTTTCTGGTCATCAGGCGTCAGCGCCGTGATCTTGGCCTTGGCCTCCTCGGTCAGGAAATCCCAGAGACCGATCGCTTTCAGGGTGGCGTGGGTCGGGATGCCGGAGGGGGTCCAGCCCCTCTCCCGATAATACGCCCGGATCAGTTCGCGGAGCTGCACTTTGCGGCGACTCATCAGGAGTTCCCGCTTCTCCCCGGTCGGTTTGCCGATGATCTCTTCCGGAGATTCGTTCGAGAGCCGGCTGATTTCCTCGTCGTGATACGCCTTTTCTGCCTCATAAAGGTCGTCGTCGATAGGCCCGATGGCCCTCTCGGGTATCCAGTCCTGTTTTCCCGTCTCTGCGCCGTACACCATCGTGTTCATGACCCGCTGCAGGTTGATGTCCCTGTCCGTTTGCGCGAAGATCTGCTCCCAGGTGAAATCCGTTCCCAGCATCCCGTTATAGAAGTCCGCATAGATCTCCTGAGAGGCGGGATTGATGAATTTATCGTTGGCCTTCGTCTTCTCCGAATCGGGATTGAAGACATCCACCCAGGGGAGCTTGCAGAGGCCGAGGTTGTCATTCCCCAGGCGGACCCGCGGGTAGGTGATGAGGGCCCGGGCCTTGTCCTGAAGTGTGGGGAAGGCGCCTAAAAGGTCCACTTTGATGAGCCAGGCCGCGGCGTGGTGCGCCCCGATGTCGCTTGCGGCGGCATAGGAGCCCTGCATGGACAACGAGCGGTGGGTCCTGTAGAGCGAAAAGGGGAGCCCCTTGGTCTGCATGGCAAAGCGCAACAATTCAGGTTTGGGGGAACGGGCGCCCTTGCCCTTCCACCGGACGTATCGGGCGGCGATCCAGTCGACCAGTGGGAGCATGCCCCGGCCCGCAACCCGGGCAAATTCGGTCTCTCCGCTGGCAATTTGGCGGATAAAACCGAGGACCGCCGTTTCATCTCCCCAGGTCAGCGCGAGGCCATCCGTATCCTCCTTGGTCAGATATCCCCGCTGGAAGCACTCCATGAGAAAGGCGATCGTGACGGCCGTGGTGATGGTATCGATCCCGTAGTTGTCGCAATGCCAGTTGGCTTCCATGATGAACTCGGCGTTCCACGTGCCGATGTTGGAACCAAAGCCGGCGGCGGTTTCATACTCGGGGCCGTCCACCCATACCCGGCGGCCCTTGTGTTCCCCGAACGTCAGCGTTACCCAGCCGCCTTTGGTGCATCGCAGGTTGCAGCCGGGGAAGCAGCCGTCCATTCCTCGATGGTCGAACAGATGGTCGGCATAGAATTTTCCTGTGATCGCTTCTGCCCGCGGGTCGGAGCCCAGTTGGTAGTTATTCACGGGCAGCGATTGGTATTCCGGCTTGTTCATGAAGGCGATGAGCCCTGCGCTCCCTTTGCGGTACATCTTGAGCGACTGCGGATCGACTTCGCGGACGACCTTCCCGAGTTTCGCACCCGCGTGTTTCACCTTTTCCCAGTCGGAGGCGCCGTAAGGGTTTTCACCGTGCGGGAATTGGGCCAGAACGACGATGGCCCGGATTTTCTTGTCGCTCATGACGGAGCCCAGACCTGTCCGCCCGGCCTGTTTGGTCCGGAATAACCCTTTTGCCCCGTCCGCATGCTTGGTAGGATCGAAGTAGTGGCTGTTGATGCAGCCGTAGGTGGTATGGGCGGCGCCGATGCCCGTCGTCAAAAAGACGATCTCTTTCCGATCGCGGCCCGCCCGGGTGAACCGATCGGCGATGATCTTTTCCATGTCGAAGACCTCGTCGATCAGGGGCGATTCCGTGATGGAGATCTCTTGACGAAAACCGTCGATGACGATCATGATGTCTGTCTCTGATTTTCCCGTGATCTCCAGGGCGTCGAAACCGGCGTACTTCAGATAGGCGCCGAAGCGTCCGCCGAAATTAGAGACCCCCGGAATTCCTGTCAGGGGGGAAAGGGAAATAGCCATGCATTTGCTCGTTCCGGGGAACTGAGGAATGCCGGCCAGCGGGCCGGGTGAAAAGATCAGTGGATTCTCCGGATCGCGGGGGGAGGTCTGTGCGGTGATGCGTCTGTGCAGAAGATACAGACCCAGGGCCCGACCGCCGAGGAAATAATTCCGCAGTTTCGGATCGAGTCCGGGGGTTGCAATCTTACCGCTTCCCAGATCGATCGAGATCATTTTGTCGGCGTATCCATGTGTGAGCGGTGATCCTGTAAATTTCATTTTGCTCCCTTCCGGCCGCCTCGTAGAGACGGCGGCGTTGTTTTTTACTATCCAAAGTAACTTTACAAACTGTCATGGTCAAATCCGTCCTGTCAAGAAATTCTTTGTATGCCTCTATTCTTTCAATGTCGATGTGGACATCTGATCGATTATCTAGTAGATTCCTCTCTACGGCGCCGTGATCACAGGCGTCGGACAGGTCGATCGTTGCATCACCGGTTTATAAAGGAGGAGCCATGCGCGTCCGGGTATCGGCGGTATTCGAAATCGAACAGGAAATCCTCTGTATGAAGTACATCTACGGAGGCAAGGAGGTCTTTGCCCTGCCGGGCGGCGGCGTGGACAAGGATGTCCCCCTGAAGGAGGCCATCATCAGTGAGTGGCGCAACGAGATCGGCGTCAAACTCGAGGTCGGGGAGATCATCCTGATCGGCGAGGCGCCTGCCACCAAGCGACATCCTCAGACCCTCCACATCATCTTCGTGGCCCTCGATATCAAGGGGACCCCCAAGATCAGGCCGGACAGCACCCACTCCCTTGACATTTCCTGGGTTCCCGTAGGGAAACTGCCCGAATCCCCTCTCTACCCGGACGTGGGAAAGCAGCTACATGAGTATCTGACGGGCGGCGCCGGGCGATCCATTGCGTTCATCGAGAATTGCATGGAGCGGGGATTCTGGTGATCCACTGCTACAAACCGCAGATGAGGGAGGAGATCGGAAGGGTCATGAGATTTTCCGGGCCCAGGATGATGTTCGGTCATCCGATTCTGGCCCTCCGGCACGTTATAGTTCAGCGAATGAGAAAGGGAATTTGAGATATGGGCCAGACCAATTCATCATTCCCGTCTGATTTTATCCGGGATATCATCAATGAAGACCTGAAAGCCGGAAAGCATCGGGGGCTGGTGGCCACCCGCTTTCCGCCCGAACCAAACGGCTATCTCCACATCGGACACGCCAAGTCGGTCTGTCTCAATTTCGGGATCGCCTCCCAGTACGGGGGAACCTGCAATCTGCGTCTGGATGACACGGACCCGAGCGGGGAGAGCATGGAATACGTGGCGTCGATCATCCGCGATGTGAAATGGCTGGGCTTCGACTGGCAGGATCGTCTCTATTACGCCTCCGAATACTATGAAACACTCTACCGGTATGCCCTCGAGCTGATCCGGGCGGGAAAGGCCTATGTCTGCGATCTGAGTGCGGACGAGATCCGCGAGAGCCGGGGCACGCTGACCCAGCCGGGCAAGGAGAGCCCCCATCGCAACCGGTCCGTGCAAGAAAACCTCGCTTTGTTTGAAGCGATGCGGGCCGGGGAGTTCGACGAAGGAAGCCATGTCCTGCGGGCCAAGATCGACATGGCCTCTCCCAATGTCACCATGAGGGATCCGATCATGTATCGGATCAAGAAAGTGAGCCATTATCGGACGGGGGATGCGTGGTGCATTTATCCGATGTACGACTTCGCCCATTGCCTCTCGGACTCTATCGAGAAGATCACCCATTCGATCTGCACCCTGGAGTTCGAGAACAACCGGCCCCTCTACGACTGGTTTCTGAAGGAGCTGAATATCGATCCCCGTCCTCAGCAGATCGAGTTTGCCCGCCTCAACCTCAGCTACACGGTCCTGAGCAAAAGGAAGCTCATCGAACTGGTGGAAAAAGGGGTGGTCGGCGGGTGGGACGATCCGCAGGCGCCGACGCTGTCGGGAATGCGCAGAAGGGGGTATACGCCGGCGGCGATTCGCGACTTCTGCGAGCGGATCGGTGTATCCAAGAACGACAGCCTGATCGACATGGCGCTCCTGGAAAACTGTGTCCGTGAGGATCTGAACGAGCGGGCGCCGCGGGTGATGGCCGTCCTCCGGCCGCTCCGGGTGGTGCTTGACAACTACCCGGAAGACCGGGTCGAGGAGATCGATTGCGCGTACCATCCCAAATACGCCGAAATGGGATCCAGAAAGGTGCCCTTCTCCCGGGTCCTGTATATCGAGCAGGAGGATTTCATGGAGGACCCGCCTAAAAAGTTTTTCCGCCTCTCTATCGGGCGGGAAGTCCGTCTCCGCTACGGGTACTTCATCAAATGCGTGAGCGCCGTGAAGCATCCCGACACGGGAGAGGTTCTCGAAGTGCATTGCACCTATGATCCGGAGACACGCAGCGGATTTGCCCCCGACGGCCGTAAGGTAGATGCCACCCTCCACTGGGTGTCGGCAGCCCATTCCCTCCCGGCCGAGGTGCGCCTCTACGACCGCCTTTTCCGCGTCGCCGATCCCCTGGGGAGCGGCGATGATTTTACAAAATACCTGAACCCGAAATCCCTGGAAGTCCTGATCGCATGCCGTGTGGAGCCCGGCCTGGCTGGGGCGTCGCCGGGAAGTCTCTTCCAGTTCGAGAGACTCGGTTATTTCTGCGTGGACACCGACAGCTCTTCCGACAACGTCCGGGTGTTCAATCGGACCGTCACGCTGCGCGATGCCTGGGCGAAAATAGCGGGGAAGGAAAACACGTTTCAACGTTAAATCTCTTCCCCGCTTTTGCGAGGGCCAGATTTGCGGGAATGACCGTGTCGGCCTGGATGATTGCCGGACCGATCGGTTGTTACAGGAGGTATTATGACAGGAATGCTCAGCGATATCAAAATTCTTGACCTCACCACCTTTCTTTCCGGACCGTATTGCACGATGATCCTGTCCGATATGGGGGCGGACGTCATCAAGCTGGAAACCCCTCTCGAAGGATGTGCGACCCGCAAAAATCCGCCCTTTATCAACGGCGAAAGCGCCTACTTCATGAGCTTGAACCGGGGGAAAAAGGGCCTCACGCTGAACCTGAAGTGCGCGGAGGGGAAAAAGATCTTCCTGCAGCTTGTCGCCAATGCCGATGTCCTGGTCGAAAATTTCAGACCCAGCGTCATGAAGCGCCTCGGTTTCGATTACGAGAGGATCTCCCGGGTGAATCCGAAGATTGTCTATGCCTCCATATCCGGCTTCGGCAGCACCGGCCCGGACAAGGAGAAGGGCGCTTACGACATGGTGATTCAAGGGTATGGCGGGATCATGAGCATTACGGGGTATCCGGACGGTGAACCCGTCCGGGTGGGGTAAGCCACTACTGCACTGTATAACGGCGTACGAAGCCGTCAAAATTAACATCTTACAAGACGCGATAGACTACGGTAAGGTGAATTGGATTGTCAAGACCGTTTTTTTACAAAGACGTCATTTTTCTGTCTTTTTTCTTGACATCTCGGGATTTCTTTCCTAAACTTGAACCCGCGCCATTTTCCGCCGGGCCGGCGCTTACCCGTTTTCGGCCTGACGTCAAATTCTTCACGAACGGCAGGCCGTGCTGCTTCACATCACGGTGTTTATTGTGCATGTACCGGACCCCGAGCCGGTATGACCACTCTGATGTCTATGTTGACTTTTTGCGGGCGTATCAACCTTAACTGAAGAGTACCGTATTTTACCAAATAAATAAGTCAAGCGGTAAGTCTCAATCCCTCGATCCTGTTTAAATCTATCCTTTCGGTGATGAATTTTTTAAGGATTGAATTTGGGGAGGAA
>Ga0116204_1000917_pt1 | contig 16681 bp, 16 predicted proteins | sample LakKivwa52mmetaG_FD_94481 | JGI IMG/M metagenome (GOLD analysis project Ga0116204, IMG submission 94481) | Anoxic lake water microbial communities from Lake Kivu, Rwanda to study Microbial Dark Matter (Phase II) - Lake Kivu water 52m metaG | ecosystem: Environmental > Aquatic > Freshwater > Lake...
CGAAGAAACCACCCAAAAATTCATAGAAAACTTGCTGACGGGCAATGGCGACGCGAAAAAACCAGCCACACCGATGGGATTTGTGCGCAATGACGCGCCGAAATCGAAATCGGAAAAATCGGCAGTGCTGCCACCACTGGTGGTGGACGCCGACGGGCTGCGCCACCTGGCAAAACTTAAAGACTGGGCGAAACTCTTGCCCTCTGAAACCATCTTGACCCCGCATCCCGGCGAAATGGCGGCACTGACCGGGCTGGAAAAAGACGACATCCAGGCTGACCGATTGAATATCGCCCTGAAATATGCCGCCGATTGGGAACATGTGGTCGTGCTGAAAGGCGCGTTTACCGTCATCGCCGCGCCAGATGGACGCGCGACCGTCATCCCGGTGGCGAGCTCGGCCCTGGCGCGCGCCGGGACGGGGGATGTGCTGGCAGGAATCATCGGGGGCCTGCGGGCGCAGGGCGTCCCCGCTTACGATTCGGCAGTCGCGGGAGCCTGGATCCACGCCCAGGCGGGCTTATACGCCGCAGAAAAAGTCGGCGTCGAGGCCTCGGTGCTGGCCGGGGACGTGCTGGAATCCATCGGGGATGTGTTGAGCGGTTTTTGAGATGTCGGCTATAATGTGAAAAATTTCGCTGAAACGTCCCGAAGGCTGCTGAAAACGACGAAAATCGCTCCCCAAAACCGCTCGGCTGAGCTCTCCCGGCGAAGCCTTCGGGACGGTGTTCCCATGGGGAGCCATCCAACACAGAGGAAAACTCATGCGCACATCTTTCGTAGCAGGCAACTGGAAAATGAACAAAACCGTGGCCGAGTCCCGCGAACTGGTCTCGACGATGGGGCAGCAACTTAAGCTCGTCAAAGGCGTCGACAAGGTGCTTTGCCCGCCCTTTATGTCGCTGGTGGCGGTCGCCAATCTGCTGGGCGGCACCGACATCGGTCTGGGCGCGCAGAACATGCACTGGGAAGACAAAGGCGCGTTCACCGGCGAAGTCGCCCCCGGCATGGTCAAGGAATTTTGCCAATACGTCATCATCGGCCACTCGGAGCGCCGCGCGTACTTCGGCGAAACCGATGAAAACGTCAACAAAAAAGTATTGGCCGCCCAAAAACACGGATTGACCCCCATCGTGTGCATCGGCGAGACGTTGGCGCAGTACGAAGCCGGTGAAACGGCGGAAGTCGTCCGCCGCCAGGCGTTAGAGGGGCTAAAAGGCCTCGACCCGGCCTTCGCGCCGCAGATTGTGGTGGCCTACGAGCCGGTTTGGGCCATCGGGACCGGGAAAGCGTCATCTGCCGAAAACGCAGAGTACGTTCACCGTGATGCCGTCCGTGCCGCGCTCAAGGATTTGTTCGGGGAAGAAACCGCCCAGGCAATCCGCATTTTGTATGGCGGTTCGGTGACAGCGGCTAACGCCGCCGAATTTTTCGCCCAACCGAACATCGACGGCGCGCTGGTGGGCGGGGCCAGCCTGAAATCTGATGAATTTGTCGCCATTGCGCAAGCGGCTGCCGGGTAGCCGCAGGAGGTTCTCATGGTTAAATCGGGATTGATTGTCGGCGCGGTCATGTTCTTGTTCGTACTCGGCCTGGCCGCCACTCTTAGCCCATTTTGCGCCCTTTGCGTTCCCTTGCTGACCGGGCTGGGGGCAGGCTACCTGGCCGGGGTGTTCGATAAACCCCTCGCCAATAGCGATGCCGCCAAACGCGGGGCCGGCGCCGGGGCGATTGCCGCCGGGCTGGCAATTTTCGCTCAGATTATCGCATCCGTCATCAATTCCCTGGTGCTGCAAAATCCACAGTACCAGTTAGGACGGATATGGGGCGCGGAAGCGGTTGACCCGGCAATGGTCTGGGTGCTCCAGGTTGTGTTCGCCCTGTGCATCGGCTTGATGAATGTGGGTCTCACCGCTGCCTTCGGCGCGGGCGGCGGCGCCATCTGGTTCAGCACCAGTGGTCAGAAACAGGCTGCGGCAATTTAACGCCACCTTGCTTCCTTCGTCTTTCAAATCCCGAAGGTTTTTCGTCACCCCGCCGACTTTCGGGAGATTTTCTATCCCATGCTTGCCACCTTCGACGGATTCTTTTGGGCAGTTGCAGCGCTGGTTGCGCTGCTGTTCTTGCAGCGCGCCCTGCACCGCGAAATCCAGGCCATCATCCTGATTGCCACCCGCAACCCCGGCATCACCATGCTGGCCTTTTCGCTTATCTTCCTGCCAGGCGTTTTCCTGCACGAACTCAGTCATCTGGTTTCAGCCAAACTGCTGGGGGTGCGCACTGGCAAGTTTTCGCTCATCCCGACCGTCCTGCCCAACGGGCGATTGCAACTCGGCTATGTGGAGGCGGCCCACACCGACATCGCGCGCGATTCGCTGGTCGGCCTGGCCCCACTCATCAGCGGGATATTGTTCGTGGCTTATGTGGCAATGGAGCAACTGTACTTGGTCGTTATGTGGGATACCCTGCGCAACGGACAATGGGAACTGTTTTCGATGGGACTGCGCATCCTGCCAACCATCCCCGATTTCTGGCTGTGGTTCTACCTGACCTTTGCCGTTTCGAGCACCATGATGCCCTCCGAATCCGACCGCCACGCCTGGATGCCGCTGGGTGTCGTTAGCGGGGTGTTGTTCGGGCTGGTGTTGCTGACCGGGGCCGGCCCCTGGATGCTGGAACATCTTGCCCCCTCCCTGAACGAGTTCCTGCGCGGCACGGCCCTCATCCTGCTTGTCAGTATCATTGTGCACGGGCTCCTGGTTTTGCCACTCCTATTAATTCACCGCCTTCTGACGCGCATCACCGGGCTGGATATCGGTTGAATTTTGGGCCGACCAGGAAAAAACTTAAACGCTCTCCAGGGTAAAAAGGGTTATCTCCGGACGGCAGTTGAAGCGCACCGCGGGGAACGTCATGCCCACGCCGCGATTGGTGTACTGGAACATCTTCCCACCCTGGTAGGTTGAGCCCGTCGAAACCTGGTACAGTCCAGACGGATACTTTTGCCCGTACTTCGGTAAAATTGGCGGCCCCACAAATGGCAAGACAATTTGACCTCCGTGCGAATGACCTGAAATTTGCAGGTCGAAACGCCCGGTTTCAGCGCTGGTATCGGCAAAATCCGGCTCGTGGACTAACAGCATGGCGCATTCATCAGACGGGAAAGAGTCGAGAACTTTGTTCAAGTCAGGCCTCCCGCGATAAATATCATCGAGTCCAGCCAGGTGAAAGCGAGCCGCACCGCGTTCCAGGGTATGGACAGAATTTACCAATACATGCGCCCCGCCCTTTTGCAAGGCATCCTGCACCTCGAACGAATTGTACATAACGTCATGATTGCCTAACACAGCCACAACGAGGAAACGGTCACTTAACTGGCGTATCGCCTGGGACAGTTCTTCCAACTCTGCGCGATATGATTTGCCCATACGCGAATAAGTAAGGACAAAATCACCCGTAAGAGCCAAAACATCGGGCGACTGCTCAACCACAGCACTCAAAATTTCCCGAACTTTTTCAAGTGTCATCCAAGGGCCAATGTGAATATCGCTCAGCTGCGCAATGCGCAAGCCCGAAAAAGCATCCGGCAGGCGGGGCAGTTTCAAGCGAACACGACTGACCTCCACCCAGGAAGGCTCAACATTGCTCATATAACCCACCCCCACTATCCCCAAAATAAAAGCATCTAGCCCTAAAACGGCCGTAACCTTTAAAAAATCGCGTCGGGAAAATCGTCTTTTCTGTGCAAAATCGGAAGCACGTATCGAACCCACAGGAGCAACCATGTCCATCCTTTCTTTCAACGAACTACAGATTATAGCTGATTGTGAAACATCGAAGCCAGTATCCGAAGGCAATCTATTATCCGGTTCTAATATAATACTGACCCCGCCCAGCGCGCCGCTGCATTTTTACCGGCATGGATGGCAATCCTGGTCGCTGGCGGCCTGGACTCCGCCCCGGGCGCTGCCCATCCAAAAACCGGAAATGTACCATCCCTTGCAAATCGACCCGGTCTATGCCCGCCACCCCTCGCCGCACGGCAACTGGCTGGGAGCGGTCGGATTCGATGACGGTAACATCCTGCTACTCGGCGCGCTCGGCCTCGATGCGCATGTCCAACTGCGCGAGGGAAAACTCCAGGGGTGGTACGAGAACGGCAAAAGCGGTCAATGGTTCGTTGGCTATGGTGATGAAACGCAAGTTTTCAATGACTACACGCATCACTTGGCGCGCGCCCTGGGCCGGGGGCGCGCCGAGAAACCCTATCGCGTCTGGTGTTCATGGTACAGCCTGTACACTGCCATCGACGAGCAAATCCTGTCAGAAACCTTCCAATCCCTGGGCAACCTGCCTTTCGATGTGCTGCAAGTCGATGACGGCTGGCATGCCAGGGTCGGCGATTGGCAGGCCAACGAGAAATTCGCATCAGGGATGGAGTCGCTGGCAAACGGTATCAGGTCGACAGGCCGACTGGCCGGCCTGTGGCTGGCTCCCCTTATCGCAGTTGAATCTTCCCAGCTCTTCCAGCAACATCCGAGTTGGTTCATCCGCAACTCCAACGGGAATTTTGTTTCAGCAGGATTCAACTGGGGCGAACCGCTTTATGCCCTCGATACCACCCACCCCGCCGCGCTGGAATGGCTATCCGAATTGATGAAGCGGGTGCGCGCCTGGGGATTCGACTACCTGAAACTCGATTTCCTGTATGCCGCCGCCCTGCCCGGCGTCCGGCATCTCGACCTGCCGCGCGAGGCTGCCTACCGCAACGGCTTACAAGTCATGCGCGATGCGATGGGTAATGATGCCTACTTCCTGGCCTGTGGCGCTCCCGTCCTGCCATCGCTGGGACTGTGCGACGCCCTGCGGATCGGCCCCGACGTGGCCAGCTTCTGGGAGAGCGAACGCGATGCTCATATCCTGTGCAACCCGACCACGCCGGGCGCGAAAAACGCCATCCGAACCAGCCTGCACCGCCTGTGGCTGGCCCCGCTGCTTCATATCGACCCCGATGTGGCTTATTTCCGCAGTAAACATACATCCCTGACCCCCGAACAAAATGCCCTGCTGCAAGACCTTGCGCGGGTCTGCAACTTCAAAGCCACCTCCGACCTGCCGCAGTGGTGGACAAAGGCCGAACACGAGACCGCGCGCAATTTCCTGGAAGAGGAAACGGTCGTGGAACGCACCGGGCGCTATACCTTCCTCATCGATGGCCGCGAGGTGGATTTCAACGCGGCGATGGAATTGCCCATGGCGCGCAAAATATCACTCGCCACCCCATTTGTTTTGTGGGGCGGCGAGCAAAAATGGCTCATTAAATTGCTGGAGTCAAAACAACGGGAGAAAGTCGAAACGCTGAAAAAGGGTTAGCCGGTGGATTTTGCCACCCACACCTGGATATCCCTCCCGCCGATGCTGGCAATGCTGATGGAAAGAATCCAGATGTGACGCTGGCCGGTGCGGCTAAGGACAGTGACGGGGCTATCGATAATCTGGTTCTGTTCACGCAGCAGCCGGGTGACCGCGGTGCGCGTTTCCACGTCCCATAGGCCTACCTGGAGCAGGGTGCGTCCCAGGACCTGCTCGCGGCTGAAGCCGGTATCGACGACGAATTCATTGTTGACATCCAACACCTGGCCGCTTTGGGCATCGACGGAAAGGAAAATGTACTCGTTATCGCGCTCTTTTTTGCCGATTTCCAGCGAAAGGCGCAAGCGATTTTCGAGGTCTAGCCTTTCCGTAATATCACGGACAACGTAAATGCTGCCCTCGTAAGCGTTTTTTCGTAGCAAAGGGGAAACCAGCAGTTCGACAATGCGTTTGACGCCGCTGATTTCGACCTCGATTTCGGCGGTTTTCTTTTGTTCGTAACGCTGGAAAATAGCCGGCCAGGCAGGCAGCAGGCGATGGATGTCCTGCCCAACCGCCAGGCCAGGAGTCAGACCGGCGAGGAATTCAAAGGCCGGGTTGATGTAGATAACACGGTTGCGCGCATCCAACACCAGGATTCCATCACCCATATTGTTGAGGATGATTTCGTTGGCGATGGGTATCAGGTCAAGCATCTGGTGGCGGAATAGGGCCAGGGCCAACAATCCGCTTGCGATGGAAAAACTGAGCGGGGTAATATCAAGCCCCTGGAACGGCAGGAATTTGAACAGGTAGAGGGTATTGCCAACCAGTAAAACGGCGGCGGCAATTAGCGTGATGCCAGCCTGCAAACGATACGCCTGGTCTTCGCGTGCCGCCTGGCGAATGAAGATGACAATCCCGGTAAAAATGTTGATGTACGAGTAAACCGCATGAACCCAAAAATAAAGACCGTGCTCCACCCCCAACAGAATAACGCCGTTCAACTCTGCCAATTCCAGCTTTGACCAAACCAAGCCGTGCCAGTCATTCGTCCATACCATGAGATTGGTGATGACCGGGACAATCCACAACCAGGCCAGGCTGCGCATGGAGGGCGCGGTTTCCTGCTGGCTGTATTGCAGCGCGAATATCATCCACAAAACCGGGACGGTAGCGATGCTAAGATATTGCGCCATCGACCAAAATTTATGCCAGCCCAGCGCCGGGCTTAAGTTTTCGACGGCGTAAACAACCGACCACCAGGTCAGGGCAATCATAATCCACATCAGTGTGGATGCGCCCATCACCCGCCTGCGCCGGTAACAGAAAACAGCCATCAGCCCGGTAAATGTGGCCGAGGCAAGCAAAATCGTAAAAATCAGCATAGTACTATTGTATAACAAAGTCGCGGGCTGGGAAACGATTAAGTTCAAACTAATTTCGAGGAAATGGAAAATGAGCGTCTGTGACGGGCAGGTGAATGGCTATTCACTTTCGCGCCGCGCCAGGACGCGCACAGCCTCGGGGATGGGTTTATCGGCTGCCAGGATGAGATACCCGCCGCCGCCCGCGCCAGAGAGCTTCCAGCCGAGAGCGCGATGGCGGTATGCCTCAATCAGCGCACCGACATGCCCGTTCATCATATACGGGAACATGGCAACCTGCGCATCGAAACCGGCGCGCATGGTGCGCCCAAAGGCCTCAATATCCTGGGACAGAATCGCCTGCCAGTGCGCATCCGCCGCATCGGCCAGGGCTTTGGCGCGCTCCCGATCGATGATCGTCGCCGCCAGCACATCATAATCTGTGTAACGCGGACCGAGTGGCACGAGATAGAGCGCATTCTCCACAAAGCGCAAGAGCGATTCGTCGAGCCGGTGCTCGATGCGCGTGGGCCAGTAGCCGTTTTCGTAGTATGAATACGCCAACCCGGGAAAAACCAACCCTATCGAATCCTGCGAACCGGAGATGACCTTCGTGCCAGGCGGATTGTCCCAGCAGAACAACATCTTTGCCAGTTTTTCGTAATTGCCCGGCGGGATTTTGACACCCCACAACTCGCGCATGTGCCGCCGCGTCGAAGAGGCCATGCCGCTGCGCTCGTTGAATTCAATGGTCGGCTCCAGTGAAATGGTTACGACCGGGCCGGGATGATGCTGCGACACGAAGGGCTGGTCGAGCCAGCCGCCCGCCAGGTCAATCCGGTAGGGCAGGTAATCGCGCCCGCGCAGGGATGTTGTGGAACGGGCGGCCAGTCCTTCATAAGGCGCGCGTTCCAGCACTAAATACTCAATACCCAGTTCGCGGCACAGTTCGCGCTTCTCTGGCATGTTGCCATCGGCATTGACCACAAAGGTATCGGGGCGCATCTCGCGCAATTCCAATTCAAAATCCAAATTACCAGAGCCGCGCGAGATGAAAGCCTCCTTCACGCAGGCAACCGATTTCACCATAAATACGCGCTCATGTTCATCGTTGACAGTCTCGCGCCCTTTCAGGTCGTAGATGGTCTTATCCGAACCGAGCGCCACATACAAGTCGCCATACTGCGCCGCCTGCCGAAAAAATTCCACATGCCCACTGTGGAGCATGTCATAACAACCGCTGACGAAAACCTTCTTTGCCAAATCTCACCTCCAGGGATTCAGGTGTGCGTGGTCTCGATAGGGCTGCATAACCCGCTCGCTACTCGACCACCATCTTACTTTTTGATGACGCCCTTCTTCAAAATGACATTCGCGTACTGCGCTGCTTCACTCGTCGCCACCACCGCATATGCCTGCTTCGCCCGTTCATAAAACGCAAAGCGCTCCACGAATTCGAACCCGCCAAAATGCGGTTCATGCCGCGCGATAATCACGCGATACTCCTCCCAAATGACCGGTTGCGCGGGGTCGCCCGCCACCACCTGCATCAATGCGGCGGGCTGCGGCACATACTGGTCGAGCGGAAAGAGTTGCAGGATGGCCTCCAGCATCACTGCCCCGCCCAGGCCATCGGCGCGTACCAACCTCCGCGCCACGCTCGCCGCCGGGAAGTTGCCATCGGCAAGCACAATTTCATCGCCATGCCCCATCTCCATCAGGAGTTTGATCAACTCAGGTGAAATCAGGCTGGGGATACCTTTAAGCATGACTCACCTTCACCACCGGGATTTTCACTTCAGTGGGGAGTCTGACCAGCGCCCGCTCCTCGCTGCGCTCCACGCTGAGGCTTGCTCCCGTTTCGAGAAGCGTCAGCGTCCCTTCAGCCGCATCCACCGGCAGCAAGAGCATTCCCTCTGCAGGCATTTTCGTGACGATGGCATAATGCGCTTGCGCCCCGGCCGTGTAGCGAACTTCTGCAAAGTCCCGCATGGTTTTGGCGGAATCATGCAGCGAGTCAGTATAGCGCGCCCACGGACGCGCGCCGTAGATAGATTCCCCATTCACTTGCAGCCAGGCGCCCAGCCCTTTGAGCGCATCCACCTGCAACGGGTGGAGCGAACCATCGGGGCGCGGGCCCACGTTCAAGAGCAGGTTGCCGTTCTTGCTGACGATATCCGCCAGCATCCGAATCAAGTCATCCGCTGTCTGGTAATCGCCGGCTTCCTCGAACTGGTTGTAGCCAAACGAATTACCAATGCCCCGACAAGTCTCCCATTTGTGGGTGGCGATGTGGTCGAGCGTGGCATATTCTGGCGTGACAAAATCGGCGTGAGCGGGCTTGGGCGGCTGACCCTGCCCCATACGCTTGAGCATTTGCGCGAGGATGAAACGCCCAAACTTGCTGAACATGAAGCGGGGCAACTGCATCCAACGGTCATTAACCACGCCTTCGGGCTTGCGGTTGTAAAAATCGGCCCACAGTTTAGGCAGGCTGTAGCCAGGCGGGTAGCCGATGTCGCTCCACAAAATCCACGGGTCGTAGCGTTCTATCAGTTCGCGCCAGTGCGCTTCGACGTAGGCCAGGTATTCGGTGCTGGTGTCGCTGCCGGCCAGCAGGTCAGCCAGTGAGTTTATTGGGCGCTTCGTGAAACTCCAATCAAGCAGGCTGGAGTAGTAGAAACCCATCTTCATGCCCCTGGCGTTAACCGCCCGGGTCAGTTCATCGGCCACATCGCGCGCCGCCTGCCAATTTGCGAGGCGCGGATTTTTGTGGCGGCTGTTCCACATCAGGAAGCCGTCGTGATGTTTACTGACCAGCACCACATAGCGCGCTCCGGCGTCGGCGAACAAATCCGCCCAGGCATTAGGATCCCACTTTTGAATCTGTTCGTTGAACAGGGGCGCAAACTGCTCATAGCGGAAATCCGCGCCATAAGTATTTACATGGTGTTGCGCGGTGGCACTGCACTTGAGCCGCAGACTGTTCTGGTACCACTCGGCATACGGCGATTCGGCAAACCCCAATTCACCCTTGACGAGTTTCTCAGCGACCATCTCGCCGCGCGGGGCGAAGGCGGGCACGCTGTAAATGCCCCAATGAATAAAAATACCAAACTTGGCATCGTTATACCAGTCTGGCAGGGGGTGAGTCTTGACAGAGTCGAGCGTAGGTTGGTAGAGCATTGGCTGGTCTCCTTACCGAGAATTATAGCGCAGGCCATTTATTCATGTGACAAAACTCCCGCCAAATAATGACACCCATCATATTCAAAAGCGCGAATACGAAGTACAATATATTCATGAAAACGAATATAACCATTTCTGAACTTTCGGAAAAAATTTCCGAAGTTTTACAGGTTATCAGCCCCGCCGCGCGTATCGCCATCCTGCTCACGATCGGACGCGGCGAGGCTTGCGTTTGCCACCTGGAGGCCATCCTCGGCTGGCGGCAGGCCTACATCTCACAACACCTGATGTCTCTGCGCAAAGCCGAGATTTTGCAAGACCGCCGCGAGGGGCGCTATGTCTATTACCGGTTAAGGGATGAAGCGATTCTCGCGCTGGTACGGGATGCCGCTGTCCTGGGCGGCCTCGACCCCCAAAGCATAGACGGACTGACCAATCCGAACCCGGGTTCCGATTGTGAATGTCCACACTGCGCCCCGCAATTAATCGCCCTGCCCCAGAACTGACCACTATGGAAATCGTCCCGCTCCGCATCGACTCGCAAGGCAACCTGCAACTCCCCGCCAGCCTGGCGCGCTCGCTTGGCCTGGAACCTGAGGGCGAACTCTCCATCCGCGTCACGCATGATGGACTGTTGCTGCGCCCCTCGCTCTCGCAACTGCGTAAGGTTTACATCGAACCGACCAGCCGTTGCAATTTCTCCTGCCGCACCTGCATCCGCCACGCCTGGGGCGAGAGCCTCGGCGCGATGAGCGAAACCACTTTCGAGCGCATCCTGGCTGGGCTGGCCGCCTTCACCCCGCGGCCCTCAGTTTTTTTTGGCGGATTCGGCGAACCTCTCACCCATCCGCGCATCGTAGAGATGGTGCGCGCTGCCAAACAGGCCGCCGCGCGGGTGGAACTCATCACCAACGGCCTCCTGCTTGACGCGGAATGCGCCAGAGGATTAGTCGAAGCCGGGCTGGATACGCTGTGGGTCTCACTGGATGGCGCCTCGCCTGAAAGTTTTGCCGATGTGCGCCAGAGCGAATCGCTGCGCGAGATTTTGGAAAATATCAAACGCTACCGCGAAACCTATCGCCAGACCCGGGGCGGGAACGCAGACATCGGCGCGGTCTTCGTTGCCATGAAGCGCAACATCAACGAACTGCCCAAATTGCTGGATATGAGTTCAAAAGTCGGCATCAGCCGCTATATGGTAACAAACATCCTGCCCTACACGTCCGAAATGTGCGATGAAGTGCTGTATCACCGCGCTATCGAGCGAGTCGCCTGGCAGGCTTCGCCCTGGCATCCACACGTCAGCCTGCCCGAAATCGACTTGAGCCAGGTCACCCGCGAAGCGCTCTTCCAGGCCTGGAACACCCGTCCCGGTGTGATGTTCAAGAAACATGACCGCTGTCCCTTCATCGAGCAGCGCTCGGTTTCCATCAGTTGGGATGGCTACATCAGCCCGTGCCTGGCCCTGCTGCACTCACACGAGAGTTACCTGTTCGAGAAAAAGCGCGCCGTCACCCGCTGGAGAATCGGTAATGTGAATGAAAAGCCGCTCACCGAAACCTGGAACCTGCCGGAATTCCGCGCGTTCCGCGAGCGGGTCGAGCAATTCGATTTTTCGCCCTGCACCTACTGCGCCAGCTGCGAAATGGCCGAAGCCAACCAGGAAGATTGTTTTGGCAACACCTTCCCATCCTGCGGCGGCTGTTTGTGGGCGCAAGGTGTCATTCAATGCCCTTGAAAAGGTTGAAGGTGGAACGTTTAAGGTTGAAAGCTGCGCCGAAGGTCGAAGTAGCACGGATGCTCTTTCCGCGCGTATCGAGCCCGGATATGATTGAGGATTCCATTAACTTGTCCTTCTGCCAACTTTCTCTGCCTTCCGGATTCTAAACGATGAATCTCATCCAACTGCTCTCCAGCGGCCTCGGCAACCTGGCCGCATACCTGGCGGCGCATGTCCTCTTGTGCCTGCTGCCGGCCTTCTACATCGCCGGAGCGATGACCGCGCTCATCCCCAAAGAGACGGTCACGCGCTTCCTGGGGCGCAACACGCCCAAGTGGATTTCGTACCCGGCCTCAGCCGCGGCGGGCTTCCTGCTGGCGGTCTGCTCCTGCACCGTCATCCCGCTCTTTGCCGGAATCTACAAAAAAGGCGCGGGACTCGGCCCCGCCATCACCTTCCTGTTCGTCGCGCCCGCCGTCAACGTGCTGGCGCTGGTCTATACCGGCAAAATCATCGGCATGGATTTGGCGATTGCGCGGCTGGCGCTTTCGCTGGTCTTTGGCATTGGTATTGGCGTCATCATGGCACTGCTATTCAGTCAACAAGACGCCGAACACGACGCCGCCACCGACGCCCTTTTTGCCGGGCAAGCCTCCATGCGCCGCGCCGCGCTACTCTTTATGCTGGTACTGGTCGCCCTGCTGGTGGCGGGAACCTTCCAGTTCGATTTCTTGAAGCAAAACTACGCCTCGCTCACCCTGCCGCTCGGCTGGGTTGAATCCTTCCAGGGCTGGCTGGCGCGCCTCGTACCGTTCGACCCAGCCCAAGGCGAGGAGGGAGTCACCGCCCAGGGGGCAATCCTGATTGGGATGTTGGGGCTGATTGGTTTGGCATCCTGGCGCGGAATCGAGAACATCCACGAAGGCTTCAACCGCTGGACATGGATTTCCACTGCGATGGTCGGCCTTACGCTCATCTTCGCTTCCCTAACAATCACCCCCGTTCCCAACGGCGTGATGCTGGCCTTCACCGGCAAATTCATCGGCGTGCTGGCGGCCACCCTAACGCTCGGTTGGATGCTCAAAACGCAACTGAGCGAGGATGAAACCCGCGATACGCTCTGGGAAACGTGGAAATTCGTCAAACAGATTTTCCCGCTCCTGGTGGCGGGCGTTTTTGCAGTCGGGGTCATCCGCCAACTCATCCAGCCCGAATGGATTCAATCGCTGGCCGGGCGGAACACTCTTCTGGGGAATTTTGTCGGCGTGATTTTTGGTGTATTCATGTACTTCCCAACCCTGGTGGAGGTGCCGATTGCCCAGATGTTCCTCTCGTTGGGAATGCACAAAGGCCCCCTGCTGGCTTACCTGATTTCTGACCCCGAACTCAGCCTGCAAAGCATCCTGATTACGGCCACCATCATCGGGCGGCTCAAGGCTTGGGTCTACGTTGGCTGGGTGGCGCTGTTCAGCACCCTGGCCGGTCTGCTCTACGGCGCGTGGATAGACGGGGTCAGTCTGGGAACGGTCAGCCTGATTCTGCTTGGCATGCTGGCACTGCTTGCCGGAGCGTTATGGCTGGGCAACAGGTTCAGGAAGCATCAAGCGCTGCCTGCTACCAGCCATTAAGACAGCCTTTAACAGTTCCTACTTTTGGAGAAGCAACGATGATTATCTCAACGAAACCCACCACTGCCTGGGCGCAGGTCAACGAAAACGGGGACTTAGTCATTCCCAAAGAGGTAGCTAACCGCTATGGATTGACTCCCGGCGCAAAGGTGCGCCTGGACGAAGGCAAAAACCAGGTGCGCATGCACCGCCCGGTGACACAATTGACCAAACTCTACATTGAGCCAACCATCGCCTGCAACCTGGACTGTATCACCTGCTTCCGCAATGCCTGGCACGAAGCCGACGGCAGGATGAGCGAAGACACTTTCCAGGCCATTTTCGAGGGGCTGAAAGGTCTTGACCCGATTCCAAATGTCTATTTCGGCGGAATCGGCGAGCCTCTCTTCCACCCGCGTACGCTGGAATGGGTAAAACAAGTTAAAACTTTGGGCGTGAAAGTCGAACTGATTACCAACGCCACCATGCTAAACGAAAAAATTGCCCGCAAAGTCATCGACAGCGGGCTGGATGTCTTGTGGGTCTCGCTGGATGGCGCCACCCCCGAAACCTACGCCGACATTCGCATTGGGGCAGAACTGCCCAATATTTTGGCAAACCTGCGCAAGTTCAACTCGATACGCAAGGGCGGACACTTCCCACGCCCCGAATTGGGCATCGCCTTTGTCGCCATGAAGCGCAACATTCAGGATTTGCCCAAAATCATTCGCCTCGGACGCAGTTTGCGCGCCAAGCATTTTTCGGTCAGCAATGTGCAGCCAGCCACCGACGAGATGCAGAAAGAGATACTGTACGACCTTTCGCTGCGCAACACGGCTTACATGAACTCGTCCAGCACTCCCAATTTGAGCCTGCCCAAGATGGATTTTAGCGACGAAACCCGCGCAGCCCTGTTTGATGCGTTCAACAGTGGCTGCAACGTCAATTTCGCGGGCAATAACTGGGGCGGCGCCAGCGACGTGTGCAATTTTGTCGAGAGCGGCACGATGTCGATTAATTTTCGCGGCGAGGCTGCCCCCTGCTGGCCGCTGATGCACACCCACGACACCTTCCTGCACAACAAGCCGCACCGCAACTACAAACACATCATCGGAAATGTGACCGAGCGCTCGCTGCAAGACCTGTGGTTGGACGAGGAGTATGTGGCCTACCGCGAGCGGCTGCACAACTTCGTCTTCGCGCCCTGCACCTTCTGCGGCGGGTGTGACTTATCAGAAGAAAACGTGGAAGATTGCATGAGCAACCCCGGCCCGGTCTGCGGCGTGTGTTTGTGGGCGCAGGGCGCGATTCAGTGTCCGTAGTTTATCAATTCCCGTAAAGGAGTCCTATGTTAACCATCAAAGTTCTCGGTTCTGGCTGCGCCAACTGCAAGCGCGTCGAGCAAATTGCGCGCAAAGTCGTCAGCGACATGGCCCTGGAGGCTGAAATCGTCAAAGTGACCGATTACAAAGACATCATGGCCTACAACATTCTCTCGACCCCTGGCCTGGTCGTCAACGAGAAAGTCGTCTCCAGCGGGCGCATCCCCACCCCCGCTGAAGTCACCACCTGGCTGGCGGATGCGCTTGTAGGACAGGATTAATCCTGTTCTACGGAGAAAACCATGAAAAAAGTCTTGTTCCTTTGCACCGGGAATTCCTGCCGCTCGCAGATGGCGGAGGCGCTTGTGAATGCCCGCTTTGGGGACGAGTGGCAGGCCGTCAGCGCCGGGACCAAACCGGCGGGTTATACCCACCCCAAGGCAATTGCCGCGCTGGCCGAAATCGGAATCCATCACGAAGGCCGCTCCAAACACACCGACGAATTCTTCGGCCAGGCGTTCGACCTGGTCGTCACCGTCTGCGATTCAGCAGCGGAGGATTGTCCCGTCTGGCTCGGCAAGGGCAAAAAAGTCCATCACAGTTTTTTCGATCCGGCCAAAACCGACGACATGGACGATTTCCGGCGCGTGCGCGATGAAATTGCAAACGCAATACCGATCATCCTGGTACAAACCCCGCCCCGTGCAGGCCTGTCCTGATCGCAGGCGAGGGGAAAGTCCCCGACGCGAAACGCAGCGGGCAAGCCTAAAACCTTATTTCCTGAAGGAGAAAATCACAATGAGCCAAGAAAAATCGTACAACCTTAGTTTTTTCCAAAAATACCTGACCGTTTGGGTGGCGTTGTGTATCGCGTTGGGCATCGCGCTCGGCGCGATTTTCCCTGGGCTGGCACAGGCGCTGAACGATATGTCCTACGCGCAGGTGAATATCCCGATTGCTTTTCTGCTGTTCGGCATGATGTTCCCCATCATGGTGCAAATTGATTTTAACGAGGTGGTTAACGCCTTTAAAGCGCCCAAACCGGTGATGATGACGCTGGTGATTAACTGGGCCATCAAGCCATTCACCATGTTCTTCTTTGCCTGGCTGTTCTTCCGCGTGATTTTTGCCCCGTTTGTCGAATACGACGCGGCCAGCGAGTACATCGCCGGGATGATTTTGCTCGGCATCGCGCCGTGTACCGCGATGGTGCTGGTCTGGAGTTGGCTCTCGCGCGGTTTCATGGGCCTGACGCTGGTGATGGTGGCCGTCAACTCGCTGACGATGCTCTTCCTATACGCGCCGCTCGGCAATTTTCTGCTCGGCGTGGCCGAAATGGTCGTGCCGTTTATGACCATCTTCCTGAGCGTGATGTTGTATGTTGGCGTTTCGCTGGTGGCCGGTTACATCACCCGCGCGCAACTGATCAAGCGGCGCGGCATCGCCTGGTATGAAAGCGTCTTTCTCAAAAACATGGGCACAATTTCGGTTGCATCCCTGCTGCTGACGCTGGTTTTCCTGTTCATGCTGCAAGGCAGCGTCATCCTGGCTTCGCCGCTCATCGTGGCGATGATTGCCGTGCCGCTAACCCTCCAGACGCTCGCCATCTTCGGGCTGGGATACGGCCTCTCGAAATTGCTCGGCCTGACCTATGAAGAAGCCGCGCCGGCCTCGATGATTGGCGCGAGCAATCACTTTGAAGTCGCCATCGCCACCGCTGTGACCGTTTTCGGCGTGACCTCCGGCGCGGCGCTTTCGACGGTGGTCGGCGTGCTGATTGAAGTACCCATCATGTTGTTGCTGGTCCAGATTTGCCTGAAAACGCGTCACTGGTTCCCGGCCAGGGCCGCCGTCAGGCAAGGCGCGTAAAACAAACCGAAGTAAATCCCCGCCTGGGCAGCGGGGATTTTTACGCCAAACCAAGCGCCCCGGCGCTTTCACCCACTTGCGCCTGCGCTTACAAGGCAGATGCGCGCAGCGATTTTCGCCCAATGTAACTTACCTGGACTTTGGCCTTTTTTGAAAATCCACGATTTTAGCTGCAAATGAGCACCGATTCATGCTGATTCGGCGGATATTTGACCAGAATTGCAACCAATATTTGTTCAAATCGGCATCCACCAG
>Ga0116204_1000918_pt1 | contig 16672 bp, 5 predicted proteins | sample LakKivwa52mmetaG_FD_94481 | JGI IMG/M metagenome (GOLD analysis project Ga0116204, IMG submission 94481) | Anoxic lake water microbial communities from Lake Kivu, Rwanda to study Microbial Dark Matter (Phase II) - Lake Kivu water 52m metaG | ecosystem: Environmental > Aquatic > Freshwater > Lake ...
TTCGAAGCGGTTTTCAACGCGTTCTTCAGTCTCGACATCACTGATTTCGAAAACATCAGTTTCGATTTCGGTCTGATCATCGACAACATCGACCTCTTGTTGGAATCCGCGATCTTGCACGCGACGGTGTCCAATCAACTTCTGACGCTCGACATCGATTTGCTTGTCATTCCGTATTTCGACGAGAATGGGGATTCCATCCGCACCACCGTGGGCGAGGGCGAGGACGCGTTCACCTACATCGCCAAAGAAGAACTGTTAAACGTCGTCGACGCGCTCGACTTGTTCGGGATCACCGACATCGAGTCGATCGGCGAGGAATTCGACTTCGCGCCGATCTTCGCCGAAGGCAATCTCGCGATCATGCTCGAATCGGCGATCATCCACGCGACCGTTTCGAAACAACTGATCGATCTGGCCGGCGACATGATCGTCGTTCCCTATTTCGACGAGAATGGAAACGCCATTCGCTTGACCGTCGGCGTTGAAGCAGAAGAACAAACCACCTATGTCATCAAAGACGAACTCGTCGCCGTCATCGACGCGCTCGATTTGTTCGGGATCACCGACATCGAGTCGATCGGCGATTCCTTTGACTTTAGCCCGATCTTCGAAGAAGGCAATCTTGCCGTCATGCTCGAGTCTGCGATCATCCATGCGACCGTTTCCAAACAGCTGTTCGATCTGGCCGGCGATCTGATCGTCGTTCCCTATTTCGACGTCGACAATCAGCCGATCCGATTGACGGTCGGCGTCGCCCTTGCGGAACAGACCACTTACGTTGTCAAGAGCGAATTGATCGCCGTCATCGACGCCCTCGACCTGTTCGGCATCACCGACATCGAAGGCATCGGCGACGAATTTGATTTCAGCCCCATCTTCGCGGAAGGCAACATCACCCAGATGCTTGAATCCGCGATCATCCACGCGACCGTCACGAAGCAATTGGTCGATTTGGCCGGCGATCTGATCGTCGTGCCCCATTTCGACGTCGACGGCAACGCGCTGCGCGTCACGGTCGGTGTCGTGCTGGCCGAACAAACCGAATACATCTTGAAATCGGAACTCGAATACGTCATCGAAGCGCTGGATTTGTTCGGCATCTCGGACATCGACGCGATCGGCGATTCGTTCGATTTCGGTCCGATCTTCGAAGAAGGCAACATGGCGCTCATGCTTCGTTCCGGCATCATCCACGCGACCGTTTCCAAACAGATCTTTGACCTTTCCGGAGACGGTTTGGTGAGCGTGCCTTATTTCGACGAAGCCGAAGAAGCGATCCGAATCCTTGTCGGCGATCCGCTTTCCTCGACCGACACCGAGTACATCGCCAAATCCGAACTCACGGCCGTCATCGACGCGCTTGATCTCCTCGGCATGTCCGACATCGAGTCCTTCGACGGCAATTTCGACATGTCGATCATCACGGAGGAAGGCAATCTGACGATCCTCCTCCAATCGGCGATCATCCATTCGACCGTGTCCGATCAGATCTTCGACTTGACCGACGACGGGTTCATCAGCGTTCCGTACTTCGACGAAGCGGGCGTGGCGATCCGCGTGACCGTCGGCGACCCCCTCGATAACACCGACACCACGTACCTCAAAAAGACCGAACTGCAGGCGATGATCGACGCGCTCGACGTCCTCGGCATTGACGACATCAACAATTTCGACGGCTCGATCGACCTCTCCTTGCTCGCCGTCGAAGGCAACATGGACATCCTCCTTTCCTCGGCCATCATCCACGCGACCGTGTCGCAGCAGATTGTCGATCTGTCCGGCGACGGGTTCATCGAAGTGCCGCATTTCGACGAGTCGGGAGCGGCGATCCGCGTCACCGTCGGCGACAGCCTCGAAGGCACCGACACCCTCTATTTGATCAAATCCGAACTCACCGCGATGATCGACGCTTTGAACGTCCTCGGCATCACCGACGTCGAGACGTTCGACGGGTCCATCGATCTTTCCTTGCTCGCCGTCGAAGGCAACATGGACATCCTGCTCTCCTCCGCGGTCATCCACGCGACGATTTCCAAACAAATCCTCGATCTGTCGGGCGACGGGTTCATCAACGTTCCGCATTTCGACGAAGCGGGCGTCTCGATCCGCGTCACCGTCGGCGTCGTGCTCGACGGCACGGACACGCTGTATCTGAAGAAGACCGAACTGACGGCGATGATCGACGCTTTGAACGTCCTTGGCATCACCGACGTCGAGACGTTCGACGGGTCCATCGATCTTTCCTTACTCGCCGTCGAAGGCAACATGGACATCCTGCTTTCTTCCGCGATCATCCACGCGACCATCTCCCAGCAGATCTTTGATCTGGGCGGCGACGGCTTCATCCAGATTCCGTATTTCGACGAAACCGGCGCCGATCTTCGCATCGAGGTCGGCGACACGCTGGATTCCACCGACACCCTGTATTTGAAGAAGACCGAGCTTTCGGCGATGATCGACGCGTTGAACGTGCTTGGCATCACCGACGTCGAATCCTTCTCCGGCAGCGTCGACCTTTCCGTCCTCGAAGAACAAGCCAACGTCGACATCGTCCTTTCGTCCTCCGTCATCCAAGCGACGATTTCGAAGCAGATTTTCGATCTGCAAGGCACCATCGAAGTCCCCCATTTCGACGAAGACGGCAATCCGATCCGCATCCTGGTCGGCGACGCGTTGGATGATACCGACACCCTCTATCTGAAGAAAACCGAAATCAGCGCGTTGATCGACGCGATGAACCTTTTGGGCATCGCCGACGTCGAAAACTTCGACGGCAACATCGACCTTTCCGTGTTGAGCGACGAAGACAAAGCCGACCGCATTCTCGCCTCCGCCGTCATCCAGGCGACGATCTCCAAGCAGTTGCTCGATCTTGCGGCCGACGACACGATCGAAGTGCCGCATTGGGACGTCGACGACCATGAAATCCGCATCGCCGTCGGCGATTCGCTCGATTCGACCGACACGCTGTATGTCGCGAAGACCGAACTCAAGGCGCTCTTCGATTCGCTCGATCTGCTCGGCATCACCGACGTGACCACCTTCGACGGCAACATCGACCTGACGATCTTCTACACCCAAGAAAACCGCAACGTGCTCCTTGCCTCGGCCGTCATGCACGCGACCATCTCCAAACAGCTGCTCGATCTTGGCGACGATGTTTTGAAAGTCCCGTACCAAAACGCGGCGAACGAAGACATCCGTCTCGAGACCGGTCCGCTTGGCTTTGAGACCGAATTTGTGGCGAAAGCCGAAATCGATGCGCTCTTCGAAACCCTCGAAATGCTTGGCATCGAAGACGTCAACACCTTCGACGGCGACATCGACCTCACTTTGTTCTACACCGAAGCCAACCGCAACATCCTTCTGGCCTCCGCCTCGATGCACGCGACCATCTCCAAGCAGCTCCTCGATCTGGGAGATGCCGTTTTGAAAGTGCCATATCAAGATGTGAACGGCATGGCTATCCGCACGACGACCGGCCCGCTAGGCTTTGAAACCGAGTTCGTCGTCGCTTCCGAAATCCATGCGTTGTTCGAAACCCTGGAGATGCTTGGCATCACCGACGTCACAACCTTCGACGGCGACATCGACCTCAATCTGTTCTACGAAGTGGAGAACCGCAACATCCTTTTGGCATCCGCTTCGATGCACGCGACCATCTCGAAACAACTGCTCGACTTGGGCGACGATGTTTTGAAGATTCCTTATCAAGATGTCAACGGTGACGACATCCGCACGACGACCGGACCGCTCGGTTTGGAGACCGAATACGTCGTCGGCGCGGAAATTCATGCCCTGTTCGAAACCCTCGAGATGCTTGGCATCGTCGACGTCACGACGTTTGACGGCGACATCGACCTCACCTTGTTCTACACGGTTGAAAACCGCGACATTCTGCTTGCCTCGGCCGCGATGCACGCGACCGTCTCCAAGCAGCTTCTCGATCTGGGCGACGCCGTCTTGAAGATCCCGTATCAGGACGTGAACGGAACGCCAATCCGCCTTTTGGTCGGTCCCGACGGACACAAAACCGAATTCGTCTTGGGGTCGGAAATCCACGCGCTCTTCGAAACCCTCGAGATGCTTGGCATCACCGACGTCACGACGTTTGACGGCGACATCGATCTTACTTTGTTCTACACCGAAGCCAACCGTGACATCCTCCTTTCCTCGGCCGCGATGCACGCGACCGTCTCCAAACAGCTTCTCGACCTTGGCGACGACGTCTTGAAGATCCCGTATCAGGATGTCGACGGCGTTTCGATCCGCCTCTTGGTCGGACCCGACGGCCACAAGACCGAATTCGTCAAAGACAGCGAAATCCACGCCCTCTTCGAAACCCTCGAGATGCTCGGCATCACCGACGTCACGACGTTTGACGGCAACATCGACCTCACCTTGTTCTACACGGTTGAAAACCGCGACATTCTACTGGCTTCGGCCGCGATGCACGCGACCGTTTCGAAACAACTCCTCGATCTGGGCGACGCGGTGCTCCGTGTTCCCCATGTCGATTATGCCGATGACGCGATCCGCTTGTCGGTCGGACCCGACGGCCTCAAGACCGAATTCGTGGTCAAAACCGAAATCCACGCGCTGTTCGAAACCCTCGAAATGCTCGGCATCACCGACATCACGACGTTTGACGGCGACATCGACCTCACCCTGTTCTACAGCGAAGCGAATCGGAACATCCTGCTCGCTTCGGCCGCGATGCACGCGACGGTCTCCAAACAGCTGCTCGATCTGGGCGACGCCGTTCTGACGGTGCCTTACAAGAGCGCTTCGAATCAAACGATCCGCGTCACCGTCGGACTCGTCGGCTTCGAAACCGAATACGTCGTGCCGGACGAAATCCACGCCTTGTTCGAAACCCTCGAGATGCTCGGCATCACCGACATCACGACGTTTGACGGCGCGATCGACCTCACTTTGTTCTACACGGTCGAAAACCGCAACATCCTGCTCGCATCGGCATCGATGCACGCGACCGTGTCGCGCCAGTTGCTCGATCTGGGCGACGCCGTCCTCCGCGTTCCCAGCCACGACAGCCTCGGCGTCGCGGTGAAGCTGACCGTCGGCGACGTCGGAAAGACGACCGACTACGTCAGCGCTACCGAAATCCACGCGATCTTCGAAGCCTTGGAAATCCTCGGCATCGACGACATCACGACGTTCGACGGCAATGTCGATCTGTCCCTGTTCTACAACGAAGCCAACCAGGACATCCTCCTCGCATCGGCTTCGATGCACGCGACGATCTCCAAACAGATCCGCGATTTGGGCGACGCCGTTCTGCTCGTTCCCGACCAGGACGTGGACGCCAATCCGATCCTGCTCACGGTGTCGGGCACCGAATACATGACGAAGGTCGAGATCAAGGCGATTTTCGAAAGCCTCGAAGTCCTCGGCATCACCGACATCGGCGCCTTCGACGGCAACGTCGACCTCTCGCTCTTCTATAGCGAAACCAATCAAAACATCCTTCTGGCGTCGGCTTCGATGCATGCGACGATTTCGAAGCAGATGCTCGATCTGGGCGACGCGGTCCTCCTGGTTCCGGCCAAGGACATCGACAACTTCGACATCCGTCTCACCGTTTCGGGCACCGAATTCATCGTCAAGACCGAAATCAAGGCGTTGATCGAAGTCCTCGAACTCTTGGGTATCTCGGACATCGGCGCCTTCGACGGCACTGTCAATCTGACGAACTTCTACAACACGACGAATCAGAACATCCTCCTCGCTTCGGCCTCGATGCACGCGACGGTGTCCAAACAGATCATCGATCTGGACGGATCCAGTCTCACCGTACCCTTCAAGGACGTCACTTCGCAAGACGTCCGCCTGACCGTCGGCGTCGTCGAGTACTTGACCAAGGACGAAATCAAAGGCTTGATCAATGCCCTCGAACTGCTCGGCGTCACGGACATCTCGACCTTTGACGGGTCCATCAGCCTCACAAACTTCTACACCGATCAAAACCAGACCATCCTGCTTTCCTCGGCAACGATGCACGCGACCGTGTCCAAGCAAATGCTCGACCTGGGCGACGCGGTGCTGCGCGTTCCGAATCAGGACGTCGACGCGGTTACGATCCGCGTCACCGTCGGCGCCGTCGAGTACATCGTCAAGGCCGAGATCAAGGCCTTGATCGAAGCGCTCGAGATCCTCGGCGTCACCGACATCACGGCCTTCGACGGCAACGTCGACCTTTCCACCATCTACGAAGAAGCGAACCAAAATGTCCTTCTCGCCTCGGCTTCGATGCATGCGACGATTTCCAAGCAGATCATCGACCTCTCGGCGACGACGCTCGTGCTTCCGAACCAAACCTACGAAGGCGTCGCGATCCGCCTCACGGTCGCCGGCACGGACTACGTGACCAAGACCGAAGTCAAGGCCCTGATCGAAGCGCTCGAAGTCCTCGGCGTCACCGACATCGGCTCGTTCGACGGCTCGTTCGATTTGAACGACCTGGCGACCGAAGGCGATCAAAACACGCTGCTGGCGTCCGCTTCGATGCACGCGACCTTCTCCAAGACGCTGCTCGATCTCGCCGACGACGTCCTGATCGTTCCCGAGTACGCGCAAAACGGCACCACCTTGATCAAGAAGATCGTCGCCCTGACCACGTTCATCACCCGCGGCGAAATCAAAGCCGTCATCAACGCGTTCCGCGCGATGGGTTACACCGATCTCGACAGCTTCGGCGCCGGCATCGATTCCTCGAAGTTCTTCGACGACATCGACACCTTGCTCCTGTCGTCCTCGATTCAAGCGACCCTCTCCGACAAACTGCTGACCGGCACCGGCGGCGCCTTGATCATTCCCGATCAAGACATTCTTGCCAACCAAATTCGCATCACCGTCGCCGATTCGATCGACTCCGTCAACATCGTCTACGTCGAAAAGGCCGAACTCAAAGCCCTCATGGAAGCCCTCGATCTGCTCGGCCTCAACAATTTCGGCGCGATCTCGATCACGCCGGCGATCCTCTTCGCGGCCGACCTCAACACCCTGTTCGAATCGGCTTCGATGCAGGCGACGGTTTCCGACAAGATCCTCGACGTCGCGTCCGACGAATCCGGCGCGGCCGGCAACCTGATCGTGCCCGATTACTTCCGCGAAGCGCTCACCGCCGGCGGAGCGGGCATCGAACAGATCGAAAAGGCCGAACTCATCGCCCTGCTCGACGCGCTCGAAGTTCTCGGCATCACCGACTTCAGCGCCACGATCGACGCCTCGGTCGTCACCGACCTCTCAGGCGCACAGCTCGACACGCTCCTCATCTCCGGCTCGATGCACGTGACGGTTTCCTACATGATTCAGTCCAACGGCAACGTCAGCGGTTCGATCCCGGCCCTCGCCCAGACCGACGCCTACGACATCGACGACATTCTCACCAAGGCCGAAACGAAGGCGTTCATCCTCGCGGCGAACACGCTGGGCGCTTCCTCGATCGCGACGGTCAACTTCGACCTCGCGGCGATCTCGGCCCTCACGCCGGCAGAACGCGACACCGTCCTCTCCTCGATGATCGTCCGCAACATGGTCACGACCGACATCGAAAACGGCGTCACCGCCAAGAACGCGGCGAACTTCCCGGGCGGTCCGTTCTACACCATCGACAACACGGACTACGAGGAAAGCAACCCGCTGCTCTTCTTGACCAAGCAAGGGGCGCTCGACGCCATCGACTTCATCAACTCGTAACGCCGAAAGGGGGCCCCGCGCCCCCTTTCTTACGCGAAACTTAAATTCCCAGAACATCTCGATTGCGGACTGGCGAAAAATGTGTATATAATAAAGAGACATGCGCGCATGTCTGACAGGAGTGAATGAAATGCCTACCTTGGAACAATGGATCCTTTACATCAATGCGGGCTTTTTGGCGATCGTCGCTTTGGCGGTGCTCGTCGGATTGGTCCGGGGCTTTAAAAAATCGCTCTACGTCTTCATCACGATGGCCGGTTTCTACATCGTGTTCTTCGTCACAATCGGGATGATCTCCGATACGTTCTACGCCATGGAACTTTCGTTTCTGGGCAGCACGCTCGGTCAGCTCGATCCGGCGTTCTCGTCGGTGACCTCGATTCAGGAAACCGTGGTCGTCGCCCTTCAGACGTATGGCGGCGACACGATCAACCTGACCGACATGTCCCCGGCATTGACGGCGATGATCACGGGACTTGGCATCTTCGTCATCAAGATCCTCTATACCATCCTTTATTTCACCGTTGGTCTGCTCATCTGGAAGATCGTCTTCGGCATCATCCGGATGATCTTCTTCGGGTCGAAGAAGAAGGAAGGCAAGAACGCCGTTTTGGGCGCCGTCGTCGGCCTCGCCCACGGCGTGATGACCGTCTTCGTCACCCTGATCGTCATGGGCGGCATGATCGACATCGCCAACAGCGTCGTCACGCTGGCTTCGCCGCTGCTTGAAGGCGACGGAACCGAAGATCTGTTCCTGGAACCGAACCGGGAGGAGATCTACGAAGCCAATCAATCGCTCTTCGAACTCTCCGAACTTCCGGGCGACGCGCTCGATCAATCATTGCAGTCCTTGCAGGACATCGTCGAAGCGTTCAACGCCTCGATCGTCGTCCAAGTGGCGAACGGCATCGTCGTTCCCGAAATCTCGGGAGCCGACGTCGACATTCCGCTACACATCTACCTCTTCGACGAGGTGATGTCCTTCCCCTACGACGAAACGAACATCTCCTTGCGTCACGAACTCTCCGTTTTCGCCGCGATCGGCGGCGTGTTGCTTTCTTCCGACTTCGCCGAAACGCAGGACATCGCCGACATCTCCGGCGATCAGATCCGCGACGTGTTCGATCTGCTCAGCCGCTCGGCGATCGTCGTCAGCGCGATTCCCGCGGCGATCGAATTCGCGATCGACTATTTCGAAGTCGACTATGAGATCGATACCGACGAACTCGCGGCGATCGACTGGTCGGCCGAACTCCAGACCCTGGGGGTCTCGATGGCGACCTTGTTCGACATCATCAGCCAAGCGGGTCTTCTCGAAGAGGATCCCGATCTCGAAACGATCGACGTCGACGGCGATCTCGTCCGCGACTTGTTCAACTCCCTGGGCGACTCCCAGCTGCTCGTCATCGCGGTCGAAGTCTTCCTCGTCCCGATGATCGAAGAAGATCCCGAACTCAACTTGCTTCTGACGATTCCTTCCGATCTCGACTGGGCGGCGGAGCTCGAAGCGATCGGCGATTTGATCGGCGCGATCGTCGACGCCGACATCTCGATCGCCGAACTCCAGGAAGGAAGCTTCCCGGTGATCATCAACGCGCTTTCCCAAATCGACTTCTCGCTTTTGCTCAACTCGCAGCTCATCAGCAACATGATGGTGAACGTCCTCTCCGGACGCGCCGGCATCGAGGGGCTGGACATTCTGGTCGTACCCGACGACATCGTTTGGTTCGACGTTTTGGACGGATTCGGCAACGTCGTCACGCCGGGCGAACTGCGCAACATTTTGAATGCCGTCAACGCGATTCTCGATGCGGCGGGCGATCTCGACCTCGCCAATCTCGGCCTTTCGACCATCGCGAACTTCTCGGATGCGGCGATCGACACGATCTTCGAATCGCGGATTCTCGTCGCGACGATCTCCGACGTGCTTCTAAGCCAGGATTTGGGCGGCGAAACGCTCGTCATTCCAGCCGCGGTGTTCGACGGACAAGGCTATCTGCTCAAAACGGAACTCTCCGCGATCGTCAAATCAATCAAACTGCTGGCGACCGAAATCGTCTGCGATCCGCTCGACACGCAGTGCGATCCCAACGGTTTCGACCCGACCAAGGTCCTTTCGATGGACGGGGACGATCTGGACACTTTGCTTGATTCCCAGATCATCGCCGCCACCTTCGGCAAGATCATCCTTGACATGGGCGATTCGTTCCTGACCATTCCGACTTCCGTCGTCCAGACCGTCGCGCTCCGCGAAGGCAGCGTTGACGTGGTCTCGAAGGCCGAAATTCTGAAAGTCCTCGACTCGCTCATGCTTCTCGGCCTTGCGGATTTCGAAAACTTCTCGTTTGGTCCGAACATTCTATCCAGCCTCGAACTGATTCCGCCTGTCGGCGATCCGACACAGCTCGACGACACCAAGATCGCGACCCTGCTCGCTTCCGAAATCGTCCACGCGACGGTCTCCAAGATGATTCTCGATCTGACCAGCGGCACCTCCAACTTCCTGATCGTGCCCGAACGCGACGCGGCCAACGTCGCGATCGTGTCCACCGCGGGCGGCACCGACTATGTCTCCAAAGCCGAACTCGGCGCACTCCTCAAGGCGCTCTACGCCCTCGACATCGCCGATTTCGATCAGCTCTCCGCGTTCAGCGTGGCGACGCTGCTTGCCAATCTCGACGATCTCCTCGATTCGGCGATTCTCCACGCGACGTTCTCCAAGCAGATTCTCGACCTGGACGATTTCCTCGACATTCCCCATCATGACGCTTCCGGAGTATCGATCCGCGTGACCACCGGCGTCACCGTACAAACGACCTACATCGTCCGCGGCGAACTCACCGCGTTCGTCGAGGCGATCGAAGTGTTCGGCATCACCGATCTGGACGGGTTCTCCGGCGGTTTCGACCTCTCGGTTCTGTCCTTGGAAGCCAACCGCAACAAGATCCTCGCTTCCGCGATTCTCCACAAGACGATTTCGAAACAATTGTTCGATGCGGAAGGCAACGCGCTTCAGATTCCCAACACCACGGAAAACGGCACGGCGCTCAAAGTCACCGTCGGCGTCAACCCGAATCAAGACACCTATGTCGCCGCGTTTGAAATCCACGCCTTGCTCGTGGCGCTCGACGCGATGGGCTTCGACGATCTGACCAGCTTCTCTGGTTCGATCGATTCGACATCGTTCTTCTCCAATCCCTCGACCATCCTCGACTCTTCGATCATGCAGGCGACGATCTCCGACCAGCTGCTCACATCCACCGGCGGCGTCCTGCAGGTTCCCAACGCCGTCCGCGTGACCCAAGGCTCGACGACCTACATCGCCAAGACCGAACTGACCGCGCTGATCAATGCGCTGAACGAAATCGGCTTCACCGACTTCGGCAACTTCGACTTCGACGATCCCTCGACGCTGTTCGCGGCCGACCCGAACATCCTCTTTGCCTCGCAGTCGATCCAACTGACGGTCTCCGACACCATCCTCGGCATCGCTTCGGATGAAACCGCCGCGGCCGGTACGATGACCCTCGTCGTTCCCAACTTCTTCCGCGAAACGATCAACGTCGGCGCCGGAACGGTGGTTCAGATCGAACTGGTCGAACTCAAGGCCTTGTTCGTCGCTCTCGACCACCTGGGCGTCACCAGCTTCGGCAACGCCTTCAACGCCGGCACGATCACCTCGATGACGACCTTCGAACTGAACGAAATGCTCGAAAGCGGTTCGATGCACACGACCATCGACAAGATCCTGCGCGGAAACGCCAACATTTCCTCCGAAATCCCGCCGCAGGCCGAAATCGACGCCTACAACGTGAACGATCTCGTCTCCAAAGCCGAAATCGTCGTCTTCATCGGCGCGGTCAAGGCGCTCGGCGGAACCGACTTCGCGACCTTCTCCTTCACGCTCTCCAGTTTGTCTCCCGCCAATCAGGACACGGCGCTCGAATCGATGATCCTGCGCAACGCGCTTACCGACGACATCGAAACCGCGGTCGCGCTCAAAAACCTCACGTTCAATCCGGACTACGTCATCGGCAACGGCGACTACATGGAAAACAACCCGGCCACGTTCCTCACCAAGGCCGGCGCGCTCGCGGCGCTCGACTTCATCAACAACGCCTAATCGATCCAAACGATCAAGGGAAGAGATTTCTTCCCTTTTTCTTCTGCTTTTGTTATAATGGAAGAGCCCATTTTTCGGAGGTATTTCATGAAACGACGCTTTCCATTGATCCTGATCACGATCTTGACGCTGTTTCTGGCCGCCTGCCAGGTGACCGTTTCAACGACCACCACGACATCGACCGTTCCGACAACGACGACCACCACCAGCGTTTCGACGACGCCGACGACCGAAACGACGACGACCACCACGACGTCGACCTCGACGACGACCACTTCGTCGGCGACGACTTCCACCACGACGTCACAATCGTCCGAAACGACGACGACGGCGGAGCGGTTCAAGACGATCGAGATTCTGACGCTCAACGACGTCCACGGATTCTCCTACATCGATTCGACCAATTTCACGATGGGCATGTCGATCTGGGCGAAGATGGCGCAATACATCGACAACCAGCGCGCGCTCGGCAAGAACATCCTCACGATCGCCAACGGCGACATGCTTCAAGGTTCCGCCCTCTCCAACTACTATTACGGCCTGCCGATCATCGAAAGCCTGAACGCGATGCAGTTCGATGCGTTCGTCCTGGGCAACCACGAGTTCGACTGGGGCATCGACAAGATCGCCAACTACAAAGACGGCAACCCTGAAAACGGCGAAGCCGACTATCCGTTTTTGGCCGCCAACATCGTCGACAAGGTCACCTTGGAGCGGATGCCTTGGACCGTACCCTATGTCATCAAAGACTATGACGGCGTCAAAGTCGCGGTTCTGGGACTGATCGGCGACGTCTACACCTCGATCGCGCCATCGCGCGTCGCCGATTACGTGTTCCTCGACGTCGTCGAACAAGCCAGTTACTGGACCCATCATCTCCGCACCGTGGAACACGTCGACATCGTCGTCGTCTCGATCCACGGCTACAATTCGAGCGACAACAGCGAAATCGCATCCTTCCGCGGCGACTACTTGGTCGACGCGATTGTGAACGGCCATACCCATTCCAACCTCTCGCAGACGATCTCCCGCACCGGCGCGCCGCTGCCTTACGTCCAGACCAGCGCTTCCGGAACCAATCTGATGGGCAAGATCACCCTGCAGTTCGACACCCTGACCCGCACCGTCACCGCCGCCGGCGCAACGCTGCTTGGCAGCGTGTCCTTCGGAGGCGTCGAATCGCCTTCCGTCAGGCAGATCCTGAACGTGTTTTCTTCCGACGAAATCTTCCTAGCCTTCATCAACGAGCAACTGACCGTCGTCGAACGGTATTCGAGCACCTCGACGCTCGCCGTCTGGGGCGCTTCGGTCATCCGCGACTACATGGGCGTCGACGTCGGCGTGCTGAACAGCGGGGGCTTCCGCAAGGCCTTGCCCGCAGGGACCTTGACGATGGGGTTCCTCGTCGAGGTGTATCCGTTTGACAACTACATCAAAACGGTTGAAATGACGGGGGCGATGTTGATCCAGCTGAAGAATTCCTCGTCCCTCATCTTCGACGACCGTTTCGATGTCAATTCGATCGATCCGCAGGCGACCTACACCGTCGCCGCCGTCGACTACGTGTTCGACCAGGACCGCTACAGTTTCCTCCAAGGCGACAACATCGTCCAGACGACGATCCTGATGCGCGATCTGCTCGTCAACGACCTGCGCAACAGCGGCGGAGCGTTCGATCCCCAAAACGGCACGAGTTTCCCTTCCTAAGCACAAAAAAAGCCTTCGATTCGAAGGCTTTTTGCTTGGTCAGACGGCGAGCGGATTGACGTTGTGCTTGAGGACCGTGAACGTGCCGTCCTCATAGGTCAGGTAATTGAGGCTGCAGTTGGCCAGATACGAGATGTAGGTGAAACCGGGGAGGAGCTGCACGAGCAGCGCCTTGATCGTGTGGGAGTGGGTGACGATCAGGATGTTCTGATCGGGATGCTTCGCGCAGATGTCCTTTAAAGCGGTCATCACGCGGACTTCCAGTTCGTGATTTTTCTCCATGTCGGGAATCTCTCCCGACAAAATCAGTTTGGAGTAGGATTCGTCGATCTTCTTGCCGTCGTAGGCGCCGAAGTTGCGTTCCGTCAAGTCGCTGTGCATAAAAATCGGTTTCGCCTGATCGAGTTCGTGAGCGATGATCTTGGCGGTCTCGAACGCCCTTCGAAGGGGTCTCGAGACATAGACGTCGAACCACTCGTGGTTGTCTTTCAGGTATTTGCCGGTTTCTTTGGCCTGATAGCGTCCATGGGCGTTCAAGGGATTGTCGATGCGGCCTTGGACGATGAAGTTTTTGTTGGCGTCGGTTTCGCCGTGGCGGACCAGACAGATCGTGTTCATATCATCACCGTGAAGTATTATACACCATTTGGGGCCTTTGCGTGATATAATTGTCCCGAGGTGAACGTTTTCATGAGAATGGTCGACATCATCGAGAAAAAGCGCGACGGTCGCGCTTTGACCGAACAAGAAATCCAATTCGCCATTGACGGGTACGTCAAAGGCAGCATCCCCGATTACCAAATTTCCGCCTGGCTGATGGCGGTCTATTTCCAAGGCATGAACGACGAAGAGGCTTCCTGGCTGACCAAGGCGATGCTGTACAGCGGCGACGTCATCCATCTCGACGGCGTCGACGGCGTCGTCGTCGACAAGCATTCGACCGGGGGCGTCGGCGACAAAACCACGCTGATCCTCGCGCCGCTCGCAGCCGCAGCGGGCGCGAAGGTCGCGAAGCTGTCCGGCCGCGGACTCGGCCACACCGGCGGCACCCTCGACAAACTCGAGAGCATCCCCGGCGTTTCGATCGCCCTTTCCGAAGCGCAGTTCAAACGCCAGGTGAAGGAGATCAACATCGCCGTCGCGGGCCAGACCCAGGATCTCGTCCCAGCCGACAAACTCCTCTATGCACTGCGCGACGTCACGGGCAGCGTCCCGTCGATCCCTTTGATCGCCTCCTCGATCATGTCGAAGAAGCTCGCCAGCGGCGCCGAGGTCATCTGCCTGGACGTCAAGATCGGCGACGGGGCGTTCATGAAGACGATCGAAGAAGCCAGGGAACTCTCGCGGCTGATGGTCGCGATCGGCAAATCGTTTGGCAAAAAGGTCACCGCCTTCATCACCGACATGAACCAGCCGCTCGGTTTTGCGATCGGCAACCGCCTCGAAGTGCTCGAAGCGGTGCATACGCTCCAAGGCAAAGGTCCCGCCGATCTGCGGGCGCTTTGCCAGACGATCGCCGCCGACATGATCCATCAGGCCGGGATCGCGAAGTCGCTGGAAGAAGCGAAGCATACCGTGGAAGAATTGATCCGGTCCGGCAAGGCGATGCAGAAGTTCGAAGCATTCTTGCGCGCGCAAGGCGGGCAGAATGTCGACTGGGACGATTTCGTCCACGTTTCCGAGATCCGTCCGTTCGTCGCTTCCAAAGACGGATACATCCATAGAATCCAAGCGCAGGCGATTGGCCTGGCTTCGATGAAACTCGGCGGCGGACGCGCCGTCAAGACGGACGTGATCGATCCGATGGTCGGCATCGTCCTAAACAAGAAAGTCGGCGAAAAGGTGGCTGTCGGCGACGTTCTCCTCTACATCTACGCGAACAAGCCCGTCGACGCCGAGATTTTGGCGAGTCTGGAAGAAGCGTTCGACATCCGCGCCCGCGCGCCGAAACCGACGCCTTTGATCTGGGAAGTCATCCGGTAGACATCTTGCTTGCATCGGCCGCAACGCCGTGATACAATGAATTGAAAACAAGGGAGCTTGGGGAACCGGGCTGAGAGTATAACTATTCTGTTATAGACCTTTCCTGATCAGGGTAATGCCTGCGGAGGAACATCTCACAAGACGTCAAGTCTCCCATTGTTGTTTTTTGGGAGACTTTTCCTTTTTGGGGGGGACCATATGAACCAATCCGCTTCGATCCGCCGTTTGACCGAAATCGCCTTGCTTGTTTCCATCGCCGTCGTCCTCGACTTCCTCGCCGGGCTGTACGCGCCGTTTCCCTACGGCGGGAGCATCTCCCCGGCGATGCTTCCGATCGTGCTCGTGAGCTACCGCCACGGCCTCAAAAGCGGACTCTTGTCAGGACTCGCCTTCGGCGTGCTTCAAAGTTTCGTCGCCGTCGGCATCGGTCAGTTCTGGTTCTTGTCGATCCTCCAGGTCGCGCTCGACTACGGCTTCGCATTCATCGTCCTGGGTTTCGCCGGGCTGGTGAAGGCTCCGCTCGAACACCGCGGACGATTCCTTCTGGGCATCGGCCTCGCGGCGTTTTTGCGATACTTGATGCACGGACTCTCCGGCGTCGTCTTCTGGGGGGCCTACGCCCCCGATGGGATGAACGTCTGGTTTTATTCCTTCATCGCCTACAACCTGCCCTACATGGCCGCCTCGGCGGCGCTGTGCCTCGTCATCGGGTGGCTGATCTACCCAAGCGCCGCCATCCGGAAGTTCGAATGACGCCCGCGTTTCTTCGGAAACGCTTTTTTTCTATCTATGCTTAGCACTCAATACTTGACTGTGCTAACATCCTACGGTATAATAGTCTTCGAGAAACCATGACGGAGGGAACACGATGAAAGAAACGATGCAATTCAAAACCGAATCCAAACGCCTGCTTCATCTGATGATCAACTCGATTTACACCAACAAGGAGATCTTCCTGCGCGAGCTGATCTCGAACGCGTCGGACGCGATCGACAAATACCATCTGACGTCGCTCACCGACGAACGGCTCGAAAAGACCAACGATTACGAGATCACGCTCGACTTCCACAAGAAGAAACGCTGGATCAAGATCGCCGACAACGGCATCGGGATGACCTACCAGGAACTGATCGACAA
>Ga0116204_1000920_pt1 | contig 16662 bp, 13 predicted proteins | sample LakKivwa52mmetaG_FD_94481 | JGI IMG/M metagenome (GOLD analysis project Ga0116204, IMG submission 94481) | Anoxic lake water microbial communities from Lake Kivu, Rwanda to study Microbial Dark Matter (Phase II) - Lake Kivu water 52m metaG | ecosystem: Environmental > Aquatic > Freshwater > Lake...
CCCCCAAGCCCCCATAATAGGCTTGGATACAAAATCCCTCTGGGCCCGCTTTTTTCATTCAGGCGCCGGTTTCGTTGGTGGAGTTTTTGCCAAGGCCGGCAATCCATTTTTCCAACATGCCATCCTCGACCTCACCCACACACCTGTAATACGTTGCGTTCTTGGCAAACCCGCAATAGCCGTCAATGCAGCCGCACGAGGCGTTCTCGAAGCAGGCAGCAAAGGGGTCGTTCGGGTCCAGCGGATAAGTGGCGGTGTTGTTTTTTGGGACGCAGTATCGCCTAGCCGCGGTTTTACAGTCTGCGTCCACCTCGCAGTTCCTGTTCTCAAGGACCTTCTGCCACCTCAGGTTCTCCTCTTCTGCCGCCCGCAGCCCGACGGCCGCCGCCTCGGTGCATTTTCCAGACAGGCTCTGATTTTTCAGAAGCTTGCAAAGCTCGAAGTCCCCGACCTTTCCGGCAATCGCAATATAGCAGTCGTCGGCAAGTCCGTCGAGCTTCTCGCAAAGCGCACGGTTGTTCGTGCCTTGCGCCACGATGAGCGTGCATTGCTCGTAAACATCCTTGTTCTCAATGAGCTTGCACACCTCCCAGCTCTTCTTTTCAGCGCCATAGCTCTTGAAGCACAAATCCTGCTCGCTCTTGGCCGGCTGGTCGTAGCAAATCTGGCGGTTGCCGTAGTCGGTCATCGACTGCTGGTAAAACGCGTCAAAGGACTCAGATGCGATTATTTGCCCGGGCTTGGGCGCAAACCGTACGCTGCCGACTGCAGCCTTTTCATAACGGTTCTCAAACTCCCGCGGAACAAGATACTCTTTATAGGTGGAACGGCTCCCTACGATAAGCCCGGTTTCCCTGTCAACCCACACGGCAACCCGCTGGTCGGTGCTGCCCAAAATTTCCGGGTCATTGGGAGACATTCCCATCTTGTTAAGCTGGCCCACGGTCAAATCCTTGTAGCTTAGGGAATAGGACACGCGCCACGTGCTGAATGCGCCATACCTCTCTTCGACCGGAGAGCCGCCGAAGGTTATCGCCCCCGCTTCGATAAGGTTGCGCAGGAGGGCTTTCTGCTCCCCATAGGTTTTCTTGTTCGGAAGGTAGCCTCTCAGCATCGTAGCAACGCCTTCCGCCCGGCTCCCATCCTCAATCCTGCTGCAACGGAGTTCGCCGCCATACTCAAGACAGACCTGGTCCTCATCCGTATCTGTCCCGAAATCGCCCTGCAGCGACCCAAAATCGCCGGCAAGCACGACTTGCGCCACAACCCCATCACTGCGTATGTCATGCCAGATAACGCTGCCGCTGTCGTTTGTCATGTACCTCAAATCGTATTTTTCGAGTTTTGCGCCGGCGTCATAGGCTGAGAGAAGGAGCTTTGCCGGAAGGCTGTCAACCCCATGGGGAGGCTCCACCTCCGCCCCGGGCGGCCGACCGCCCTGCCAGATGAAAAACGCCCCTGCAAGAAGCAGGATGACAATCGCGCCAAGCGCAACAAGTTTCGTGTCGACCGAAGGGTTGCTCCCACGCCCAGTTTTCTTCTCAACCATAAAATTCCCCCTGTTTTTGGATTCCCCCCAAAGCCTTTAATTCCCTTGCACATTGTTCGGCGTGGCAAGGCGCTATCGCCCGGCCACGATTTTTATCACGGCGCCGTCTTCAAGAACATGGTCGGCGCCCACACGGATTTTTTTTCTCACATCTATCGCGCCTATGAACTTTCCGGCAAGGTCGGTGTGCACCATGCCAGCAAGCCCGATTGCCGTGGTTCCGCGCGGCACCAGGTAAGCATCCGGCAGCACCTCTCCCCTATGGTTGGAGCAGCGGTGCTCATCCTCCACAGGGTAAACCACGATGCCGCGCAGCTTCCGATAGACGACCCAATCGACAACCTCTTGCACACCGCTCCCCCCATTCTGCGCCACAAACGCCCCCATGCGCAAAAGCGCTTCCGCCTGCCGTTCATCCGGCTTTCCGACAACCTCGAATGCACAATCGCCGGGCCTGTAGCCTATCACGCCGCGTTCGCAGGCCTTGCGCAAGGCAAGTTCAACCGCCGCGCTGCAGCCGAAAACGCACTCCCCATATCGTTCACGCAACGCCACGACGTTTTCCGCGGCGCCGGGGGCGTCGAGCTTGTTGCAGGCGATTGCGAATGGCATCCTCATCTCGCAGACACTGCGCGCGATTCGTTCAATCCCCTCCCGGTCGGGCATGCCGCCAGAAACATCGAGCCCGCATTCCCGCGCAGCAGCAGCTATCATCGGCTCGTCAATCCTCAGCCCGGACAGCGCCACTGCGAGCTCATGCGCGCCGCCGCGCCTCTTTTCAAGATGGCGCTCCATTATTCCCGCAAGCCAGAGTGAAATCTCTTCGCGCAGGAAGCCGACCTCGCGTATTGGTGGCGAGAAATCGCAAGGGTTCCCAAGAAGGTCGGTTTTCCCGGTCGCATCAACCACCTGTATGAGCGCATCCGCTTCACGTATGGAGTCAAGGAACCGGTTGCCAAGCCCCTTGCCGGCGTGCGCCTCCGGCACAAGCCCAGGCACATCGACCATGCCGACCGGCACGAGGCGCACTCCCCCTGCGCACTTGCTGTTTTTCGGGTTGCATGCGGGAAGCCCGAGCGAAACATGGGGGCAAGGCGAGCGCACATAGGTCACGCCGCGGTTCGGGGTTATGGTGGTGAACGGATAGTTTGCGATCCCGGCGTCGACAAGCGTGGCTGCTGAAAAGAACGTGCTTTTGCCCTTGTTGGGCGCCCCCACAACGCCGATGAGCATGCCTGCCTTTCCGTCGTGCAAGTATATAAAGCCAGGGCAGCAAAAGCCGCACATGGCAGGCAAAGCGGTCCGGACAGGCACCTCCGGCATCATAGGCAACCCCTCCGCGGTTGCCGCTGCAAGGAAATGGGCGGCTGAATGGGAAGAAGGCAAAAAACCCAAACCCCTGCTCATCCACGGGCCGACGGGCACTGGCAAGACTGCGCTTGCGCACGCGCTCGCATCCGAGTTCGGCTGGGAAATTTTCGAGTTCAACGCTTCGGATTTGCGAAATGAGGAAAACGCGGATAGGCTGCTTTCCGGCGCAGGGGGCTCCGGCTCCCTTTTCGGGGGCAGGCGCCTTCTTCTCATAGACGATGCAGATTCCCTTTCCGGGAGTGCGGACCGGGGAGGTGGCGCGGCAATCTCGCGGGCAGTCGCCTCCGCGCGGCAGCCCGTGATAGTTACCGCGCTTGACCTTTACGACAAAAAACTGCAGGCGATAAAGGCGCACTGCGTTCCGCTGAAGTTTTCCCGTGTGCAGCCAGCCACCATCCTGAAGCACATCGAAGCAGTGGCGTTGGAGCAAAAAATCGACATCGGGTCCGAGGGGCTTTCAAAAATCGCGGAAGGGGCGAACGGGGACGTGCGCGCCGCGGAAAACGATCTTTTTGGGCGCAATGCCGCCGCGCCGCGCGACAGCGAAACAGGCATATTCGACGCCATTCGGGCAATTTTCAAGTCGCAGGATTACGCATCCGCGCGCGAGGCTGCGCGCACCGCCGAAGCCGAGCATGACGCGCTGAAACTATGGGTGGCGCAAAACCTCCCGGCGGAATACGAGCGCCCGTTCGACCTGGCGGGGGGCTACAGCGCGCTTTCGCGCGCCGACGTTTTCGATGGCAGGATTTCCCGCTCGCAGTATTGGGGGTATCTCCGCTATTCGACAGACCTCCTCTCATCCGGGGTTGCGCTTGCGAAGGAGTCGGTCTACAGGAAGTTCACCCCATATTCGTTTCCGGCGTACCTTCGCGAGATGGGCGCCTCGCGCTCTTCCCGCGCCGCGCGCAGGGCGCTCCTCTCGAAAATTGCGCGCACCTGCCACTGCTCGCTTGCGCAGGCGTCTGGCTACCTGCCACTCGTTTCAGCATACGTCTCCAAAGGGGGCGCAAAAGCTGCGCAGGAGTTCGGCATCGACGAGGAGGATGCAGCATTTCTTTCCAATCCCGCCCCCAAGGCGGCCCGCAAGGCGCAAGCCGGCGGGGCAAAAAAGGGAAAGGGGGGCGCAGCCCCGCCGGGTGAGCCGCATGATTAAGGAGGACAAAAAACAGGCAGGGCTTTTTTGCGAGAGCGACCCCTCTGCCGCGCGAAGGCTTTCGGATTCCGGCTTTGGCCGCATGAACGGCAACCAGCCGGTTTTCCATCCCCTCGAGGTGGCATACATGCTCAAACTCGGCATCGCCTCATCGGACCGCACACTCCAAAAATTCGTCGCAGGTCAGGCAAAGCGCGACAGGCGGTTCCCTTTCGCATTCGATGTCTATTCGTGCATAAGGCAAACCGGGCGCATCGTTCGCCCATACTCTGGGAAAGAGGGCGCAGGCTACCTTCGCGCATACGCGCCAGGGGCAGGTAGGCTTGAGGAGCGCCCCTCCCATATCATATGCCTCCTTCCGGGGAAGGCGCCATCCGCAAACTCCCTCGGGCGGGAAATCGCCATTGCCCACAAGGTGCGCCTAGACCTGATAGTCGCATATGGAGAACCCGGCAGCGTGCGCTTTGTGAAGGTGGCAGCCTTCAATTTCTGAACGGTTCCGCAACAGGCCCGCCATTGCACAAGCCCCCACGCTTTTATTCGCTCCTGCGCAACACAACTCATGCAGCACTGTCTCTCCTGCGGGTCGATGATAGACGAGTACGATTCGGCTTATTATGCGCGCAACATGCTGTGCATACCGTGCTATTCACGCAAGGCTTCGGAAACCATGGCAACCTGCTCAAAGTGCGGCATCCGTATCCGCAGCGAGGAAACGCGGCGGCACAGGGGGGCGATGTGCTGCAACTACTGCGCCTCCGAGCTTGAGCGCGATGAGAAAAAGCCAACCTGCCCCGTGTGCGGAAGGAAAATCGAGCAATGGCAAAAAACGCTTTCCGGGCATGACGGCAGGCAATACCACGAGTACTGTTCATCCGGCATGCCGCGGGGGCGCCAGGCGATGGTATGCGCCGTCTGCGGAAAAAAGGCCGACAGGTTCAGGCTGTATCCTGGCAAGGGCCCCGTCTGCTCAGGCTGCGATTCCGGAAACCCCCCGCCTTCCGGCACACTTGGGGTTCCCCTAATCCGGGGGGTCGTCGGAAGGATCGCGAAGTTCATATTATGAAATGCAAACCACCGCGGAAGATTCCTGCCGCGGTGAGCAACTCACGTCGGCGAACCGAAAAATGGCTTCGACGTATATTCACCACAGCAGCAGATTCCGGGCGGCGCAGGCCCTGTAGAAATGCTTGAATAGTAGCTCCGGCTAACTGTTGATTTGGCGACCAACAGATGTAGCCGGAGAGCTACTATGAGTAAATCTGAGCTTGGAAAACTATTTGAGCATTGCCGGCGGCGCATGCAGCTTTTAATATTCAACCCCCAAATATGCACATGGCAGCCTTGCTCGTTAGCCAGAACTCCTCCTACATTTTCCCTTCGAACATAGACTTGAAAAACTTCCCGGACAAGGAAGCCCACGTGCTCATACGCGGGCTCGAGTCCTTCCGCGGGCAGGATGCACAGGTGCTCCATCGCTGCTACCCGAAACAGGACAGCTCGCTGCTCCAGCTTTTCCTGATAGGCAAGGCGCTTTCCAGGGTCGCCAACCGCATGGAAGCGATAATACCATACCTCCCCTACGCGCGGCAGGACAAGATTTGGAAGGACGGGGAAGTGCTCTCCTCCGAAATCATATGCCACATGGTGGCATCCGCTGGCTTCTCCTCGATTGCCACATTCGACTGCCACTTCCTCAAAAAGCCAGGCATCTTCAACTACGGCGGCATACAAATACGGAACTTCTCGCTTTCGGACGACTTGACCAGCTACTTCCGCAAGAGGAAACCGGACGCCCTTTTCATAAGCCCGGACCAGGGCGCAAATTATCTGGTCGACGATGTTGGCGGGAAGAGCATGATGAAAAAAAGGGGGGATTACCGCAACCACAAGAGGAGCGCACTGCGGCCGGTGGAGTCGCTTTCGCTCGATTTCGACGTGCGCGGGCGCGACGTGGTAATGCTTGACGACATGATCGCCGGCGGCGGCACCATGGTGAAAGCCACGCGCGCGGTACTCTCGTTTGGGGCGAAGTCGGTCTGCTGCGGCTGCACGCACGGCCTTTTCCTGGGCGACGCATACAACAAGCTCCAATCCGCCGGCGTGGAAGAGATAGTCGCGTCAAACACGATCGCATCCGAGGCGTCGAAAATCGACATCCTCAACCCAATAAAGGAAAAAATCCTTGGCAAGTTCTAGGAAAAACCAAGCATCGCCTTCACCATTATGGGGCTTCTTTCAAGCCAACGCGTGCTTTCAGGTGCCATTTGCGGCAGGCGGCTCTTTCTCCGCCCGCCGGAGCCGCAATCAGACCTGCTTTTCGCCTCTCCATCCGACTCGGTCTACATGGGGAAAACCGCGCACCTGCGCACCCCCTTTTGCTGGTGCCCGAAAAAGCTCCTAAACCCGCACATCTGCGTGGTTGGGATGACGGGCTCGGGCAAGTCTTACTTCATCAAGACATTCATAACGCGCGCCCGCCTGGCGCTTGGCGCAAGCGCCCTCATACTCGACTGGTCCGGGGAATACGCGGATTGGGTCCGCGCGGCTGGCGGGGTGGCGATGGATTTCGGGGAAAGCGGGGTGAATCTGCTTTCGCTTTGCGGCGCGCCTCCCCATCAGCGGGCAAGGCAGGTCGTCGAGGCGCTCGAAATCCTTACCGACATCTCGGCATTCCCGGCGCAGAGGCGCATGACTGAAGAAGCGGTTGAAAAAGCCTACCGTTCCCGCGGCTTTGGCCCACATGGCTGGCGCGGAGGGAGGGGAAGAAGCCGCAAGGGGGGCGTTTTTGCCAAACGCAAGCCCCCAACCGAACCAACGCTTCGCGACGCGCTCGCAGTTCTCGAGGCGAACGCCGCCCGCACGCGGGCGCACGACGCAAAGGAAGCCGCCCGCAGGGTGAAAAGCCTCGTTCAAGCGTCAGGCAACTCGTTCTGCACCCAAGGATTCCAGCTTGACTCGCTCCTATGCGGGCTGGTCTGTGTCGACTTGCACGCGCTCCCCCACGAGTCGTTGCGCAGCCTTGCCGGTCTCGCAATCCTCCAATTCGTGAAGGAAAAGATGCGCGGCAGGCGGGTTGCGGCTGGAAGGACGCCCTCGCTTTTCATCGTGATTGACGAAGCATGGAAAATCGCCTCCGATGCGCGCTCGGACGTGGTTTCAATCGTGCGCGAAGGCAGGAAATACGGCATCGGGCTGATAGTCTCGTCTCAAAGCCCGTCCGACGTGCACCAAAGCATCCTGTCAAACGCAGGCACAACAGTATGCTTCCGGCTCCTCTCGGCGCAGGAGCGCGCAACCGTCCGCGCGTCGCTTTCCTATTCCGACCATTTCGAAGGGCAGTCGCACCACCTTTCGGTCGGCCAGGCAATAGTGCATCTCGAGTTTTTTTCGCCCGTCTGCTGCCCGAAAACATTCCTTCTTGGCAGAGTCGAAGGCGAGGAGATTCTTCAAGCAATTTCCATACGGGGTGATGGGATGGATTTGGAAACCGAAAGGGCAGCGCTCCTGCGCAGCCTCTTCGCGCTCGGGCTCTCGGACTCGCAGGCGAACGGGGTGCTGGCGGAATTCGAGAGGAAAAACAACACGCTCCAGGCAAAAGAGTTCGCGCAGATTCTCGAGCGCGCCGGAGCCGGCCGCGCCCAAGTGATTTTCCTCCTCCGCGAGCTTGGAGCAAGCGAGCACGGCATAATCGCGCTTTATGCGTCGCTTGGCTCAAGCCGCCCCGGGGAGGCACGCGCGGTTTTGGGGGCCGTGAGCGGCGCCAAGGTAGGTCGTGCCAAGCCGGCGAAACGCCCCTGCCTCCCGGTCACAACCGGCAGGGCGGCATTTGGGCGGAAAGGGGGGCGAACCCATGGCTGAGGAAAAAAAGGAGAGAATCTGCACACACTCGCTCGAAGTGGAGTTTAGCAGATTTCCGCCAAGCACAGCGAAACTTGCCGCCCTTGGGTTTGAGCAGGCAACGGTTTCAAAATCATCCATTCGGCTCCGCAAGGAGTGGGGCGGGCCGCCTGGCAAGCCCCAGCTGTTTACCGAAATACATCTTGCAAAAAACCGGGCCACCATCTCATACGCCTGCCCTGAAGGCTCCGACCCAGAATTGCGCAGGCTCTCATCAACGCTCATCCTGCTCAGGGCGCTTCTCGCCGCTGGAGAAGCCAAAGCAAGCATCAGGGAAACATGCCTCCTCCTCCTGCCTCCGCTTGAAAATGCGGAAAGGGTGGCGAACGAACCATACGAGCGCCTGTGCCACAGGTGCGCCGAGCTCGAGTCAGAAAACCGACAGCTTTCGTTCCGCGTGCCCCGCATCGCAGCCGCAGCAGAAGCCTGCGCCAGGAGGGAAATCGGGCTTGAGAGGCAAAACGCCGCTCTTCTTGCGCGCATCGCAAAGCTCGAAGCACTTTCTGACGACGCCCTTTCAGAACTGGTGCTTGAATGGATAAGCGCGCACAGGGGGAGGTTCAGCGTCACCGGCTTCTCGAGGGAGAACAGGGTGCCCCCGGCAAGGTGCGAAGAATGCCTCGCGCGCCTTATTGCGCACGGGGCGCTTGTGAAGGCGGGAGGCGGATTTTTGCCGGCAAGGCGCGGCGGCAGCATCTATTTTGGGAAAAAAACCTCCGCGTTCGAGGAAGCGAAGGAAAAGGTTTCCAAAATGCTGTTCCCAAGGAACGGCACGCCCGAAGGGGCTGCCGGAGCGGGCAAGAAATAAAAATCCGGGCGCAGAGCATATGCCATGGAAACACGGCACGTCTTTCCGGTGGCGCTTGCGCTCGCACTCCTGTTTTTTTTCGGCTGTGCGGCGGAGCCTTCGCGCCCCGCTACGCCCGCCAGAAGCCAGGTTGCGCCGCAAGAAGGCTTCCCAGCCGGCGTCACAAACCAATCGTCCGCCCTCCAAGACGCCGCCCCAAGCGGCCTGGTCTGGTATTTTGCCTACGGCTCCAACCTGAATTTCGCAGGGATGCGCTCACGGGTCGGCAGCTGGCCGGAGGCACGCAAGGCGACCCTGATGGGGTTTCGCCGCACGTTCTCCGGCGCGGCAACAATCGCCGAGGACAACTCCTCCGAGGTGTTTGGCGCGGTATATCTGCTGAACGAATCGCAGATGCTCTCGCTTGACAGGTACGAGGGCGTTCCGCGGAGCTACGTGCGCATCAATGTTTCCGTCTTGTCTGGCAACATTTCCCTTCCTGCCGTGGCCTACCAATTCACGTCTCCGCGCAAATTTGCCACGCCTTCGCAAGGCTATCTTGAAATCATCAGGCAGGGGCTTCTGGACCATGGCTATGGGCAAAACGAAATAGGGCTCCTGCTGAGCGAGGCAAACAGCACAAAAAGCTAGCATATGCGCAGCATGCGCCAATCACTGCCGCGAACGGCAAAGCCAACAAACGGGCAGCACAAGAAAAATAGCAGCGCAGCCGTGCCCGCGCGCTTGCGACGTGGGAGTTCACAACCACATCAATTCGCAGCAGCTGCTTTCAAAAATGCCAAGAGGTTTTAACCTTCCGCCCCATATGAAACAGGTTTTCATGGATCTTGGAAGAAGCCTCCGCACGGCGCTCTCGAAGTTCACGGGTGCGCCCGTTGCGGATGAAAAGGCGGTGAAGGCGCTCTGCCGCGAGCTCCAGCGCGTTCTCATATCGTCTGATGTGAACGTAAGGCTGGTCTTCGATCTCACGAAAAGGATAGAGGCACGCGCTCTCGACGCAAGCCTCCCAAAGGGCATCTCACTTCGCGAGCATGTGGTGAAGGTCGTCTACGAGGAGCTCGCTGGAATGATGGGCGAGCGCTACGAACCTCGGATTTCCCCCCACAGGGTGCTTCTCCTCGGGCTTTACGGGAGCGGCAAGACAACGACCGCGGGCAAGCTCGCGCATTTCTACAAATCACGGGGCCTCTCGGTGGCGCTTGTTTCCTGCGACACCGACCGCCCTGCGGCGTTCGAGCAGCTCCAGCAGGTCGCCCGCCACTCAGGCGCGGCGTTCTACGGAATCGCGGGGGAAAAAGCGATCCCAAAAATAATCGCGGACGCAGAATCGAGGTGGAAAGAGGACATAGTGATAGTCGATTCGTCCGGCAGGAGCGCGTTTTCCGAGCCGCTCGTGCAGGAACTCAAGGAAATAAGCTCCCTTTTCAGGCCCGATGAGCGCTTCCTAGTAATTTCCGCAGACATAGGGCAGATAGCCGGGAAACAGGCTGCCGAATTCAATGGGGCGGTCGGGCTCACCGGGGTTGTAATTGCCAAGCTCGACGGAAGCGGCAAGGGCGGCGGCGCGCTCTCGGCGGTCGCCTCTTCCAATGCCAAGGTCGCGTTCATAGGCACGGGGGAAAAAATGGATGCACTCGAGCCGTTTGACGCGCAAAAATTTGTGGGCCGCCTGCTTGGCTTTCCGGACATCGGCGCGCTTTTGGAAAAGGTGAAAAAAGTCGCCGAGGAAGAAAAACTCCCCTCCGAAATCGGCGACAAGCTCACATTGGGGGTTTTCTTCGACCAGCTGAAGGCGGCGAAAAAACTCGGGCCGCTTTCAGGCGTGTTCTCCATGCTCGGGGCAGGCGACCTGCCGCAGGAGGCCGTCCGCACGAGCGAAGAGAAGCTTCGGAAATACGAGGCGATAATCTCCTCGATGACCCCCCAGGAGCGGGAGGACGCGTCGCTTCTTCGCAAGAGCCGCTCGCGCGTGGAACGAATCGCGCAAGGTTCGGGGACAAAGCCGGAGGAGGTGCGCGAGCTCCTCGCTCACTTCGAAAAGGTGAGCGGCATGTTCAACCAGTTCAAAAAGAACCGCGGCATGAGGAAGCGCATGGAAAAAATGATGAAGGGAATGAACATCGACATGGCAAAGTTCGGCGGCTAGGCGCGGCAGCGAAACGAAACATAGCTTTTTATGCCTCCCCGCCATGGAAAAGTCCATGCACCAGGCACATGCGCACACACAGCCTTCCTTCGCGCAAGCCAGGGCTCTTCTTCTCGGCAATGTCATGCGGGCGCCAGCCTGCTAGACCGCAGGCCGGCCCTTGTTGTCTGGCGGATGGCTCGGGCCTCTTGGATGTTTTCAGGTTTTTCTTTTTACAAATAACGTTGAAAAACAAGAGGTGAACAAAATGGCAAATGCAGTTGTCAATCCGAAGATAAGAGAGAGCAAGGAAAAAACAGGCGCTTCCTGGACAGCCGACATGTCTCCGCCGCCGGGATTGCCGAATCATCACTTCCCACAGCCCAAGAGGGACGGGCCGCCAGAGTCAATTCGCAAGGGGAGGCAGCACGCCCGCGCAGTTCCTCCGGAGGAAAGCCCGCCGGCAAAAGACGGGTTTGGCGGGAAAGCGCCAATGGGCGAAGGAATCCTGTGGGGCTGCCCCTGACGGCAGTAAATTTTGCAAAGCAACGCGCTTCCGCAGCGTTCATCCATTTCAAAGGCGCACGTTAGCCCAAGCCAAGGAAAAATAAAAACAACAAGAAAAAGAAGGGAGGAATCATGCCCTGGGCTTTGACAGCGCAAGCTCCTTGTTCACGAGCTCATCAAGGACTTCCTTGGCAATCACGCGCCTTCCGCCTAGCTTCTCGTGCGGTATCCGGTTGCGGTCAAGCCTGCGCTCGAAAGCGTTGCGCTTTATCGGTATGCCGCGCCTGTTCATCTCAACAACGGCATCCCCGACCTCATAATAATTCTTGCAGACGTGCACCATTCCATCTATCGCGGTTTTCGGCACCCAGCGCTGCGTCCCTATCTTGAGGGAGGGCACGGAGTTCTTCTCAATCCTGCCGATAAACGCGCGGAGATTAAGCTGTTTCTCGTGCTTCACAAGTTCCTTGAAGGCGGCCTTCACCGAGTAATACTCGCGGTTGAGGGCGACCCAATCGTTTATAACCGGCTTAGGGATGAGGCGTTTGTTGCCGATTTTCTCGGAATGTACTGAGCGCCTCTCGACGCGCCCGCCAAACGCGCGGAACGACAGGCCGACTCCGCCGCGCCTGAGTTCGTCATAGGCTTCCTCCACGGTGTAAAGCCCCATGCCGTTCAGCTTGTCGCGCTCGAGCTTGTCTTGCGCATGGAGGTTTTTTGCCTTCTCGACGATACCGGAAATGTTGTTGTGGAGCACGCTTTCAGCCTGGGACCTGCGCGTTTTCATCTCGCCTATCTTCATCGTCTTAAGACGGACCACGACGGGGTCCTTTACCGTCTTTTCTATCACAATCCTTTTTCCACGGGGCATACGCGTCACCTGTCCGGTTGCAATAAATACATCAATTACCATCTTTTCTTTACAGCAACCCATTTATAATACTTCCTCTTTTTCCCACAACCCGCCCGCCTGCGCACCGGAAAATGCATGGTTCGCAACATTTAAATACGTTCCAACGTCCCTCCGGAAAACACCGCCACAATTATTTCATTTCCGCCAATAACCATGCCATGGCCGATTATTTGCTTTGCGAAGACTGCGCCGGGCGCTTTCCGGAAGACTCGCGCATTGCCGTTTCGCGCAATCGCGGCGGATGCCATATCTGCGCCGGGCTTCTTTCGCAGAAAGGGCAGCTTGTCTGCCAGGCGATAGAAAAATCCTCTTTCTTCGAGTGGAAAACGTTTTCCCTCTCATCAAGCTTCCCAAAAAAGGCGTTCGTGAACGATGAGGAGATTGCAGACTTGTTTGCGCCCGAGCAAATAACCTCCCTTAAAAATGCCGTCAATGCGTGGGCAGTCGCACAAATCGCGGCAAAAACGGGCAGGGCGAACAACCAGCGCGGAGCCGACGCTGCGTTCGGGATAGATTTCAGGTCAGGCTCGGCAAGCGCCAGCCCCCAGCCCATTCATGTCTTCGGCCGCTACTCCAAGAAATCACGTCGCCACTGCCAGAGCCGCTGGCACTGCTTTACGTGCCGCGGCAAGGGCTGCCCGGAATGCAAGGGCAGCGGCAGGAATTACCCATCAATCGAAGACGAGCTGGCGGCAGTCCTCAAACCGGCCTTTTTGGCAGACGACGCAATCCTCCACGCGTGCGGCAGGGAGGACGTTGACGTGATGATGCTCGGAGAAGGCAGGCCATTTGTCATGGAGTTTGTCTCCCCGAAGAAAAGGGAAGCCGACCTTGCGGCGCTGGAGAGTGCTCTTTCGCAGAACCACTGCGTTTGGGCAAGGGGGCTCCGCTTCGTGGGCAAACGCTTTCAGGATGCGCTTTGCAGCTCGCATTTCGAGAAGGAGTACGTTGCGACAGTTTCGGCTAGCCGCCCGCTTTCCGCAGCCGATGCCCGCAAGGCGGAGGCCCTCTCGGGGGAAACACTCTCCCAACTCACCCCAACGCGGGTGCTTTCGCGCAGAAGCGACATGGAGAGGCGCCGCAGGGTATTTTCGATAAAGGCAGAGCCGATTCCAAAAGGCAAGCTTCGGCTCCACATACTCGCCGAGGCCGGCACCTACATAAAAGAGATGATAAGTTCGGACGGGGGCCGCACCAAGCCCAGCATATCCTCGATTCTTGGCTGCGCTGCGCTCTGTGAGGAGCTTGACGTAGTCGCAATACGCGATTCATTCCTTTCCACGCTCTCCATCGAGTAACTGCGAAGGCCGCGCTACGCCTGCCGCGGTTCCGCAGGGCTTCAGCACCGGGCAGCCCACTCCCAAAACACCAAGCCCCGCAACCGGCTAGCCATAAATAGTTTCCCCCGCCTCACTTTCCCATGTTCGGGCTATTCGTCTTTCCCCAAATCCTCCCGGGCGCCGAATACCGCATGGCTGCAGTCATCGCATTCACAGCGGCAGCCGCATGGTTCGACGTATTCAACCGGAAATGGGTGCCAAACTACCTGATTTATGGTTTCCTTGCGGCAAGCCTGCTTCTCAACTTGGTTTTTTTCGATTCGCGCGCGTTCACGCTCGGCGCGGCGTTCTCAACCGCGGTGTTCGTTCTTTGCTATCCGATTTACAGGCAAGGGCAGCTTGGCGGGGCAGACATGTTCATCCTCGCCTCGATAACGCTCGCCCTGCCATTCCTGCCCTCGCCGCTTCTTGCACAGCCTGGTGCGGCGCCCTATCCATTCATCCTGTCCGTCCTTGTGCCGACCGGGCTCCTTTTCATACTGCACATGGCTTCGCAGTTTGTGCCGTTCATCCTGGCGAAAATTGAAAGGCGTGAAATAGCATTCGACCGCACAAAAATCGCGGGCTCGGCGCTGATAGGCCCCGCGTTCCTCGCAATTTTCCTCACGTTTTCCTCCATCCCAATCGAAATTCCGGCAGCCTACACCGCGATCATGGGCGCGCTTTTCCTTTCGCTTGCCTTCTTCTCGCTTTTCCGCGAGGAAGTCAAGTCCAGCATGATAGAGGAAATCCCAGTGACCGCGCTTGAAGAGGAAGACGTCCTTGCCCTTGAGATGATGGACGAGCGCTTCAGGCGGAATCTTCGCCTCACCCCCCTCCTGAACAAGCACACGATTGCAGCGCTGCAGTCCTCGGGCATAAGGGAAGTGCCGGTCTATACCGGGATGCCGGCCTTCCTGCCCTACCTTTTCGTGGGCACACTTTTCACAATCCTTTTCGGAGACATGCTCCACTACATAGTCTCCCTCTAGCTCTCTGCCGGGCTAGAAGAACGAGCCCAGTCCCTTCTGCTCGCCGCGGAACTTCAAATCGTCCTCAGAAAAGCCAAGCTCATGGAGTATTTTCAGCACCGAGGGCAGCACCTGGTTCTCAATATAGTAATTCGGGTCGTAGTCTTTCGCGAATTCAACAAGCTCCGCCTTTTCGGAAATGCCATTGCCTTTTTTGGTTATCACATAGCCTACGACCGTGCCTCGCTCGATTCGCATCCCCCTCCCAATCGCTTTTTGCGCGGCGGACAATTCAGGGGACTTTATGTCATATTTCCGCGGATCCTTTCTTATCTGCGTGTAGATGACAAGCTCGTCTAGGGGCACCTCGCCCCCGCGGAGCCTCTCAACAACCGCCTTGACGATTTTCACCGCCTTCTCCTTGCTGCCTTCTTTCAGTATGGCTTCAAGCACCCTCTTCTGCGTGGTTTTGGCGATGTTCGACCAGTCTCGGCGCACAAGCTCGAAGCCCCTTATCTTCACCCTGCCGTCCTCGCCGATTAACGCGTATTTCTTTTTCGCGCCGCGCTCGTCAGCGCCCTTCTTGGTGACAAAAACCCCCCGCGGGTAAAAGCCCTCAAGCTCGAGTTCCATGTCGCCCGGAAGCTCGGTGTTCACCTTTTTCATGAAGGCGATTGCATCCTCCCTGTTCTTGTTCCCCATAAGAAGGAAGATTGAATCGGTGTCGCCGTACAAAACTTCAAAGCTGTCCTTCTCCGCCTTCGCAATCGTTTCTTGTATGAAGTGCCTGCCCCACGCAGTCACCGATTCGCCGCATTCGCGCGAATACCATCTCGAGCGCGGGTAGGCGAGGTAGCCATAGTAGGAATTCGCAAGTATCTTCAGGCTCTGCACGCGCGCGAAAAGCGCCTCGTATTCCGGTGTATCCTTTTGCGCGCGCTTAAGCGCAGCCTTCATCTTTCCCCGCGCCGCGATGAGCTCCTCAAGCACAGAGGGAATGAGCCCTTTGGGCTTTTTGAGGAACCTGCTGCCAGTTGGCGAGACAAAACAATCGCCGTCAGGCACGGCTTTTGGCGGGTTGAGCGTGAACGGGTCGATGTTGTGCGAAGTAATTATCGAGGGGTACAAGCCCCTGAAGTCGAACACCGCGAGCTTCTCGTAAATCCCGGGCTGCGGAAGCTTGACGAATGCGCCCTTGATTGGCCCAAGCTCGCGTTCGCGCGCAGCCTCGTCTGTTGGCTTGTTCGGGATTATCGCATGCGCAGCCGCGCTCTTGTGCAAAAGAAGCGATTCCACAAGCTGCCCCGCAGTTGCGCTTGAGACATCGAACAATGGAAGCCTCGTCAGCCTTCCCATCTCATACATCAGGGGCAGGAGTATTTTCCCGATTTCCATCGTCGCCTGCGCGTCGAACCTCGAGTAATCTGCAAGCTCGCCGACAAGCTTTTCAGCATCCCACATCTTGTGTATCTCGAGCTTTTGCACCATGAGTTTTTTCTTGCCCGTTAGCTCCTCATAGGCGTTCTCAAGCGTGTACTTCGAGACCTTGAATGCGCCTATGAACCCCATGAAGCGCACCAGCGGATACAAATCAACATGCACCCTTCCCGCGATTTCGGCAACGTCCCGTATTCCATGCCTTTTCAGCCGAAATGGCCTGCCGTCCCTGCCGATTGAGAACTCAAGCCCGTTTATATCTGCCCTCGCTTTTAGATAGGGCAAATCGAAAACCGTGCTGTTGTAGCCAAGAAGCACCTCGACATCATTCTCTTTCACAACATCGAGGAACTTCCTAATCATCTCGCGCTCGTCTTTGCAGACGGTAACAAAGGGGCGGTCGATTTTCTTGCTCGTGATGACTTTGCGCTCGCCGCCAATTTCGTAGCTTATCATTATCGCTTCGTCTTGCTCTGGGCGCGGCGTGCCCTTCGGATTATATGTTTCGATGTCGAACGACATGACCCGAAGGTTCACCATTGCCTCTTTCTTCCCAATTATCCTCTTCAGCCACTTCCCCTCGCGCTCGTAAGTGAGAGTGGTGAA
>Ga0116204_1000921_pt1 | contig 16657 bp, 17 predicted proteins | sample LakKivwa52mmetaG_FD_94481 | JGI IMG/M metagenome (GOLD analysis project Ga0116204, IMG submission 94481) | Anoxic lake water microbial communities from Lake Kivu, Rwanda to study Microbial Dark Matter (Phase II) - Lake Kivu water 52m metaG | ecosystem: Environmental > Aquatic > Freshwater > Lake...
CAAACAATTTAAAAAACTGAATGGAAAAAGTTCTCTACAACAAACTTTAAAAGAAGATTACAAAGTTGAAGATATTCTGAAGCTAATTAATTAAAACCAGGTGACCGTTTATGAACGGTATCTAAAATTGATAAGCCACCAACTACCAAAAGACAATAATTAGATATTTAGGAATTTTTCCCCAGAAATCAATTATTTTCAATCCCTCATTTATATATTTATATTATCACAAAGCAACCTTCGAAACTACTATTATTTATCTAAACAATATTATTGGCCATTGCCAAAGTACATGGAGCAGGATTGGTGAAAGTATATTTTTTGTTCTAGCAAAGACAAATGCACTACCTACTCCAAATATGGTTGTTAAGATTAAATAAGTAACACTTGCTGTAAAATCTAATTTCCAAACAAAAATTGTTATAGGCACATGGATCATAGCCCAAAAGACCGAGGTCAAAATATTTGCGTACAACTCATTTTTTACAAAGTCCCATACTCTTGTAAAAATGTAACCCCTAAAAGTTATTTCTTCAGAAAAGGCGGTTACAAAAGATAATGCCAATGCAGCCATAAATGGAAGTTGGCCAATATTTGCATTTAAATTAAATTGGCCTCCGTATTTAATATAGTTAATAACCATGGCCTCAACGACAAAAACTAGGCCTAGACCTAACGCATAATAAACTGCAGGGAATAAATTTTTGGTTGTTAAACCAATTGAGGTTAAGCTACTTCTCTCAACTTTTAACAAATAAAAAACTGGAATTAGCCAAACCAAAGGTTTAACAATCGTCTCCTCAATTTCTTCTGGTAATTGAAATAAAAACCTATAAAAACCCCATGCAACTAATAAGTAAACAGCTAAATAAACAGCTCTCTTAAAGTTAAGTAGTTTCATATATTCAATTGTAATTAATTTTGCAGCCTTCAACAGCTTTGTCCATTGAACTAACGATCATCTCTACCTTTATTTTTACCTCATCGAAAGAAAAGGCCTTTTTTTCATCAGGAAACCAATGAAAGACACTGTTTCTGCACGATGTCCACGTATTCCAAAGGTCATCAGCTAGTTCTTTTCCACCACAGTGACTAACTAATTTATCATAGACACTCTCGCCCTCTCTATATTTTTTTTCTAACAACGGATTGAGAGCTTTTCCAATTCTAAACCTTTTGCCGTGATAATCTTCGTCTGTTATAAAACCCATATCAAGAAAGACTTTCTTTAAAAACCCTTCATAAGCTTTAGCTGCAGGAAAAACTACAAATGAATAATCATGAAACACTTTTTTACCCTGAGGCATATCACCCCCCCAACTCCTGACTACATTTGCCAAAAATTCAGAGGCAACTAGAAGTTCCTGAAGATCTTCCTCTATGTAAGTCCACCAAACTTTGTTTTCTAAGTTTAAATCCATTAAAATCAAGTATGAAGCTTTTTTTCTCAAAAATCAAAACTCATTTATCTAGTCAATACAACAGAAAAAGAATAATCTTTTTTGGTATCTTAATTTCTTTTTCCCTATGGCTCTTTTGGGGAATTCCACTGCCTACCAGATTATCATCACCTGACATACCCGTCTCAACAAAGTTGTTAGACAGAAACGGTAATCTAATATATGAAATCCATGCAGACACGAGACGCAGTCCTGTAGAACTTGAGACATTGCCTGACTATGTTAAGAACGCAACCATAGCAATTGAAGATAAAGACTTTTACAAACATTATGGTTTTTCCTTTACAGGTATCGCAAGAGCTGCCTTTAAAATCGTAACTAGAGGTAAACTCGAAGGCGGGTCAACTTTAACACAGCAATTAGTCAAAAATTCACTATTAACACCAGAGCGAACCATCAGAAGAAAAGCTCGAGAATTTTTCTTGACTATGGTAGTTGAAGGAATTTATTCCAAAGATCAAATTCTTGAAATGTATCTGAATCAAATACCATATGGATCAACTGCATATGGAATAGAGTCGGCTAGCGAACTTTATTTTAAAAAACCGGCAAAAGACTTAACACTTGCAGAAGCTACCCTTTTAGCTGGCCTTCCACAGAGCCCAACTAGATATTCACCATTCGGAGCACGACCAGAACTTGCAAAAGAAAGGCAAAAAGAAGTGCTAAATCAAATGGTTGCCAACGAATTTCTATCTCAAGAAGAAGCAGACAAGGCTTATGAAGAAAAAATTGTATATGCAGAAATTAAAGCACCTGTAGCCCCTCACTTTGCTCTTTGGGTTAAAGATCAGTTAGTTGAAAAGTATGGAAAAAAAATAGTTGAACAAGGTGGTCTTCGTGTTAGCACAACACTTGATCTTGATTTGCAAACGTATGCACAGGAAGCAGTTGCTACAGAAGTCGCAAAGTTATCAAAACAAAAGGTTGGAAATGGTGCAGCATTAATCACCCACCCTTCAACTGGTGAGATCCTAGCTATGGTTGGAAGTAAAGATTACTTTGCAACCGACGAAGATGGAAAAGTAAACGTAATTCTTGCCAAAAGACAACCAGGGTCATCCATTAAGCCACTAAACTATGCATTGGGTATTAAGGATAAAAAAATAACTGCTGCTACTTCATTTGCAGACGTTGCCACCTGTTTCTCAGTCTTAGGACAATCACTTTATTGTCCAAAAAATTATGATGGTACATATCATGGATTAACACAAACCAGATTTGCCTTAGGCAATTCTTTCAACATTCCTGCTGTAAAGATACTCGCCCTAAACGGAATGGACAATTTTATACAATTTGCAAGAGATATGGGTTTAACAACTTTTGAAGACCCATCAAGATACGGGCTTTCGTTAACTTTGGGTGGTGGTGAAGTCAGACCGTATGACATGGCAGTTGCTTTTGGAGTTTTTGCAAACGATGGAGTAAAAGAAGAATTAATTGCGGTTACTAAAGTTGAAGACTGGAAAGGCAAGGTGCTTGAGGAAATTAAGATAGATGACAAAAAGCTATCAGGAGAAAAGGTTTTAGATGTTGGAACAACGTTTTTAATTTCTCACATGCTACATGACAATAACGCCAGAACCCAAGCTTTTGGTCCATCAAGCTTCTTGAACGTTAAAGGACACCCCGAAGTATCTGTCAAAACCGGAACAACCAATGACAACAAAGATAACTGGACAATTGGCTACACCAAACAAATAGTTGCAGTTGTTTGGGTTGGAAATAATGACAATACTTCAATGAGTGGTGCAGTTTCTGGAGTATCTGGTGCATCCCCTATTTGGAACAAGATCATTAAATATGCATTAGACAAATCAGAAAAAGGAGATTACGACAAGGAAGATGATGGTCATTCTTGGCCATTACAACCAGAAGACTTAATTGGTGCAACAATTTGTGCTGACACAGGAGGAGCTATCCCCTCTGGTGATCCCAACAATCCAGGTTGCCCTGCAAGATTTGAATATTTCTTAAAAGGTACAGTGCCTGCCACATCAAATGTCACAACTCAAGACCTGTGGATATTTAAAGACACAGGCCAAGTAGCAAACCCAGATGCGCTACCAGAACAAATTGAGGCTCAGAATAAACGGGTCTATGAAGACCCTACTGGAGCAATTTACTGTCTGGAATGCCCTATTTCATCAAGCTCAGCAACAATTCGATACCCACTTAAAAACAGTAGATAAAGCTGCTACAATGAAACGTGGCTGGAAAAAGAAAGAGAACCACCACTGCCCTTTCGCTAATCGCCCTTATATTATCGGCTATTGGTAAGCCCGTCTATTTTATCCTCATTCATATTTTTATAGCCCTTTATTTCATCACTAGTACTGTCTTTGATCTTCTTAAGAAACTAATATTAATCGTTAAAAACATCAATCTACCAAGATTACCACCGATACCAAGAATTAAATTCAAAAAAAGAAGCGGTGGAGTAATTTATTCCAAATCAAAAATTAATTTTTCTATTAAAAAACGTTACATTGTCTTGTTCGTTTTCATTCCCATACTACTTACTACATTCTACACCCTACTGCTTAAGGATCTACCTTCCCCCAACGAACTAACAACAAGGCAAGTTGAAACATCAACCAAAATATATGACAGAAACAACAACCTGCTATATACCATATATAAAGATAAAAATAGATCAATTGTTAAACTTGAAAACGTACCGCAAAACGTAATACTTTCAACTATTGCCGCAGAAGATGCCGAGTTTTTTTCTCACCCAGGGTTTTCAATTAAAGGCATGCTGAGAGCACTAAATAAAAATATTTCAGAAGGAAAACTACAAGGCGGATCAACCATTACTCAACAGCTTGTTAAAAACGCTCTACTCTCTTCTGAAAAAACCTATATCAGAAAGGTAAGAGAGTTAATACTTTCTATTGGTGTTGAGTTGCATTACTCCAAAAATGAAATTTTAGAAATGTATTTAAACGAAGTAAGCTATGGTGGAACAATATATGGAATCCAAGAAGCCTCGTTAAACTATTTTGGTAAAGATGTTGCTGATTTAAGTCTTGCTGAGGCAGCGCTTTTAGCAGGTTTACCCCAAAGTCCAACTAAATATTCACCATTTGGCAATAATCCTGACCTAACCTTTGCTAAACAAAGAGAGGTTTTGCATTTGATGAAAATCAATAAATACATCACCCAAGAGCAAGAGGCTCAAGCACTGAAAGAAAGAATTACTTTTGCGCCAAACAAACAAAATATACTTGCTCCTCATTTTGTAATGCATGTTAGAGAAAAGTTGATTGAGGAGTTTGGTGAAGAAATGGTTCCAACTGGCGGCCTGACTGTTAAAACAACACTCGATTTAAATATTCAAAAAGTAGCAGAGCAGGCAATTGAAAAAGAAATTAATTTAATTAAAAAACTAAACGTTAATAATGCAGCAGCAGTTGTAATGGATCCAAAAACAGGAGAGGTTCTAGCTATGGTTGGATCAGTTAATTATTTTGACACCCTAAATGATGGGAATGTAAACGTGACAACTAGGTTAAGACAACCGGGGTCGTCTATTAAGATAGTAACTTATGCACTTGGTTTACAAAACAAGCTTACACTATCATCAATAATTGATGACTCCCCAATTGCATTTAAAGTACAAGGACAAAAAGACTATCTACCTAAAAACTATGATGGAACATACAAAGGTAAAATAACAATTAGGCAAGCATTGGCACAATCTAGAAACATACCTGCTGTTAAAATACTTGCCTCTTTGGGTGTAAATAACATGATCGACCTTGGTCAAAAAATGGGCATAACAACATGGCAAGACAGGTCAAGGTTTGGCCTGTCTTTAACCCTTGGTGGCGGAGAAACAAAACTAATTGATCTAGCGACTGTTTACTCAGTAATTGCAAACCAAGGCATTAAAAACAATCCACTAGAAATTTTGGAAGTTAAAAACAATAACGGTAAAGTTATTAAAAGTGTTGTTGAAAATAATGAACAAGTACTTGACCCACGAATTGCCTATCTGCTAATCGATGTCTTGAAAGATAATACTTCTCGCTCACCTGCCTTTGGAACAAACTCAAAGTTGGTAATAGCCAACCACCCAGAAGTTGCAGTTAAAACAGGTACAAGCAACGACTTAAAAGACAATCTGACAATTGGCTTTAACAAAGACTATTTAACAGCTGTTTGGGTTGGAAATAATGATGGCTCTGCAATGAGCAGAATTGCATCAGGTATTACAGGTGCAGCTCCAATCTGGAACAGAATTATGACCATATTATTACAAGGTAACGATCCCGCTGAATGGCCGATACCAGAAGGAATAATTCAAAAAGAATGTTACGGCAGAATGGAGTGGTATTTAATTGAAAACCAAATGAACTGTCCAAAGATTTTAGAACCCGCAGCATCAATTACTCAAGATTAATACTCAAGTCCTTATACAACAAGTAAAATGGAAGAAGTGTTAGTGGTGAAAGGAACAATACTAAGATGTTTCCAGCATAAGGAACTAAGGAAAAAACTATAGCAATTGTAAAGCTGAACAATCCAAAAACAACTGATCTACCTAAAATTTTCCAGAACCTACCACTAACCATAGATTTACTTTGTTTTAGTGCTTGACCAATCCCCACCCCTTTATCTAGAACTAATAAAATTGAGAATGAATACCAAACAGCAAAAATAATTGCGGGTATTACTAGTAAAATCATTCCAAGAAATATGATTAGCCCAACAACGATAGAGACTAAAAACAACTTAGGCATGTTTTTAAAACCTAACTTAAAAACTTCTTTTTCACTTTCTGTTTTTCTAAAAATTGCATAATAGGTTGTTGTTTGGCTCCATAGGCTTACTAAAAAACCTAATACTGAAAACAAAAAAAAGGCTATTAACATTGGAGTATTTGAATAGTCTAAATTTTCAAACGTAGTCACTGGATAAAAATAATTAAAAACGTAGGACAAGGATGTGGTAACAATGATAATAACAGCCATTATCTTTGCAAAGAAGATGAAATTTTCTTTAGTGGTATAAATCCCCCCCGCCTCTTTGATATATTCAATTGGTGTCTTCATTTATGTGTTCAGTATACAACAACTTACTTAGTTTTGGAATTAATTCATCTGCTTCTTTTTCAATTACACCATCCGTCATAATTACCATTACAAATGGTTTCTTAGAGAGGACTATTCCTGCATCACTTACTGATCTTGCCTCCCTGCCATACTTGTGCACTAATTTATATTCGCTTGGAATACCTAACCTCAACCAATTTTCAAAAATGGTGTCAGTCATATAACCTTGTAAAAGCTTTGAATCTTCACTGCTCAATATTTCGTTTGAATATAATTTTTTAAAAAACCGACCAACCTCTTCAGCAGTAGTTAAATTTTCACTTAAAGAAGTGTTGGACATCCCTAAATCATTTTTAATAGCATTATTTATCTCTTCACTTCCCAATCTTTTAACCACTGTATTAAAAGCGTTATTATCAGATCTTTTACCCATAGCCTCAATTAGTGTTTTATCTTCATCATTTTTCATTGCCAAGTACATAACTGGCAGTTTAATTAAAGATGCTGCTTGCATTTTTTCTTTGTGATTTAATCCATAATAATAATCTCCATTTAAGTCGTATATATAAAATGCATATATGCCTGAGTAGTTATTTGTGATATCAGAAAACTTCTTTTTAGTTTCATCAATTTTTTGTTGTGACACATTGCTTCCTTTATTACCAACAATAATTGTTTGCTCCTTAAACAAGTTAAATTGTGACATTTCTGGCAACTTTAATCTTGGCAACTGTGGCAGTTTAAAATTTCTGGCCGAAAGTGCCAGCAAACCAGAAGAGACAACTGTTAGTAGTAAAACAATCAAGACAAACAAACGTTCAAACTTACCACAAGGCTTTATTGACTCTTTCCTAGCCCTTTTATTCTCAGGCTTTAAATCTTTAATCTTTTTCTTTGGAAAATCTAACTCCTCCACTTCGTCAAACTCTTCTTCTTTTTTTTTGAATAATCCCATGTCTTAACTCCTGCGGTTTTCCCCACTAAATATTATCATTCGACTTTTCAATACTGTTCGTATACGTCTCATTTTGCTATTTTCGGCGGGCAGGCCAAACTTCCATATTAACAATGTTTTCAGGCATTTCGTTATTTAACGTATTCAAAATTCCATTAACAGCCAATTCTCCCATTTTTTCCCTTGCCTCTTTGGTGGCTGAAGCTATGTGAGGTGTTAGTATTACATTTTCCATACCAACAAGTTCAGGATCAATATTAGGTTCATTGTCAAAAACATCCAAAGCTGCTCCTGCCAAATGTCCACTTCTTAATGCGCCCACCAAATCATGCTCATCAACAACTGCCCCTCTGGCAGTATTAACTAAAAAGCTTCCCTTTTTCATTTTAGATATATTCTGGCTATTAATCATATGTCTTGTTTCTTCGTTTAGAGGTACATGGAGTGTAACAATGTCAGAATCAGCTAATAACTGGTCAAGCGTACAATATCTAACACCCAACTTTTCTTCACAACCTTCATCTCTTGTCCTTTTGTTATAAATTACGTTCATCTCATATCCTGCAGCTCGTTTTGCCACCATTTGACCAATACCACCCAAGCCTACAATACCTAATGTTTTGCCCTTTAAAGAACTGCCTAAAAATATGTCAGGCTCCCAACCTTTGTATGCTCCTCTTTTAGTTGCTTCATCTGCCTCAACAATTCTTCTTGATAAAGCAGCAATTAAAGCCCAAGTGTGCTCTGCTACTGCCTCATCAACTTCATTGCAGGGAGTATTACAAACAACAATTCCACGATCTGTTGCATCTTTAATATTTATATTGTCAAAACCAACTGCATAATTACTTATAACTTTAAGTTGCGGGCCAACAGCATCCATAACTTCCCCATCAACATGGTCTGTTAAAAGTGAAAGTATTGCATCAGATCCTTTAGTTCTTTCCAAAAATTCTGTTGAAGTTAGAGGTCGACTAAACTCTGAGACTGTAACCTCATGGTCACTATTTTTTAGTTCTTCAATCTTAGTTGTAGGTAGGTCACGTGATACAAATATTTTCATATACTTAAATCTAACATTTATTGTGATAATATAAAAGCATGGAACAAGAAAGCCCGTTAACAGTGAACAGTCAACCGAGTACAGTGGAACAAAAAACACCGACCACTGTTCACGGTTCATCGAATTCGTTTTTAGCCACTCTCCTCTCAATTTTATTATTAATCTCCTGTGTAATTGCTGGTTTTTTTGCTTGGCAAACACAAAATCTGGTCAAAGAGCTTACCGTCTACAGACAACAGCCAACAGAGACCCCAACTCCTACCCCCGACCCAACCACAGATTGGCAAACGTATATAAACGATGATTATGGATTTAGCATCATGTATCCATCTGAATTAGATGTTACTGCAACAGAGGTTAACATCTCCAAAAACGAGGCAGAGATTAATCAAAAATGCAAAGCAGGTACATTTACTGGTTGCGGTGGAGCTAGGTGGCCTGACAACAAAATATCATTCATACGATCAAACAGCAAGGTTGCCTTTAGTATTAACATCTGGAATTTAGACGTCACTGAAACGTTAGGTGGAATCTTACATGAAACAAATACTTACAATATTTCGATATTCCCTTACGCTGGTGAGTACGGTGAAACCGATCCTATTGATGAAACGACCATGAACAACATATTTTCAACTATTAAATTTATGGAACCTGAGGCAAGCACTTCACCGCTTCCTGTTGCTTGTACCATGGAAGCCAAGATTTGTCCTGACGGATCAGCTGTTGGCAGAAGTGGGCCTAAATGTGAATTTGCCCCTTGCCCGACCCCAAAAAACTAGAACTCTATATATAATTACAGTGTCATTGCGAGGAGCCAAAGGCGACGTGGCAATCTAAATCAAAATCAAGATTGCTTCACTTTGTTCGCAACGACATAATCTGATTGTGACAAAGTATTACTGTATTTATATTATTACGAATCTAACAAATACTGTTTTATATACAGGGGTAACAGGTAACTTACTAGGTAGAATTTATCATCATAAAAATAAAACAGTATCGTCGTTTAGTAGCAAATATAATTTAAACAAACTTGTTTATTATGAAGTTTATGAAGACGTCAATGAGGCAATTGCCAGAGAAAAACAAATCAAAGCAGGTAGTAGACAGAAAAAAGTTGATTTAATTAACAATTTTAATTCTGAATGGGAGGACCTATATAATAAACTTTAAATAGATTGCTTCGCTTCGCTCGCAATGACACTTTGCTTTTTGTTTTTCGGCCATTTAGTTAGCCGTAAATTAGGAAACGATATGTGTTTAGCTTTACTCCAATCAATATATTCAGTTGAGTCAGCTTTATCCCAAAAAGCACGTTCTTCATCTTCTGTTTTAAAGTTAGGAATTTGTTTTAATTTTTTAACCTTCATATTTTCTTACATCTCATCAACCTTAACTCCTGAAGATTTAAATCGTTCAATCCACATCTCTATGTCATTTTCTTTTAATAGACCTTTTTGAGCACCTGTATAGCCAATAACAGAAGCTGAATTAACAGTTCCCCACACCAAGGCTTCTTGGGCTGTTTTACCTTTAATAACTGCTGCTAAAAATCCTGAGCCAAAAGCATCTCCTGCCCCTGTCCTTTCATAGGCGTCCATTGGCATAATTCCACAATGGTAAAAGCTATTACCATCAAAAAGGTATGCTCCATTGCCACCATCTGTTATAACTGACATTTTAGGTCCCAAACCAGATAAAGCTAACAACAAATCTTTTGTTACTTCTGCTTTTGCTTCAAATCCTGTTAATTTCTCTGCTTCTTGTTTATTTACAAAAACAATATGTGACAATTTCAAGATATTTCCTATTTCACTGACCCCACCTCTAAGTTGCCAACTTCCAGGGTTAAAGGCCATCTTGATGCCTGGATTTTTAATTAACCATTCTGCAACGTGATTATAAAAGGGTCTATACGACTCACCCATTGAAGTTAAATACATCCATGGTACTTTTGGAAGTTGCACAGGAAATTCATAACTTCTAGGCGCATGATATGTGAAAATTGTTCTTTCTCCATTGTAGGTAACAGCAACATTAAAATTTGAAAGTGTTGCAGGTTGCTGGATACAGTATGTTAAATCCACTCCCTCGCCTCGCAATTTTTCAATTATTTGTAATCCTGTACTATCATCACCCAGTGTTAACACTGCTCCCGAATTTATTCCCAACCTTCTAGTTCCAACAGCATTATTACCAGCATTTCCACCAACAGAAAAATCTAATGTTTTAACTGGAATTTTATCTGCATAGGAAAAGGCAATCAAACATTCTTTGGTGTTTATGTCACATAATGATTCTGATTCTGAAGGAACTATAAATGCATCTAAATTTGCATCCCCGATTGATAAAAGTTCTAAATTATCCATATTATTACAAAGTAACAAAACAGCTTACAATTCCCCCATTCTTGCGGCTGACGTTTTTTTAAGTACTTTCAAAAAAGTTTCTTGTGCTATTTGAATGTTTTTGTCTTTTCCATTCCAAACTGATAGAGCTTCGTCTTGTAACGCCCTGCCAAAAGAAAACGATAAGTCCCAGTTGCCAAATTTGACTGATTTGTTTAATTTAGCAATCTCATTTAAATTAAAAATGGCCTGATCTGATGTTTGCCCCCCTGACAAAAATACAATTAAGGGAACTTCACTAGGTACTGAATTTTGTAGAGTACGAAGTGTTGAGTTTGATACCTCTAATGGCATTACTATTACACCACTTTCGTTCCCCGGAATTACCATGCTAGCTTTAAGAATTAAATTACTTAAATCAACTTCTTTTTCTTTCAAAATCTGGAATAGTCGTTTTAACACCTTCGTTGTAATTTCCTCACATCTGGTGTTTGTATGTTTTCCATCAAGTAAAACTTCGGGTTCAACAATTGGGGTCATTCCTTTGTCTTGTACTAATTTTGCATAATCTGCCATCCTATTTAAGTTTTCATTTATAAAATCATCTGATGGATAGATATCTGAAATCTTAAAAACAGCTCTCCATTTAGTAAATGTAGCACCTAACTTTTTGTATTCTTCAAGTCTCTCAGATAAACCATCTAAACCTTTGGCAACCTTCTCGTCACTTCCATTGAAACTTTCCAGACCCTGATCCACCTTAATCCCTATTTCAATTCCTTTAGACTTTAAAATCTCTCCCAATCCTTGTTTAATAGTTTCATCAAACAAAATTACACCACTAATGTAGTTTTCAATATCAGCAGTAGTAAATAACATCTCTCTATATTTTTTATTTAATTCAGGAGTAGAAACCAAACCAACACTTTCAAACTTTTTTGTTATAGATGGAGTTGATTCATCTGCAGCTAAAATTCCTTTGTAAGGCTGAAGTAATCTTTGGACAACAATATTCATATATTAAGACTATCATTTTTTTCTAAAATGACCAAGGTTCACTTAAAATTAGCTAAGCTTTACTCACGAATTCTTCCTTGCAATGACTTTTTTAGCTGCTTTAACTATGTGTTCTTTTGAAATTCCGTATTCATCAAACAATTCTTCTGGTTTTCCTGATTGTCCATATCTATCTTGTACCCCCAAAATTTCCATAGGCACTGGATAATTTTTAGCAAGTGTTTCAGAAACGGCTGAACCCAAGCCACCAATTACTTGATGCTCCTCAACAGTAACTACGCATTCTGTTAACTTTGCATATTTTATTATTGTTTCTTCATCTAATGGTTTTATTGTATGCATGTTAACAACTATTGTTTCTATCCCGCTCTTCTCAAGCTCTTTGTAAGCTAAGAGGGCTTCATATACCATTAGACCTGTTGCTATAATTGTTACTTCTGGTCGTTTACTTTCTATTAAAACATTAGCCTTTCCGATTTTAAATGGTGTTTTTTCTGTTGTGTAAACCGGATTATCAATTCTTGGTAGTCTCATATAAAAAGGTTTATCTATTTTTGCCATTTCAATAGTTGCTTTCATCGTTTCGATGTAGTCACTTGGAACTACTACGTTCATGTTAGGTATTACTCTTGCTAGGGCTATATCTTCCAACCCCTGATGTGTTACTCCATAGTGACCAATGTTAAGTCCACTTTGTGCACCAATTATTTTTACAGGGTAACCATCAATTCCGATCGTTGTTCTTATTTGTTCCCAATTTCTACCGGGACTAAATATCGCGTAGCTCGTTGCAAATGGAATTTTGCCATAGTTAGCAAGGCCCGAAGCTATTGTTACTAGGTTTTGTTCAGCCACTCCCACCTCAATAAATCTTTCTGGAAATCTATCAGCAAAATAATTTACTTTAGTTGACTCTTTAAGGTCTGCAGTTAGGGCAACTATTCTTCCATCTTTCTCCCCTGCTTCGAGTAAACCATGGCCAAAACCATCACGCATTAACCTCTTTTCAATATCTTTTTTAAATAATTTGTCTGTTAAAAATAATTTGTTGTTAATCATAATAAAAATTTGTTACTACAAAGTAGCAAGATTGTTTATTCGCCGTACACTGCCACCCTTCCTTGCATTGACCTTATATCCTTAATTGCCTCTTTTGCCTGCTGGCCATTTGGTGCTTTAGCATGCCAATTTGGGTTATTTTCCATGAAGTCAACGCCTTTACCTGGAATTGTATGTGCAATTATTACTGTAGGATTTTCATATATGCTTCTAGCTTTATTACAAGCATTTATTATTTCTTCAATGTTGTGACCATCAACTTCTAAAACTGACCAACCAAATGCCTTATATTTATCAGTTAACGGCTCAAGTGGCATGACGTTTTCTGTAAAATCATCAATTTGGATATTGTTTCTATCAACAATCATTGTGAGGTTTGATAAATTGTTTTTACCTGCAAACATAACTGCTTCCCAGTGATTTCCTTCATTATGTTCACCATCTGAAGTAATTACAAAAGTTCTAAATCTTTTTTTGTCCATTCTTGCGCCCATAGCAATACCACAAGCTTGAGAAAGACCTGAACCAAGTGGCCCTGATGTTGTTTCTAATGCTTTTAACATTCTTTTATCAGGATGGCCTTGTAAAATACTTTTGAACTTACCAAGTGTTAATAGTTGCTTATGGTCAAAATAACCACTATGTGCCATCACTGCATATCTTGCAGGACAAATATGGCCGTTACTTAGTATTAGCCTATCACGATCCTCCCAATCTGGTTTCGTTGGATCATGCAATAACACCCTGTTATATAAAGCTACAAAGACATCAACCATTCCAAGGGATCCTGCAGGGTGTCCATAACCAGCCTTTAGTAACATTTTAATTACATCCTGTCTCACTTCATTTGAGATCTGGTACAACTCTTCTGTGTTTTTTTTGTTATTCATTTTTCTAGTTTCTAGTCACTAGCCACTAGTCGCTAGTTTTATATTTGAAAGGCAGCATCATACTTGTCCGTCTTATGGTCGCCATCATGGTTTCTTTCACTCACTTGTTTCTCAAATTTTTTAATAATTGGCAACACATCTTCTACTCTATTTGCAATTTCAAAAACAGAAAGTTCTTTGTTATCGATATTCATGTTCTTTCTGAAAACATCAATTATTTCTGCCCAATAACTGCCTAAAAGTATAAATGGTTTGTGGTGTCCATAATATAGCTTTGCCAATACCCAAGCAGTTCCCAATTCAGAGATGGTTCCACTACCACCTTTAAACAAAATGAACACGTCTCCATATTCCATCAATTTAAACATTCTTTCTATGTAATTTGTTGTGACAACTTCTTCGTCAGGTACATTTCCTACATACTTACCTTCAAATCCGGGTGCATTTGTTGGATCAAAAGTAACAGTAATTGTTTTTCCACCTTCCTTTTTTGCCCCACTGGTTGCAGCCTCCATAACTCCTGGACCACCACCATCAACAATTACATAATCCTCTTTTGCAAGAATTCCTGCAAGTTTAAAAGCTTGTGTGTATGTTTCATCTGCTTCTGAAATATCTGCATCTCCAAAGAACGCAATGTTTTTAATGAAGCCTTTTTTATTTGAATATTTCTTTTCTTCCATAATTATAAATTTATTTTTTATCTAACTTGATTTAGAGCTGTTAATGGATCTGTTGGAACATGTCCACTACCTAAATTTCTTCCCACCCTAATTACTTGCTCAACAAGCCTATTGGCATATCCCCATTCATTGTCATACCATGCAAAAACTTTTACCATATTACCCGCAACTACTTGCGTTAATGGTAAATCAACAATTGCTGACTCACTTCTACCAACAATGTCACTTGACACTAAAAAGCCATCAGAAATGGCAAGTATTCCCTTGTAAATGGGGTTATTTTCTGCTTCTCTAAATGCATTATTTACTTCTTCAACGCCAACTTCTTTCTTTAAAAGAAAAGTAAAATCAGTAATGGATCCAGTTGTAACAGGAACTCTTAAACTCATGCCATCAAAAAGTCCCTTTAGTTCTGGTATTGTTTCTGTCACTGCAATTGCAGCTCCAGTTGTTGTTGGTACTATATTTTGTGCAGCTGCGCGACTGCGTCGTAAATCTTTATGACTACCATCTTGTAAGTTTTGGTCATCAGTATAACTATGGATTGTAGTCATCATTGCTTTTTCTATTCCAAAGTTGCTATGCATTACAGCTGCAACAGGTGCAACACAATTTGTGGTACAGCTGGCGTTACTAATTACCATACCTTGTGGGACATCTCCCTCTTTTTCATTAACACCCAATACGTATGTACCAACATTTCCACCCTTACTAGGTGCAGAAATAATTACTCTTTTAGCTCCACCTACTGCATGTTTTTTTGCTTCCTCTTCTTCCGTAAATCTACCAGTTGATTCTATAACAACATCAACTCCGTATTTACTCCAAGGAATTAGGCTTGGGTCTTTTTGTGCCAAAAGTGGAACATCTACATTGCGTTCAGATATTTTTAAATTTCCAATTACTTCTTCATTTTTTGTTGAATCATCAGATTTTACTTCATACTCAAACTTTCTATACATGGTGTCGTAGTTAACCAAGTGTCCCCAACCATGAACATCCATACTACCCGAAGTGTTAATTGCACCAATCTTAATTTCATCTAGATGTTTGGATACAGCAATCCTGAGCGCGAGGCGCCCTATTCTTCCAAAACCATTTATACCTATTGTTACCATAAGCGTAGCTTGTGGTAAGATTTTCTTACCATGGGCAGTATATATACATGTTATATGTTTTATGTTTAAAATTAAAGGATGAAAGATTTAATCGTTTGGATAACAATATGGTACTTTGTTTGGGGTACATTTAATATCAAACTGAGATGGTCACTTGAACAATTTAAATCCAAAAAATATGTTGGTAGAGGTTTATTTTTTCTTTTTGCCTTTTTAATAATTTATTTTTTGTATAATCGCTTCCTGATTACATATAGCGCTCAGTTATTAATATCTGTCATCATTGCCAACATGATAGGTGTTTATCTAGGATTTAAAAACAGTTTTTTTAAAAAATTTACAAAGGACAGATATTTTCTCCTTTTTCAAACTTTCAACATATTATTTCAACAATCAATGGTTATAGCTTCAATATATCTCATAAAAAATATATTTGGCGATAATTACACTCACTTTCACTATGGACTCTGGTTTTTCTTGGTGCATTTACCGGTTTTATTTTTACCATGTGCAAGATTGAGAATTTTATATTTGATTTATTCATTATTTGGTGGGGTAATATTCAGTTACACAATAGCAAACTATCAATATGGTTTAATTATTAACTTTCTATTTCATTATTGTGTATATATTTGGACAATTTATTATATTAAGGATGAAGAAAAAATATAAAAAAGTTAAACTAAAGCTTTAATACCCACAAGACTGTCATTAACTAAATATTCAACCATTGCCCCACCACCTACTGATATCCAATTAAATTTATCTGCTAAATTATATTTATTAATTGCATTTAAACTGTCCCCGCCACCAACAACTTTAAAAGCTTTTGAACTAGCAACAGCCTGAAAAACTTTTTGTGTTCCCTGACTATGTCCTTCATCTTCAAATTTACCTAAAACACCTGCAAGAACAATTGTTTTTGCTTTTAAGACTTCTTTTGAGAACCTTTCAATTGTATTTAAGGTTATATCCTCTTTATCCATGATTAAATTACCAAC
>Ga0116204_1000922_pt1 | contig 16654 bp, 15 predicted proteins | sample LakKivwa52mmetaG_FD_94481 | JGI IMG/M metagenome (GOLD analysis project Ga0116204, IMG submission 94481) | Anoxic lake water microbial communities from Lake Kivu, Rwanda to study Microbial Dark Matter (Phase II) - Lake Kivu water 52m metaG | ecosystem: Environmental > Aquatic > Freshwater > Lake...
AAGGCTTGACGTGGTGGCCGCTTTCCGCCTCACCGATGTAAAATCAACCTACAACAACGAGTTGATGAGTAAGCCGCTGGTTAACAATTACAAAGGATTGGTAACGCTGTCGTATGCCACCAACATGAACCGCTGGCAATTCGATTTTACCAGCCAGTTCAACGGTGGCGGAAGATTGCCTGATACCAAAGGAAATCCGGCTGAATACCGGCTGGAAGAGAATTTCCCTGCCTATACCATTCTTAATGCCCAGATCACGCGCTATTTCAAAAAATGGAGCGTTTACGCAGGCGGTGAAAACCTCCTCGGATACACCCAGCATCACCCGATTGTCGCTGCGAGCGACCCTTACGGCGATTATTTCGATGCGTCAATGGTCTGGGGACCGATTATGGGGGCGAAATTTTATGCCGGACTGCGTTTTGCGATTGAATAATTCATCATTCAAATTGAAAAATCATGACAACAGAAAAAATCATCATCGAAAACCTGAAATGCCATGGATGCGCCAATACCATCACCAAAGGAATTACGGGGATGGAAGGTGTGAACCATGTTAGCATCAGCCACGAAGATTCGTCGGTAACGGTGGATTTTGACGAAACCGGACTTACCCGTGAAGAAATCGTAAAAAAGCTGGCCAGAATGGGCTATCCCGAGCAAGGCAATAACAGCCTGAAAGCGGAAATGATGTCGTACGTAAGTTGCGCCATCGGAAGAGTAACCAAAGAAACAAATTAATAAACAAACCATTAAAAATCATGAAAACTACAGCAATGACTTCATTTTTGCTGGCGCTGACAATTTTCGCGTTGGCATTTGCAAAGCCCATGCAGGCGCAGGATAAAAAGAAAACCGAAACCGTTGAGATCAAATCGTCGGTGGTGTGCGGCATGTGCGAGACCAAAGTAAAAAAGGAGCTTTCGTTTGAAAAGGGCGTAACCGATGTTCAGGTAAATCTCAAGGAGAAACTGATCACCGTGCAGTATCGTCCCGACAAAACCGATGTGGAAAAGATCAAAACCGCCATTACCAAAATCGGTTATGATGCCGATGATCTGGTGGCCGATGAAAAGGCTTACGCAAAATTACCGGCCTGCTGCAAGCGGGATGTTGCGCCTCATTAAAAATCATTTTAGCTCAAAAAAAAACAGGCTGTCACATTTCGCGACAGCCTGTTTTTTTTCTGAAATTTCAGACCTATTTACTGGATACCCTTTCGAGCCAGGATACCATCGAAAACATTGCAATCATCGAAAGCAGGCACACGACCACAAAAACAGTCCATGTAACTGAAATAGAAATAGTTTCGTACATCATTGCGCCGAGGAACAGAGAGAAGTTACCAACTGCGGTGGCAGTAAGCCAGCCTCCCTGCATCAATCCCTGCATGTGAACGGGGGCTACTTTCGACACAAATGATAAGCCGAGTGGTGAGATAAACAACTCAGCAACAGTCAGGATAAAATAAACTCCAAACAACAGCCATGGAGTAACTTTTTGCATATCAGGTAAACTGCCCATTGCCTGAACATCCTTCAGCAGCGGCAAACCGATAGAACCAACAGCCATTAAAATAAAGGCCAATGCGGCAATACCCATACCGATGGCAATTTTCTTGGGGGTGGAAGGTTCTTTTCCCCGTTTTGCCAATGCACTAAATATCAAGATAATAATTGGCGTCAGGAAAACGACGAGGAACGGATTAACCGACTGGAAGGTTTCGACCGTTGGGAATAAACCTCCAAGCAGTGTGTAATCTTTGGCAAACATAGTGAGCGTTAAGCCATTTTGATGGAATGAGAACCAGAAGAAGATTACCACGCCAAAAACGGCAAACAAAGCCATGATGCGCTGTTTGATCTCTTTAGCATCCTGCTTGATCTGATCAGCAGAAAGAGTAGTTTTGGCTTTGGTTCTCGCTTGAGGATTGGGAAGAATTTTTTTGCTGAAAAGGAAGATGACCAGCGAAATCAGCATTGCGGCAACAGCCGTTAAGAAAGCGTAATGAAACCCGGTATTGAAGGCGTCAAGATATTTAACCGCAAAAGATGAAAGGTCGGCGGGGAGGCTTCCGGAGACGCTGGTAGCCAGTTCGGTAAACCTTCCGCTGACAACATCCTCTGACATTTTTCCGTCGAGATATTGATGGCAAAGTCCCGGCAATTCAGCATTATAAGCATAACCCTGCATCTTTACAAAAGTATTCCTTACCCACATGGCCATCAGCGGTGAAAACATTGCGCCGATATTGATAAACATGTAGAAAATCTGGAAACCGGCATCGCGCTTATCACGAAACTCATCATTGTCATACATTTGCCCTACAACAGCCTGAAGATTGCCTTTAAACAATCCGTTACCGAAGGCGATGATCAGCAAAGCCGCCAGAGCAATGTATTGGGAGGTAATGATCGCCGGAGTGGCCAAAAACAAATATCCGGCAGACATGGTGAGCAAACCTGCAATAATTGTCCCTTTGTAGTTGCGCAGTTTGTCGGCAATGATACCTCCAACAAGAGCCAGAATGTAAATCGAGCCGTAGAAAATGGAATACAACTTTCCGGCTTCAGTTCCGCTAATGTTGAATTTCGACATTAAGAACAACACCAGAATCGCCATCATGGTGTAAAACCCGAAGCGCTCGCCCATATTCGACAGAGCAGCGCCCATAAGTCCTTTAGGATGTCCTTTTAGCATAGATGTAAATTTTTAGATATTAATAGATTTAATTAAACAATCCGGATAAAAAGTTCGCAAAAATATTCAAATTCCCGTCAAAAGCAACAGAAGTTTTAGTAATTCAATTCGTTAACGGATATTGGAGGTAAAAATCAAGGCAAAAAAGAGCCGGATTACCTACCTGTTCAATCCTAAAATTGTGAACTTTTAGCATCAACCTGGAAGTAGATTGTTTTATTTTGAATCTATATTTTTCTGAAAATAATCGAACACCAGCTTTCCTTTCACCTTCCCCAGGGTTTCCTGCAATTCATCCAGCGAGGCCAGGCGAACGCGCTTCACCGACTTGAATTTGTGAAGCAGTTTGCGGGCGTAGGTTTCGCCGATGCCTTCAATTTCGGTGAGGGCGCTTTTGATGGTTCCTTTTTCGTGTTTTTTGCGGTAATGGCTGATGCCAAACCGGTGTGCCTCGTCGCGCATGTGCTGGATCAGCCGCAGTGTTTCCGATTTTTTATCAATATGCAAAGGAACGGGATCATTGGGGAAGTACAACTCCTCAAGTCGTTTGGCTATGCCGATAATGCTGATTTTGCCGCGCAATCCCAGTTTCTCAAGACTGCTCACTGCTGATGAAAGCTGCCCCTTGCCGCCATCAACAATGATGAGTTGCGGCAGACTTTGATTTTCATCGAGCAATCGTTTGTAGCGCCGGGATATGACCTCCTCCATCGAGGCAAAATCGTTGGGGCCTTCCACTGTTTTTATATTGAAATGGCGGTAGTCGTTCTTGCTGGGCCGCGCATCCCTGAAGCAAACCATCGCCGCCACCGGGTAATCGCCCTGCATGTTGGAATTGTCGAAGCACTCGATATGTACGGGCAGTTCGGGCAGCCGAAGGTCTTTCATCATAGTACTCAGTATGCGTTTGGTATGTCGCTCAGGATCAACCAGCTCCTGCTGTTTTCTTTTTTCGAGCAGATAGTATTTTGCATTGCGCTCCGAAAGCTCAAGCAACTGCTTTTTATCTCCGATTTTGGGCACTGTGATGGTGGTTCCGGGAATTTCAAACTCGATATCAAATGGAAGGATCAGCTCTTTTGAATCGCTTTCGAATCGCTGACGGAAGTCGGTAACAGCCAGCACAAGCAACTCTTCGTCCGGTTCATCCAGCTTCTTTTTCATTTCCACGGTGTGTGCCTGCACGATGGCGCCGTTGATAATCCGGAGGTAATTCACGCAGGCAGAATCTTCGTCGGAAATGATCGAAAAAACATCTACATTATGGATCTTTGGATTGACAACCAATGACTTGCTTTGGTACTTTTCGAGCATTTCGATTTTTTCTTTCACCGTTTGCGCCTTTTCGAAAGCCAGGTCGGCGGCATACCGTTTCATCAATTCGCGCAGCCGGGTCAGAACCGTGCTGATATTTCCGCGGATGATCTCCCGGATCTCAGCGATGGCCTGGTTGTATTCTTCTTCCGATTGGAGGTTTTCGCAGGGACCTTTACAATTTCCGAGGTGATATTCCAGGCAGACTTTGAATTTTTTGGCGCTGATATTTTTTTCCGATAAATTGAGCTGACAATTGCGCAAAGGATAGAGCTGGCGGATAAGCTCAAGCAATGTGTGCATCAGCCTCACTGAAGCATAAGGCCCGAAATAGTCCGATCCGTCGCGAATGACATGTCGAGTGGGAAAAACCCGCGGGAAACGTTCCTTCTTGATACAAATCCATGGGAAAGTCTTGTCGTCCTTCAGGTTGACGTTGTAGCGGGGCTGATATTTCTTGATTAGATTGTTTTCGAGCAGCAGCGCATCCAATTCCGTATTGACCACCACATGCTGAATGTCGGCGATCTTTTTTACCATCACCGAGGTTTTGCCCGAATGGCCGACATCTTTGTTGAAATAGGAAGCGACCCTCTTTTTCAGCGACTTGGCCTTGCCAACGTAAATGATTTTGCCTTTATCATCAAAATACTGGTAAACCCCGGGCTTGTCGGGCAGGGTTTTGATGATGTTTTTCAGGTGGCGGGTATGTTGGCGTTCTTCGTTCACTTTTTCAGATGATCCCAGCCTTGCGCTTTGATTTCGACCACAGTACCCGATTTTGTCACCAGGTTGATACCGGAATTTTTGTCGGTCATGTGGCCGATCACGGTGATTTCGGGGATATTTTTGATTTTCTCGTAATCGTCCTGTTTGATGGTGAAGAGCAGCTCGTAGTCCTCACCGCCATTGAGTGCATACAGAGTCGGGTCCATGTTAAAAGAACGGGCGGTGTCGTAGGTTTGCTGGTCAATGGGGATTTTATCTTCATACACGGTACATCCCAGGTCAGATTGTTTGCAGATGTGTTTGATTTCGGAAGCGAGGCCATCCGAAACATCAATCATTGCTGTTGGCTTTATTTTCAACTCCTTGAGAATTTGAATGATATCCTCCCGTGGTTCGGGTTTCAGGAACCTTTCGAGCACGTATTCGTTGCCCTGAAGATCTGGCTGCATGTTGGGATTGGCTTTAAATTCGGCCTTTTCGCGCTCGAGGATAAGCAGGCCTGCATAAGCACCTCCCAGGTCGCCCGAAACGCACAGCAACTCATTAGCAAGCGCCGGCCCGCGATAAACCAGGTTATCCTTTTCTACTGTTCCCAGAACCGTTACCGAAAGCACCAAACCCTGCGCACTGCTGGTGGTATCGCCGCCAACAAAATCCACTTTGAATTTGTCGCAGGCCATGCGCATCCCGGCGTAAATCTCCTCCACTGCTTCGAGTGTGTAACGACTTGAAATTCCGATTCCTACGAGGATATGTGTGGGAGTGCCATTCATCGCATAAATGTCCGAAAGATTCACCGCAATGGCTTTGTAGCCAAGATGCCGCAGCGGCTGGTACATCATATCGAAATGAATGCCTTCGAGGAGCAGGTCTTTGCTCACAAGGAGATATTTTTCCCCAACGTCAACAACGGCGGCATCATCGCCCACACCATACACTGTAGAGGGCTGACTAAGTGCGATATTTTTTGTAAGCTGATCAATCAAACCAAACTCGCCCAGTTCAGCAATGGTTTTCGGTGCCTTGTTCTTTTCATCATCCATCATAAAACGGTAATTTAATAAGCCTGGTAAAAGTAAAACTTTGTGATTTATTGCGTTGGTAATCCTGACACTTCCGCAAAAGTTCTGCAACCCAAACAGGCAAATGACGCTGAACCATTTACACTGCTTTATGTTTAGTGATTAAGTACTTAAGCACCGAAATGTACTACTTTTGCAACCTCAACCAATGTTGACATGGATAACAATCAAATTATCGAACAGGTTACCTCAGGGGATTACAAATATGGCTTTTACACTGATATAGAGATGGATATGGCCCCAAAAGGGCTTAATGAGGATATCATCAGGTTTATTTCAGCAAAAAAAAGTGAGCCGGAATGGATGCTCGAATGGCGACTGAAGGCCTACCGTGACTGGCTCACCATGCAAAATCCCGACTGGGCGCACCTGAATATTCCACCGATTGACTACAACGACATCATCTATTTTGCCGCACCTAAAAAGAAAAAGGAGTTGCAAAGTCTTGACGAGGTTGACCCGGAACTGCTCGATACTTTCAACCGGCTTGGCATTTCGCTCGACGAGCAAAAGCGATTGAGTGGTGTGGCGGTGGATGCGGTGATGGACAGCGTTTCGGTGAAAACCACACTTTCCAAAACTCTCGAAAAACACGGAATCATCTTCTGTTCATTCAGCGAAGCTGTACAGAATCATCCCGATCTGGTGAGGAAATACATGGGATCGGTGGTTCCTTACACCGACAACTATTTCGCAGCGCTCAATTCAGCCGTTTTTACCGATGGGTCGTTTTGCTACATCCCCAAAGGAGTGCGCTGCCCGGTGGAGCTTTCGACCTATTTCAGAATCAATGCCGCCAACACAGGCCAGTTTGAACGCACCCTAATCGTGGGCGACGAGGAGAGTTATGTGAGCTACATGGAAGGCTGCACGGCGCCGCAGCGTGATGAGAATCAACTGCATGCGGCGGTGGTGGAAATTGTGGCCATGAAAGACGCCCAGGTGAAATACTCCACTGTACAAAACTGGTATCCCGGCAATAAAAAGGGCGAGGGCGGGATTTACAACTTCGTAACCAAGAGAGGGATGTGCCGCGGCGCCAACTCTAAAATTTCGTGGACGCAGGTGGAGACAGGCTCAGCCATCACATGGAAATACCCAAGCTGCATTCTGATGGGCGACAACTCGGTCGGTGAATTTTACTCGGTGGCCGTTACCAACAACTATCAGCAGGCCGACACCGGATCGAAAATGATCCACCTCGGAAAAAACACCAAAAGCACCATCATCTCAAAGGGAATATCAGCCGGACACAGCAACAACAGCTATCGCGGGCTGGTGAGGATTGCCCGTAAAGCCGAAAACGCCCGAAACTTCACTCAGTGCGATTCCTTGCTTCTCGGCGACAAATGCGGCGCTCACACCTTTCCTTACATTCACAACGAAAATAAATCTTCCATCGTGGAGCATGAAGCTACTACCTCCAAAATATCTGAAGACCAGCTGTTTTATTGCCAGCAACGCGGTATCAGCGAGGAGAGTGCCATTGGTCTGATCGTGAATGGTTATGCACGGGAAGTGCTGAAACAATTGCCAATGGAGTTTGCCGTGGAGGCGCAAAAACTGCTTTCGATCAGCCTCGAAGGCAGCGTTGGATAAAGTTTAAAAGTGATTAAAAGGAAATTTGAAAGTCAGATTTTAAATCAGCCCGACAGGGCAAAAAATTCATCAACATGTTGTCAATAAAGAATTTGCACGTTTCGATAAATGGAAAAGAGATCATCCGGGGATTGAATCTCGAAGTAAAAGCCGGTGAAGTACACGCCATAATGGGACCCAACGGAACCGGAAAATCTACCCTTGCCTCGGTAATCGCCGGGCGGGAGGATGTTTACGAAGTAACCGAAGGCGAGATCCTCTTCAAAGGAAAAGACCTACAGGAGATGCCCATTGAAGACCGTGCCCGCGAAGGTATTTTTCTTGGATTTCAATATCCGGTGGAAATCCCGGGTGTGAGCATCGTTAACTTCATGCGCACGGCCATCAACGAAATCCGCAGCTACAAAGGGCTGGAACCCATTGGCGCAGCTGAATTCCTGAAAGCTATGGAGGATGCCAAAAATCTGGTCGGAATCCATTCAAAGCTCACCAACCGTTCGGTAAATGAAGGCTTTTCGGGCGGAGAGAAGAAGAAAAACGAAATTTTTCAGATGGCAATGCTAAAACCGGAGTTGGCCATTCTGGATGAAACCGATTCCGGTCTCGACATTGATGCACTGAAAGTTGTAGCCAACGGCGTTAACTCGCTGAAACGGCCTGAAAACGCAACCATCGTAATCACCCACTATCAGCGACTGCTCGATTTCATCGTCCCCGATTTCGTTCACGTACTCTACGATGGACGAATAGTGAAATCCGGTGGCAAAGAGCTGGCCTTCGAACTGGAAGCCAAAGGATATGACTGGATAAAAACCGAAAGCTTGTAACCATGGAAACCACTGTTAATCAACTGACTCTGAAAGACCAGCTCCTACGGGTTTTCGAGGAGAACCGGGAGAATATCTTCGCCGGCGACTCACCCGAAATGATCCGGCTGCGCCAGGATGCCCTGAAAGTATTCAAATCACAGGGATTCCCGTCTTCAAAAATGGAAAAGTGGCGGAATACCGACATTTCAGAAGCGCTGAAAGAGCATTACAATTTTTACTTGCAGCCCACATTCCTCCCGGGCATTGACCTGCGAAGGATATTCCAGTGCCATATTCCTCATCTGGCCACCGACATGATTTCTCAGCTTAATGGCTGGTTTGTTTCGGAAAACGGCGCAGTAAAAAAATCCGCCGACGGGGTAATTATCGGAAGCCTTAAAGCAGCCAAAAAGCTTTATCCGGAGATTGTAAACCGCTATCTCGGCACTCTTGCCGACATCAATAAAAGCAGCCTGGTAGCGCTCAACACCGCTTTAGCCACTGATGGAACCTTTATCTATGTGCCGGACAACACGCAGGTCGAAATCCCGCTGCAGATGGTCAACATCATCCAGCACGATAAAAACATTTTCATACAGAACCGCAATCTGATTGTGCTTGGCAAAAATGCACAACTACAACTGGTTCAGTGCGACGATTCGGTGGATCAACAAAAGAGTTTTACCAACACCGTTACGGAGGTTTTTATCGGCGAAGATTCGTCGCTTGACCACTACAAACTACAAAACAAAAACAACAACTCCACTTTTATCAATTCCGCCTTTTTCAACCTTGAAAAGAACTCCCGCCTCTCAACCATTGGCATCACCTTCAATGGTGGCCTGATACGCAACGAAAATTATGTTGCCCTCAATGGCGATCATGCCGACGCCGGAATTATGGGTGTTTACCTGATGGATAAAATGCAACATGTGGATAACCAGGTTTTTGTTGATCATGCAGTACCAAATTGTCACAGCAACGAGCTTTTCAAAGGTATACTCGACGACAGTGCCAGCGCGGTATTTAACGGGCACATCCTCGTTAGACGCGATGCCCAGAAAACCAATGCATATCAAAACAACAAGAACATCCTGCTCACCGACAAAGCGACTGTAAACACCAAGCCGTTCCTCGAAATTTATGCCGACGACGTAAAATGCAGCCATGGCGCTACTATCGGACAACTGGATCAAAATGCCATGTTTTACCTGAAATCAAGAGGGATTGGCGAAAGTAATGCCAGACTTCTGCTGATGTATGCTTTTGCCGCTGAGGTGATTAACCGAATCACGATCGAACCCTTAAAAATCAGAATTGACGATATGGTGAAGAAGCGTCTGCGTGGTGAACTCTCCATTTGCGAGCAATGCGTGCTCCATTGCAGCACGATGGAAAAACCGGTTCACTTCGAAATTGACTTAAGTAAGGTTTAATTCTATGTTATTCAATACTAAGCTATTAGCGATTATCTCCGTGTCAACTAATTTAATTATCAACTAAATAAAATCATTAAATGAGAAAGATTCTATTTTCCTTCGGATTGACAATGATGACTTTGCTCGCTTTTTCACAAGCGCCGCTTTCAAAAGGCGAAAAACAACTGAATTTCGGATTGGGAGCAAGTGACAAAGGGCTACCTGTTTATGTCGGTATGGACTTTTCGATACACAACGACGTTACTGTTGGCCCGGTCGTCAAATTTCTTTTTGATGATGAAGTGAGATTTGGAGCTCTCGCCAGGGTTGACTACCATTGGAACAAGTTGTTGGAAATACCTTCCAACTGGGACTTCTACCTGGGTGCAAACGTCAGTTTTTTAACCGGCGACGAACTGGAAACAGACTTTGGTCTTCAGATTGGCGGCCGCTGGTATTGGAGCGACAAATGGGGGTTAAACCTTGAATTTGGCGGCGGGAATGGTTATGGCAGTTCCATTGGTGTAAGTATGAAATTGTAACAAGTGAAAAGCCAGCTTAGCAAAGGCTACATAAAATAAAAAGAGTGGAAATCGCAAATTCCCACTCTTTTTATTTTACAGTTTAGTTCTGAAATTTTTGAACGCCAACCGGCTATTCAAAATCAGTTTTGCTTTAAGTGGATAAACTGTGCCGGCGTAGGGAAGCTGATATTGTTTTTCTCGAACTCCCGTTTAACCATCTCATTCATAAAGAAAAACACCGGCCAGTAGTTCTCCGGGGTGCACCAGGCTGTTATCAGCAATTTTACGGTACCTATCCCGTATTCAACAATCACAATGAAAGGTTCTGGCGTATGGAGGATTTTGTTTTCCTTTTTCATTTCATTGTAAAAAATCGCTTTAATCTTTTCGATATCGGCGCCATTTCCAACCGGAACAGCAACATCAACGCGGCGATGGGGCTCGGTGGAGTAGTTAATCATCGAGCCTGAGACTAACGGAGAATTGGGTACGATCACGGTGTTGTTTTCGATGGTTTTAAGAATGGTTTGAAAAATCTGTATCTCAGAAACCACGCCGGTATATCCCTGAGTACTAATCAAATCGCCAACCTTAAAAGGTTTAAAAAGCAGAATCATTACACCGCCGGCAAAATTCTGAAGTCCTCCCTGCAGCGCTAAACCTATGGCAAGTCCTGCTGCACCCAAAAATGCAATAAATGAAGTGACTTCGATCCCGACCATTCCAAGCACACTTAATATCAGCATCACTTTTAGAAGCGCTGATACTACGCTGTGTAAAAAACCAACAAGCGCCTTGTCCACTTTACGCGTGGACATTGCCTTTTTCAGGTATTTTGTTATAAGGTTGATTATAAACCAACCAACTATAAGTGTAACAATGGTTAATACTAATTTCGGCAAATAGGTTACCGCCATTGTCATGAGCTGACTTAATGCATTGTTTAGATCCATTTTGATAAAGATTTGAGATTAATAAATCGAACTGCTGTACAAAGAAACTAATTTTATCCGGTAGTCCGGTTTAGTTGATGGAGATTCCTCTGCTGAACGCGCGGCATTGTGCCAGAGGCATCCTCAATAGAAGTCCTTTGGAGCTATGGGAGAATGAAGCGACTTTGATGGGGTTTTTGTGGAGGAGGGAGTTTGCGGGCAATGGAATTTCAGGCGACTGACGCCGCAACAATTTACACCCGGAAATCACTGAATTATTTTTTGAGCTTTGCCTCGATTTCGTCCAGGCGGTCGTTGGCTGTGTGCACCATCATCGTTACGCGGATGAATGGCAATGCGATGAGCAACAGCGCAACTGAGGTTGCAAGGCCGATCCAGCAGGGATTCATAATGTACCAAACGATTCCTGCCAAACCGATAAGAGTGGCAATAATTCCCCCGGGAACTCCCAGCGGGCATCTGAGTTTTTTCTTGTCTTCCATAAGATTAATTGCTTGTGTATTGATTAAGTTTTTCGATCAATTCTTTTCGTGAGGGAACATTTCGGAAAGCTATCTGATTGTTTATCAGAACTGTGGGCACCGAGTGGATGCCCAGCTTCAGCGTTTTGATGTAACCCAAAGGCCCGCTGGCCAAAGTTTTTTTGAAAGTAAACCTATCTCCGTATTCCGGCAAAACCTCTTCCAAAATCCGCTGAAATGTGCGGCAGTTCGGGCAGGTGAGAGTGTAATACATTTCGATTACTGTGGGTTTGCTTTCGCTCATTTGGTCTATGTTTCTATTATTCAGACTTTTTCGGTCAACGATGTTTGTTGGCTTGTTAAACAACAAAACAGTGCTTTTGTTGGAGAAACAGTATTGAAATCGGTTGTAATCGCCCTTTGGTGGCAAATCTCAAATAAACCACAATGCCAGTCATTTGCCGGACAAAATTTATAGATAGGAGAAACCCTATTTAACCACAATTTCGCTTACAAATAGCCACGCCGGTTGGCCTGCGCCGGAGTGACCCGGCGGGCAGACCCCGAAATTTTTTGCAGTAACCCGAAGGTACCGGACATTTTCAACCGGGTTGTGAGCAGAGAAAACCTGAATTCTCCTTCCCTTATCATCTGTAGTGATTGTATTGGGAATAGTTTCGATCAGATTAAAGCTTTCCCCGTCGGCAGAGGCCTCTATGCTGACCCATTGTGGCAGAAAAATCCAGGAATTTTCAGCCCTCAGGGTATACAGTTCCAAAGCATTTATTTTGGTTGTTTCTCCAAGATCTATAACCGCTATCATATCATCCCCTGAAAACCCTTTCCAGCGGCCATCAGAAAAGTTGACCGTGCCCACAACTCCGTCAACAAGGCCATAATCGCCACCGCCTTTGTAGCGCTCGCTGGCAGGGTGAAGTAGTTGAACATCAGCGGCAAAAGCTTTATGAATATCGTAAGTTGTCGAAAGAACCTGCTGCATGGAACGGCCATTTTTAAAAACAGCAGATTTCAATATGGTCGTTTTGGAAATGGGTATGGGCTCGAGATAAAGTGTTGATTTTGAATCGGGTTCACTGTCATCCAGCGTAAAACGGATTTCAGGTTCAAAAGCTTCGGAACTTAGCTCAACCAATAATTGCCGGTTTGCAGGATCAACTTTTTGACTTGCTTTTACCTGGAAAGCGCTCAGGGCATAATTCAATCCCCGGTTTTCGTAACGCTGGTACTGGTGCTCCATTCTCTGCGAAAAATCTCCCCAGTTACGGATTTCCTTTGGCGACCAGAGCACTTCAGATAAGGCAGATAACCGCGGGAAAATCATATACTCCGCATGTTCGGTGCTGGTGATGTGCTCTGTCCACAGATTGGCCTGTGCTCCGAGCACCAGTTTGCCTTCCTCCGCAGAAAGCTCTGATGGAATCGGTTCGTAGGAATAGACCTTTTTTAAGGTTGTATTGCCGCCAAAAGCTTTGGGTTCGATGGTCGGATCGCCCTGATAATGATCGAAATAGCAATGGCTCCCCGGCGTCATCACCACCTGGTTACCCATTCGTGCCGCTTCAATCCCGCCCTGCTCTCCCCGCCACGACATCACGGTGGCATTTGGCGCCAGTCCCCCTTCGAGGATCTCGTCCCAACCTATTATCCGGCGCCCGTGAGAGTTAAGAAAACGCTCCACACGTTGAATGAAATAGCTCTGTAGCTCTTCCTCATTTTTCAACCCTTCTTTTCTAATTCTCTCCTGGCAGAGCGGACACGCCCTCCAATTCGCTTTATCAGCCTCATCGCCACCAATGTGGATGTAGGTTGAGGGAAAAATCGCCATCACCTCTGTCAGCACATCTTCCAGGAACTGAAATGTCTCCTCTTTGCCAGCGCAGTAAATGTGGGTAATCGGCCACACACCACCCGATGGCACGCCGAGGTTTTGCCCGGTACATGAAAGTTCTGGATATGCCGCCAGCGCCGACATTACGTGAGCGGGCATTTCGATTTCGGGAATCACGGTTACGTTGCGCTCAGCAGCATAGGCCACCAGCTTTTTTACCTCTTCCTGTGTGTAAAAACCTCCGTAAGTGGCTTTTGATAAATCTGTGGTAAAAGGGCGGTCGTCCCAAGGGATTTCGGGCATCAGCTCACGCCAGGCGCCGATTTCGGTAAGCTTTGGGTATTTCCTGATTTCAAGCCTCCAGCCCTGGTCGTCCACAAGGTGCCAATGGAAAGTGTTCATCTTGTGCATTACCAAAAAATCAATCACCTTATAAATGAACTCAATAGGCTGAAAATGCCGCGACACATCGAGGTGCATTCCGCGGTAAGAAAAACGGGGATAATCTTCAATTTCTGCGCAGGGCAATTTGCGATCCGGATCGTTTTCCAATAGCTGGCCAATCGTTTCACAGCCATACCTGATACCCGCTAATGTGTTGGCAGTGAGCTCAATGGAATTTGTTTTGATTATCAAACGGTACCCCTCTTTACCGATTTTCTCATCAAAGTTTTCATTAAGAAACACCAAAATTGGGGAGCTGCTCTTTTCAGTTTTGCTTTGTTCGATTGCCAACCTGTAACCCAGAAATATTTCCCAGGCAGCAGTGGCCTCTTCCATCAATGTCACAACTTCGGGCTGACGGGCTGCTACTTTGGTTTTAGAATGGAAAGTAAAAAAGCCATCCTTCAATTCTGCAAAGGCAGGATAAGGAATTACGGAAAGCTGTCCAAATGTGGTTTTGAGAGAAATGACCAGCAGTAAGGGTGCAAGCAGAATGAGCTTTGGTGAAGTACGCATAAGGCTGTGTTTTGGCAATGTTTTTTCCGGTGAATTGAAGAATATCCGGCCTGATAATGTTGAATTATCAAAAGCAAAAGTAAGATTTTACCAGCCTGCAGGAATTCAATTCAATAAAAACAGCCTTTATAAAAGAAAGTCCGGATGAGGTTCAGTTGTCATGGCAAACGAGTTACTTTTGCAACCAAAAATCCACATTGTTATTGCAACCTACTTTTAAGGGATATGCTTACGCTTTGCTGGCAACTATCGCCGTGTCAACAGTTTACATTTTCAGCAAAGCAGCGCTCAACGAAGTAAGCCTGGCGCAGTTCGGGGTCTATTGGTTTGCCATGGCGTTGGTCTGGAACGGGCTTTTTGCCTTGCGTTCGGAAGAGCATCGCAGGTTTCGGCTGGCCTCCCGCAAATCCTTCAAAATTCTCCTGCTTCTTGGCCTGATCGAAATCATCGCCACCGGGGCATTTTACGGCGCCATTGCCATCACGCCAAACCCAGCAATTCCTTCATTTTTGCGAAACCTGGAATACATTTTTATCACCCTTTTCGGGATTTTCCTGCTCAAAGAGAGTTTCACAAAAAGCGAAATCGCCGGAATAGTTCTCACCTTTGCCGGTGCATTTGTGATCAGTTATCAGAAGAATGCTTCTCTAACAGATTATCTGTCAGGAACTTCCGGACTGATGCTTATCTCCACATCATTCTATGGAGTGCGTACCATGCTGGCCAAAAAAAACATCAAAACCATTACGCCAGCCATGCTTGCCGTGAACCGCGCAATTTTCCTTATGGTTGTTTCATTTCTGCTGCTCAAATGGATGGGACAGAGCCTGGTTATTCCAACTTCAGCGTTGATCAACATTGCATTAGGCTCGTTTCTGGGTCCCTTCATGACCTCTTACAGCCAGTACAGCGCGCTCAAATACATCGAAGCCTCGCGGGCATCCATCGTTCAGAGTACCACAGCTTTTTTCGTGCTGGTGGGAGCTTATTTGTTTTTCGGGAAATTTCCGGCCGGTTTCGAGCTTGTCGGTGGCTTGCTTACAATTGTGGGGGTGTTGATTTTGTTGGTAAACAAAAAGCTCGTTAAAACCGGGTCTTAGGGGGAAAACGAACATCAAAATTAAATCCCCAGCTTCTCCTTCAATTTCTTCAGTCCGGCTTTGCTTACGCTGATTTCCCTGCGGTTTTTCAACATCAGCACATAGCTCTCTTTGGAATAGGGTTCCAGGGCAGTAATCTGATCCACAGCAACGATGAAGGAGCGGTGAACACGAATGAAACGATCGGCGGGCAGATGGTTTTCGAACCACGAGAGCGGTTTTTGTTTGAGAAACTTTGACTTTGCAGTGTGAATTTCCACATAATCGTCGGCAGCCTCAATCAGGTGGATTTCCTCCACAGGAATCACATCCAGCCGGCTGCCCGATTTCACCACCACGCGGTTGAGAACATCAGCTCCCTCATCAACCTCGCTCTTTAACTGATTGATGGATTGACTGTTGTGGCTTCCTGCTGCCAGGCGTTGTTTTGCCCTGCTGATCGCCTCGTCAAAACGCTTCTGGCTATAAGGTTTCAGCAAATAATCCACTGCGCTGTGCTCGAATGCTTTCAAAGCAAACTCATCATGGGCTGTCGAAAAAATGATCACCGGCGGGTCGTCGAGTACTTCAAGCAGTTCGAATCCGGTGATTTTTGGCATCTGGATATCAAGGAAAATCAGATCGGGCTTGTGTTCGTTGATGGCTTTCAGGCCCGCAAATCCGTCCTCACATTCCTCCACCAACCGGATTTCGGGGTGCGCCTCAAGATACCTGCGAATGACCATCCGCGCCAGTTCCTCATCATCAATAATAATAGAGGTTAGCTGTTTATTTTCCATGTTAGGTTGGATTGTTTGTTTAAAAAAAGCCACGACCAAAAGTAGTACTTTTTGTCATCCATAATCATTATGGATTAATCCTGAATAACCGAACTGCAAACTGAAACCACAAACCATCTCTTCAGATTTTCATGATAGTTTGTTATCATTCACGTGGCGAATTACCTGAATAAAATGTTAAATCCTTGACATCCTCTACCTTTATTGCTACAATTGCGATGTGTGGATAACTCGCCCGCAGTTTACTTTATAAAAATCTCAAAAAATCAAAAATTTGTCTGCTGCAATCAAAAAAAGAAACCTACTTTTGGTTCGTCATCAAAATTGCACAAAAACGAAATGAAACAAGAAAATCTTAATACAGCCCCCCCCTCCCC
>Ga0116204_1000926_pt1 | contig 16632 bp, 12 predicted proteins | sample LakKivwa52mmetaG_FD_94481 | JGI IMG/M metagenome (GOLD analysis project Ga0116204, IMG submission 94481) | Anoxic lake water microbial communities from Lake Kivu, Rwanda to study Microbial Dark Matter (Phase II) - Lake Kivu water 52m metaG | ecosystem: Environmental > Aquatic > Freshwater > Lake...
ACTTTAGTAGAGAGGGGGATAAGAGGGGGTGAGTTCGTGTAACTTTTTATTTCGTAAAATCCGCCACCTCGTTGGGATAGAGGTTGTTGTCGAGTTTCCTTTTGATCTCCCTGAATGCATTGATGGTGTATTCAACATCCTCGAGTGAATGGTCAGAGGTGGGAATAAGCCTTAGCATTACCACATCCCTGGGGACTACCGGGTAAATGACCACCGAGCAGAAGATATTGAAATTTTCTCTCAGGTCATAGATCAGCTGGGTAACCTGGAAGAGGGAACATTTAAAGAACACCGGGGTTACCGGCGATTCGGTCCGTCCGAGATCCATCCCTGCATCCCTGAGGCCTTTCTGGAGCGCGTTGACTATCGTCCAGAGCTTCTCCTTATATTCAGGGTGTTCATTGATAAGCTCGAGTCTTTTTATCGCGCCAAGAGTCATCGCCATAGGCAGAGCTTTTGCATAGATCTGTGATCTCAGGTTGAAGCGGAGATATGTGATAACCTCTTTTGTGCTCGCAACGAAGCCTCCTATGCCTGCCATTGATTTGGCGAATGTTGCAAAATAAACATCAATCTGGTCCTGAACTCCAAAATGCTCTCCGGTACCTGCACCGGTGGCTCCCATAGTGCCAAAGCCGTGAGCATCATCTACAAGAAACCTGAAATTATATTTTTTCTTCAGTTCGGCTATCTTGTCAAGTTTGCCGAGATCTCCTGCCATGCCGAAAACACCCTCAGTGATCACAAGTATCCCTCCGCCTGTCCCTTCGGTGAGCTTGGTGGCACGCTGGAGCTGTTTTTCACAACTTGCGATATCATTGTGTCCGAAAACAAATCTCTTTCCGAAATGCAGCCTCAACCCGTCCATAATGCATGCATGTGATTCGGAATCGTATACGATCACGTCATGCCTGTCTACAAGAGCATTGATAATGGAAACCATTCCCATATATCCGTAATTAAGCAGGTATGCAGATTCTTTTCCAACGAATTCAGCTGCCATCTGCTCAAATTTCTCGTGGCTGCTTGTCTGTCCCGACATCATCCTTGCACCCATCGGATAAGCAAGTCCGTACTGCGCTGCATACTCGGCATCAGCTTTTCTGACTTCCGGATTGTTTGCCAGCCCGAGGTAGTTGTTAAGGCTCCAGGTAAGAACCTTCTTGCCCCTGAACATCATGTGGGGAGAGATCTCCCCCTCGAGCTTGGGGAACATGAAATAACCATCGCCTTCTGCGGAATATTGCCCCAGAGCGCCTTTGGTTGATGTGATCTTTTCAAATATGTCCATGATTTCCTGTCTGTATAAAATTTTTCACAAAAGTACAGATTAAGAGCTATCTGCTCATACCTATTTATACCTAATTTAATCACAGAATAATTCCTTAATTATTGCGTTTATAGCTGTGATATCAAATTTTTGTGTAATTTTGCGCAACATTTTTATGAGGTCATTTTCCTATATATTATTGATCCTGTTGGTATTGCTTGCATCGTGCTCTGAATTTGACAAGCTCATGAAGAGCAGCGATTATGATCTTAAGAAAGCAAAAGCAAGGGAATACTTTGAAGCCGGGAAATATGCCAGGGCTACCGAGCTCCTGGCCCAGCTTCTTCCCAGATTCAGGGGAACCGAAGAGGCAGAGGATCTGAACTGGATGAACGCACAGAGCTTTTACCTGATGAAAGACTATTATTCAGCCGGAGCATATTTCAAGGGATATACCGACCAGTACCCTTTTGGAAAATATACCGAGGAAGCTTACTTCATGGGAGCGTTTTGCGATTATAAGATCTCCCCGCGCGCCGCCCTCGACCAGGAAAATACAAGAAATGCCATTGAAGGATTCAATATCTTTATGAACAGGTATCCTTACAGCTCCAGGATAGAAGAGTGTAAAACATATCTCAGGGAAATTGAGGAGAGGCTCGTTGAGAAATCATACCTGAGCGCAAAGCTCTATTACGACATGAAAGAATATAAAGCTGCTGTCACTGCTCTTACAAACAGCCTGAGATTGCATTCCTCCTCCAGGTACAGGGAGGAAATGATGTTCCTCAAGCTTAATTCTCTTTACATGTATGCTGAAAACAGCTTTGCATTCAGGCAGAAAGAGAGATTCCAGGCAACCCTGGATGACTATTATTCCTTTATGGAGGAGTTTCCCGACAGCAAATATGGGAAAGATGTGAGAAGAATATTCCAGAAGACAAACGAATACCTTAAAACAGGTACAACAGAAGCAGCCGAAAGCGTAGCAAATAACCAGTAAAACTGATATGGATTACAGAAAATCAAATGCCCCCGTGACTACTGTCACACGCGACTTCGATAAGATAACGAAGAATACGGGAAACATTTATGAAACGGTGGTAATAGTATCCAGGCGGTCAAACCAGATCGCCGTTGAGATGAAACAGGAGCTTAACAAGAAGCTTGAAGAATTTGCTTCGTACAGCGATAACCTGGAAGAAGTTTTTGAGAACCGGGAACAGATAGAGATATCAAAGTTCTATGAGAGGCTTCCAAAGGCTACCCTTATCGCACTTCAGGAGCTTGCGGAAGACAAGATATTCCACAGGAACCCTGATAAAGCTCCAAAGCAGAAATAATAACAGCCTTAATATGCTCAAAGGCAAGAAGATACTTGTTGGAGTAACCGGAGGAATAGCTGCCTATAAGACAGCTTCAGTGATCAGGCTCCTGGTCAGGGGAGGCGCTGAAGTGAAGGTTGTCATGACACCCTGTGCCAAAGAGTTCATTACCCCCCTTACACTCTCAACATTGTCAAAGAACCCGGTGCTGACAGAGTTCTTCAATCCGGAAAATGGCGACTGGAACAGTCATGTAGATCTTGGTACCTGGGCCGACCTTTTCCTTATTGCACCGGCAACGGCAAATTCAATTGCCAAAATGGCCGGAGGAATAGCTGACAACCTCCTCCTGACAACCTGCTTGTCGGCACGCTGCCCTGTTTTCATTGCTCCCTCAATGGATACCGACATGCTTAATCATCCGGCTACAACCATTAATATTGAAACTCTGAAAGCATTCGGAAACATTATCCTCGAACCATCAACCGGAGACCTTGCGAGCGGACTGACCGGTAAAGGAAGAATGGCTGAACCGGATGAGATTGTCAGAGAGATCACAAACTTCTTTGCAAAAAAAAAAAGATAAGCCCCTGAAAGGGAAGCATATCCTTATCAATGCAGGCCCTACACGCGAATCAATTGATCCGGTAAGGTTTATCAGCAATTACTCCTCCGGGAAAATGGGTGTTGCCCTTGCTGATGCCGCTGCTGAATACGGAGCCAGTGTCGACCTCATCCTCGGCCCGGTGAATATCAGCCCCTCAGATAAAAATATACGGATCACAAGGGTAATAACGGCCGGTTCAATGGCATCGGAATGCATTTCGCGGTTCCCGGGTTGCGACGCGGCAATATTGTCAGCTGCAGTCGCTGATTATACTCCGGTAATACCTGAAAAGAAAAAGATCAGAAAAAGCGATAAGAACCTGTTACTGAAACTCAGGCCCACGACCGACATCGCCGCAACTCTGGGCAGGATGAAAAAAAGATCACAGGTGCTCGCAGGCTTCGCACTCGAGACAGGTGACGGGATTACCAGCGCAAAAGAAAAGCTGAAACGTAAAAATCTGGATTTCATTGTATTGAATTCCCTGTCGGACAAGGGTGCCGGTTTTGAGCATGATACAAACCTGATAACCATTATTGACCGGAACAATAATATTGATAAATTTGGGTTGAAATCAAAGGATGAAGCTGCAGTGGATATTCTGGACAAGCTGATTTCGTTGATCAAAAAAGCAAAATGATGTTGTCTTTACGTAAACATATTCTGACACTGATCCTTTTTATGGCTCCCGTGCCCGCATTTTCGCAGGAGCTGAACTGTAATGTACAGGTATCTGCCCAGAAGATCCAGGGATCAAACAGGCAGATGTTTGAGAACATGCAGCGCGATCTGTACGAGTTCATGAATAATTCGGTATGGACCAATCATGTATTCAGCTATTCTGAAAGGATTGACTGCAACATCCTGATAAACATAACGAACCAGCTATCGGCCGATGAGTTCAGCGGAACAATACAGATTCAGCTGAGAAGACCGGTTTATAACACGACTTACAATTCAACGGTTCTGAATTTCATCGATAATAATTTTCGTTTCAGGTATGTTGAGTTTCAACCCCTCGAGTTTGACCCGACCACCCACAGGTCAAACCTGGTTTCGGTGCTTGCATTTTATGCCTATATGATCCTCGGATTCGACTACGATTCATTTGCGCCGGAGGGAGGCACCGAGTATTTCCAGATGGCTGAGAAGATCGTGATGAATGCACAGAATGCCCCCGAAACCGGGTGGAAACCCTATGACGGCTCCCGCAACCGGAACAGGTACTGGCTTGTGAAAAATGTACTTGACAAAGGGTATGAGGAGGTCAGGAGATTCCTGTATGAATATTACATCAATGGTATGGATAAAATGGAATCGAGGATGTCCGAGGCAAGGAACAACATGGTTGAGAGCCTCAGGCTTATCCAGACAGTATACAGGAAGAAACCCGATCCTTTCATGTACCTCATCCAGGTGGTGATGGAAGCCAAATCGGACGAAATAATCAATATCTTTTCGGAGGCTTTCCCGGAAGAGAAAAGCAGGGTTGTGCAGATACTGACCGAAATTGACCCTGCCAACAGGTCAAAGTACGAGAAGATCACTGCGTCGAACTTACCTTAGTCAAAGCTCATGCTCGTTAAACTCTACGTTCAAAATTATGCGCTTATCAAGGATCTGGACGTTGAACTTGAAGAGGGACTGACCATTATCACGGGAGAGACCGGCGCAGGAAAAACAATCCTCCTGGGAGCTCTCTCACTTATACTCGGCAACAGAGCCGATACTTCGGTATTGCTCGATAAAAATGAAAAGTGTGTGGTTGAGGGAACATTCAGGCTCGATGAATATGACCTCAGTGATTTCTTTACATCAAATGAGCTTGATTATGGGCCCGTTACGATACTGAGACGGGAAATAAACCCTGCCGGGAAATCACGCGCCTTCATAAATGACACACCTGTCACCGTCAACCTGCTGAAAGAGCTGGGCGACCGTCTTATCGATATTCACTCGCAGCACCAGACACTGATGCTCCATGATAATTCATTCCAGCTCAATGTGATTGATTCTTTCGCAGGCACCCTGAAACTTAAGGAAGAATACAGGGCAGCATGGAAAAGATACAAAAGTGTTAAAAAGGAATTAAGTGAGCTGAAAGAAAGAGCTGACAGGAACAAAGCCGACCTTGAGTATTATCAGTTCCAGCTGAACCAGCTGGAACAGGCAAAACTGGTTAACGGTGAACAGGAAGAGCTTGAGAAAGAACAGGAACTGCTGAGCCATGCAGAGGAGATAAAACTGGCTCTCGGGACCGCTTCCGGACTCTTTTCATCAGAGGAAAATTCAATTCTCGCTTCCCTGAAGGAAGCAAACAGCAGCCTCTCCAGGATAAAGGGATTCCTGAAGCAGGGAGAAGAGCTGCTCAGCAGGGCAGAATCATCATATCTTGAACTGAATGATATTGCCGGTGAACTCGAGAAACTTGTGTCATCGGTTGAAGCTCACCCGGGCCGCCTTGCCATGATCAATGACAGGCTTGATACCATATATGCCCTTATCCAGAAGCACAGGGTCAGCTCCCTTGACGAGCTCCTGCTGAAACAGGAAGAGATAAGACGACTGGTAAAATCCATCGTTACAGGCGATGACCGCCTTCTTGAGCTTGATTCATTGCTGAGAAATGAGACAGGCAAACTTAAAGAGCTTTCCTCCGGAATATCCGCTAAGAGGAAGGATGTTCTGCCGGACGTGGAGAAAAAGATAACCGGTCTTCTGAAACAGCTGGGAATGCCGAATGCAAGATTCAGGATATTGCTTTCAGACCTGCCCGATTTTTCTCCTTCCGGAACTGATCTCGCCGATTTCCTGTTTTCGGCAAACAAACAGGTGGAACCTGAGAATCTTGCCAGGATAGCATCAGGCGGCGAATTATCCCGGGTAATGCTCAGCCTTAAATCGCTTCTTACAAAGAACACCAACCTGCCTACCATAATATTTGACGAGATCGATGCGGGAGTTTCAGGCGAGGTTGCAGATAAGGTGGGACAGATACTGGCGGGAATGGGAAGATATATGCAGGTGGTCAATATTACTCATTTGCCACAGGTAGCCTCAAGGGGAAAACGACACTACCACGTATATAAAGATGAAACGGGGGATGAAACAATTACCAGGATCAAATTGTTATCAGCAGATGAAAGGGTAAGGGAAGTGGCAAGACTGCTCAGCGGAAGCGAAATAACCGAAATCGCAATTAAAAATGCCAGGGAACTTATAAAAGCAGCAAGGAACTGATATTATGGAAGGAAAACTATTGCAGGGTAAGAAAGGCATCATATTCGGTGCTCTTAACGATAAGTCGATAGCCTGGCAGGCAGCACTGAAATGCCATGAGCACGGTGCAAAGCTGGTCCTGACCAATTCGCCTGTAGCGGTAAGAATGGGGACCATCAGCGAGCTTGCAGAACAAACCGGCAGCAGGGTCATTACTGCTGATGCCACCAAAATGCAGGATATCGATAACCTGCTTTCTGAAAGCATGAACTATTTTGGCGGACAATTCGATTTCATTCTTCACTCCATAGGGATGTCGCCAAACGTGAGGAAGGAAATACCCTATGAAAACACCAGCTATGAAAATATGCTGAAGACATTTGACATATCAGCACTCAGCTTTCACAGGATATTGCAGACTGCCTATAAGCTTGATGCGATAAAGGAGTGGGGATCGGTTGTGGCACTCTCATATGTTGCGGCACAGCGCACCCTCACAGGTTATAACGACATGGGCGACGCAAAAGCGCTTCTCGAATCAATCGCCCGGAGCTTCGGATACATCTACGGACGCGACCGCAGGGTAAGGATAAATACCATATCACAGTCGCCGACACCAACCACGGCAGGTACCAGCATTCACGGGTTCGACTCTCTTGTCGACTTCTCTGAAAGAATGTCTCCCCTCGGCAACGCAAGTGCTGAGGAATGTGCTGATTACTGCGTTGCTCTCTTTTCCGACCTCACCAGGAAGGTCACAATGCAGAACCTCTATCATGACGGTGGATTCTCAAGCATGGGGATGAGCCTTAAAGCCATCGAACAATACCGGAAGAGCTTTGAGGAGTGCGACTGAAATGAATAGTGATTAAGTATATGTGGCTTAACAAGATCTAGAACAGATAGTTCAGTCCCATATAGAATCCCATATTGCCATCCTGTTCGTTGAATGCTTTTCCGAGGTCCACTGCGATTATGAAGTTTTCGTTCATAACCACTCTAAGCCCTGCTCCAGCTGCAACATGAAGCTTTTCAGCATCAGGTTTAAAGAAATCGGCAGGGTTATAGCCTGTTGAAGTGAGGTCAGGTATTGTGAACTTTATTTTATCTGTGACCAAACCGAAGTCACTGAAGGCATTCAGTCCTATATAGAAGTTCTGGTTTATAAAGCTGAATCTCACAGCTTTCCAGCGCAGTTCGGCATTACCGTAAAAGAATCCGTCCCCAATCACCCTGTAGCGCCATATTCCGCGGAGTGTCTTTGATCCGCCAAGACCTTCAGAGTAGGCTCCCCTGAGCGCTGAAACAATGACCTGCGACTGGTAATAGAACGGCACATCGCCAAACAGTGTCTGTTGATAGCCAAGCCTGTACACGAAACTCAGGTCATTAGGGATCAGTGTAAAATACTGCCTGTGGGTGAGATAAAACTTGGCAAATGTTGCCTCACTTCCCATGAACTTTCCTGACAGTTCGATGCCTCCCTCTGTCCATAATCCTTTCATGGGATTAGGACGGTTGTCCCTTGTATCATAGGAAATTCCTGCCTTTATGGTGTTTATCAGTCCGCCGTCAGCTTCCTCAGGCGAGAAGATCCCCCATTGCCTGTAGAGGTCATATAACCCTGGTTCATCTGATACCCATGGGAGCCAGTCGGCGGCATCTTTTCCCTTGTTGAATTTAGCCACATCCACCGAATCGAGCCTGAAATTCTGGATCGCAAATCCTGCATTCCACTTAAGGTTTTCTCCTGACAGACTGCCTTCAAAATCGTTCTTGAACCTGAACAATGAACGATCGAGCCTGTAAAACATCCTCGTTCTGTAATCACCGGTGCCGAGCTCCTGGTCGAACCATCCCTTGTTTATAACAGCGTCATAACCATTGAACCCGTAAAAATCGAATGCCCGGTCTGTCAGAAGGGAAAGATCGGTGAAGGTCCTGACACCGGGAATCAGATCCCATGATTCATAGTTGAACCTGTAAATGGCACTCCCTTTCGTGAACCGGGAGATTTCAAGATAAAACTTATGATAGTATTCCGGGTAGATGTCGCCCGTACCGTAATTATAAAGATCGATAAGTCCGCCATACTGGAATCCCATGTCTGTGTCAAATGTCACTGCAGGCAAAACTCCGAAATTCCATCCGGTCTTTATTTTTGAGTCTTTTTGCTCTTGCTGTCCGGAGACTGCCAGAGCCATTAATGTGATCAGCAAAGCTGAAAGCGTGCGTTTCATAGGTTATTTTTTTGGTTGACAGCGCTAAAGATAAAGAAAAATGGAAATCATGAACTCTTTTTTCAATATTTGCTACCTTGCGCAGGTATTTTTACGACTTAATACCTATATGGTCTTGCTCATCAAAAACATAAAGGAACTGGTGCAGGTTGAAGATGATCCCCGGCCCAGGGTATGCGGCAGGGATATGGCCGGGCTTGACAGGGTCAGTGATGCGTTCCTCTATATCGAAGACGGTGTCATCAGGGACTTCGGGAAGATGGCTGATATTCCGGAGAAGTACCTTCACCCGGAGTCGCATGATGCCGGCATAATTGACGCTTCAGGCAGGATGGTATTCCCCTCATTCTGTGATTCGCATACACACCTTGTTTATGCAGGCAGCCGGGAGCAGGAATTCACTGACAAGATCCGCGGACTGTCATACGAGGAGATAGCTGCAAGGGGAGGAGGAATACTGAACTCGGCCAGGCGGCTTCATGAAACATCTGAAGAAGAACTGTACCTGCAATCTATGATCCGCATCAATGAGATCATCAGCCTGGGCACCGGCGCCGTGGAAATCAAGAGCGGGTATGGTCTTTCGGTGGAAGATGAACTTAAAATGCTCAGGGTTATAAGGAGAATAAAAGAGACATCGCCGGTTGAAGTTAAAGCCACTTTCCTGGGTGCTCACGCAGTCCCCGTGGAATTTAAAAACAACAGGGAGAGCTATATTGATATTGTTATCAATGAGATGATCCCGGCTGTTGCCGCCGGTGAGCTTGCAGATTATATCGATGTTTTCTGCGACCGGGGATTTTTCACAGTGGAAGAAACAGAGAAGATACTGATGGCAGGGATCAAGTACGGGCTTCCTGCAAAGATACATGCCAATGAGCTTGATTTTTCGGGTGGTGTGCAGGTTGGCGTAAAATATGATGCATTGTCGGTCGATCATCTGGAGCGGTCCGGTGATGAGGAGATTGAGTCGCTGAAACACTCCGGAACCATGCCTACTCTTCTGCCCGGTTCAGCTCTTTTCCTGGGATTACCCGATCCTCCCGCCAGGAAGATGATTGATGCCGGCCTCCCGGTTGCCCTTGCTTCTGATTACAATCCGGGTTCATCACCGTCAGGGAACATGAAACTGGTAGTTTCGCTTGCGTGCATAAAGCTTAAAATGCTGCCAGAAGAGGCAATTAATGCTTCAACCATCAATTCGGCCTATGCAATGGGAATTTCGGAAACCCATGGATCAATAGCCAGGGGTAAGGTTGCCAATATATTCATTACCAAAGAGATACCATCATATCAGTTCCTGCCGTACGCATTTGGCAGTAACCTTATTGAGACAGTAATATTAAAAGGGGATATTATTAACACCTCTGTGTGACTCTGTGTCTCCTCTGTGTATCTCTGTGTAAGTTTTTAATAATTTTTAGTTACACAGAGTTCCACTGAGAAGGCACAGAGCTCCACAGAGAGAAAAGCAGGAAAATCTTAATGAAGAAGCGAATAATAGAATGTGTTCCGAATTTCAGCGAGGGTAGGGATATGTCTGTAATTAAGCAGATTACAGCTGTTATTGAATCGGTTGAAGGCATTAAGCTGCTGGATGTTGATCCTGGCAAGGATACTAACAGGACAGTTGTAACATTTGTTGGAAACCCGGAGGCAGTCAGTGAGGCAGCTTTCATGGCAGTTAAAAAAGCTTCGGAGCTGATTGATATGACGAAGCATCATGGAGAGCACCCCCGCATGGGAGCAACCGATGTATGTCCATTCATCCCGGTTTCGGGGATAACAATGGATGAGGTTGTTGTCATAGCCCGGAGCGTCGCGGAAAGGATCGGGAGTGAGCTTAATATTCCTGTCTGGTGCTACGAAAATGCAGCATTTGAGAAGAAGCGCAGAAACCTTGCAAACTGCAGGGAAGGGGAATATGAAGGACTGAAGAAAAAACTTGATGACCCGGCCTGGAAGCCTGATTTCGGTCCTGCCGTTTTTAATGAAAGAGCCGGAGCCACAGCGGTGGGAGCAAGGGATTTCCTTGTGGCTTTCAACGTCAATCTGAACACCACCTCCGTCAGGCGGGCAAACGCCATAGCTTTCGATGTGAGGGAAAAGGGAAGGGTTGTGGAGGACAAGGCCGGCAAAAAAATATGCATACCAGGTACACTTAAAAGCGTTAAGGCCATAGGCTGGTACATGGAAGATTACGGTATTGCACAGATATCAATGAACCTGACGAACATATCAGTGACTCCGGTTCATATGGCATTTGATGAGGTGTGCCGGAAGGCAGATGCACGGGGAGTGAGGGTGACCGGATCGGAACTGGTTGGTCTTATACCGCTTAAGTCAATGCTTGATGCCGGGAAGTATTTTCTCGAAAAGCAGCAGAGATCCACCGGGGTCTCTGATGATGAACTTATCAAAATAGCTGTTAAATCGATGGGATTGAATGATATTCATGCTTTCAATCCCGGGGAAAAAATAATTGAATTCGTTATGGCAGAAAAGGGAAAGAGAAAGCTTATTGAAATGGATCTCAGGGCATTCATGAATGAAACAGCCTCCGAGTCGCCTGCACCGGGTGGAGGATCCGTATCATCATACATGGGGGCGCTGGGAGTTGCACTTGGGACTATGGTTGCAAACCTCTCAGGTCATAAAAAGGGCTGGGACGACAGATGGAAGGAGTTTTCCGACCTTGCCGCGCAGGGGAAAGAGATACAGAACCGGCTTCTTGAACTTGTTGATGAGGATACTGATGCTTTCAACAGGATCATGGAAGCTTACAGGCTTCCTAAAAAAACTGAAGAAGAGATACAGGCGAGGAAAGAGGCTGTCAGGGCGGCTGTGAAAAATGCAATCCTGGTTCCATACAGGGTTATGGAAACAGCCTTTTCAGGATTCGCCCTGGTCAGGCAGATGGTGGAAAAAGGAAATCCCGCTTCCGTCACCGATGCGGCTGTCGGAGCGCTTGCCCTTAGGTCTGCTGTTAAAGGAGCTTTTCTTAATATAAGGATAAATGCAACCGGTCTTGACGACAAAGCCTTTGCAGATGAGATACTTAAGAAGGGATCCGAAATTGAGTCAAAAGCTGAAGCAGAAGAGGAGGCTATCCTCAAGATGGTTGATTATGAGATAAATAAACAGTCATCTAAGTCTTAATAGTCTTCCGCCGGTGCGGTCCCTTCCACTGGAGGCTGTCTCAAAAGTCGTGAATTTTAGATTTTCTTATCAATTTATGCAAAAAAACCTCTCCTCCATCTCCTCCCCTTAAGCAATAAGGGGAGGAATGTAATCAATGATTATCAGATAGTTACTCCCCTTCCCTTACTGCTTAAGGGAAGGGGTTGGGGGAAGGGTTTATTCAGAAGAAGTGGAAGCTGCCCCCTTTTGAGACAACCTCTTCTCTTCGGGCACCGTCGTGCCCCCGAGGCTACGCTCGGGGCAGGCGTTGTGCCGGTACGACTTTTTTTAATAGTAACTTACAAATTAACACACTGTCATACCTTCAGAATATCAGGTACTTAGGACATCAGGCCATAAGATTTCCGGTGGTTGCGTTAAAAAAAGTTAAATCTTAGTTTTGTCGTTTGAAATATTTGAATATCTTAGCCCCGCGATTTTATACTATTAACCTAAACTTTTTATTTATGAAAAGAATCTTATTGCTATTCTCACTGTTGCTCATAGCAGGCTCTTTTGTTATGGCACAGACAGTGATGATTTCCGGGACAGTAACCGGCTCTGAAGACGGTTTACCGCTTCCCGGTGTCAACATTACTGTAAAGGGAACGACCGTAGGTGCAATTTCAGGAACGGATGGCAGATACTCACTCTCCGCTCCCGCCTCGGCTCAGACCCTGGTTTTCAGCTTTATCGGTTTCGTTACACAGGAGGTTCTCATCTCGGGAAGGACAACTATTGATGTTGTTCTGAGGCAGGACCTGTATAACGTGGATGAAGTTGTTGTGGTTGCCTATGGTACCCAGCAGAAGAGAGAGATCACCGGTTCTATCGCCTCAGTGAAAGGTGATGCTATAAAAGCTGTACCGGTACAGAGTTTTGACCAGGCTCTCCAGGGTAAGGCAGCCGGAGTTCAGATCACCCTTCCGAACGGCGTTCTTAACAACGTACCCGTTATAAGGATCAGGGGATTTAACTCAATATCAGGTAGTTCCTATCCGCTTATTGTAGTCGACGGTGTTCCGATAGCTACAGGGAACTGGGGTGGTAATGCTATTACCAACGCTCTTGCAGATATCAACCCGGCTGATATTCAGTCTATGGATATTCTGAAGGATGCTTCTGCAACCGCTCTCTACGGTTCGCGTGCTGCAAATGGTGTGATCATTATCACAACCAAGCGCGGTTCAGGTGCCAGGACAAAAGTCACCTACGACGGTAACATCGGTTTTACCCAGCCTTATAAGATATTTGAGGTGATGAATGCCGCTCAGTACATTGAGCATAAGAACAAAGCATGGGTCAACCTCCTCGGGGCCGCCGCTCCCCAGATCTCATTTGTGAATGACGCGAACGGCAACCCGATAGATACCAGGTGGTCTGATTATATTTACCAGACAGGTTTCCAGCATAACCATACCATAAGCTTCTCAGGTTCCACACCGTCAACATCATACTTCCTGTCAGCAGGTTTTACCGACCAGGAAGGGATGATAAAGAAGAACTTCTATGAAAGGAAGAATGCCAGGATGAACCTCGATCACAAGCTTAACAAGTATGTAAACCTCGGTGCAAACATTGCCTACACGCTGGGATATACAGAGGCTCCTAATACAGGCGCATCATTTGCAACTGCAGGTGCCGCCCGTCTGGCTTTCGTGCTTCCTCCGAACATCGGTCCTTACATGAATGACGGAAGCGGCGATTATAACATTGAGGGTTCAGCTATAGGCAGAATGGGCCAGCCGTTCCCGGTACTCGGCTACTACAACCCTGTGGCAATCTTTGATCTTAACAAGTTCACTACATCAACCGACAGATTGCTGACAACTGTGTATGCAAGCCTTACACCTGTGAAGGGACTGGTGCTCAAGACACAATACGGGATTGACTACCTGAATGCCGAACAGACGACCTTCCAGTCTCCGGTAACCGGTGACAGCTTCGGGGCAAACGGTTTTGCCGGTAACAGCTACCAGAAGTTCAAAAGATGGACATGGACAAACACCGCCAGCTATAACTTATCCATTCAGGAAAAATACAACATAGGGCTCCTTGCAGGTATTGAAGAACAGTATTCTCATAATATATGGTGGTCAGGAAACAAAACAAACGTTGCTGACCGTTTCTTCAAGGTTTACCAGGGAACCTGGGTTACAGCAGGAATGGGCGGAGGTGCAATTGGTGAAAACTATTTCATCTCCTATTTCGGCCGTGCCAGCTTCAACTATAACAGGAAATACTATGTTGAAGGAAGCGTCCGTCGTGACGGGTTCTCAGGTCTGGCAGCAGGAAATAAATTCGGTACATTCGGCGGCGGTTCACTTATGTGGAATGCATCAAATGAAGAGTTCATTTCAAGTGCGCTTGGATCAATATTCTCGGATATCCGTCTTAAGGCCAGCTACGGCCGCGTGGGCAACATCTCGGCTGTTGGCGACTTCAGCTCATTGTTCCTGTATGGTGCAGGTGTTTACGGAGCAGTTCCGACACTTGGATTCAACCAGGCGGGTAATGCAGACCTGCAGTGGGAGACCAGCGACAAGTATGATATCGGTATCAGCTTCGGGATCCTGAATGACAGGATCCAGTCGGAGATCAACTACTATTACAACGATATCAACGGGCTGGTACTTAATGTTCCCCAGTCTCCGTCAAAGGGGATCCCGGGCAACACAATACCCGCCAACGTCGGTTCAATGTATAACACCGGACTTGAGCTAACCCTCACCAGCTTTAATTTCTCAACTTCCAGATTCTCATGGACGACAACTCTGAACCTGAGTACTCTGAAAAACGAGGTCACTGCGCTTGCACCGGGGGTAACACAAATACTTGGCATAACAGGAGGACTTGAAACAACTAACAGAACTGTTGTCGGCAAACCGGTCGGAGGCCTTCTCGCTGTTGAGACCAGGGGTGTTGACACTGAAACAGGAAGGAGAGTTTATGTAAATGCTGCCGGTGAAGAGGTGCTTTTCTATTTTGAAAACACCGGAGCCGCAAGGTGGCAGTACAGGGACGGATCAGGAAATGCTCCTGCGATCACGACAGCTGCTGACGGAAAGGTAATGGGTTCACCGCTTCCTAAATTCTTCGGAGGTCTTGACAACAACTGGAGCTACATGGGCTTTGATTTCACACTCGGCCTTACTTATTCTCTCTTTTTTGATATCTATTCAGGATCAAAAGCAGGTCTGAGAGACCAGAGATGGTGGAACAACTCGGTAGAGGTATACAAAACAGCATGGGCGAATCCGGGTGATAAAACCAATATTCCCAAACCGGTCATGAACGATAATATTTCCAACGGATCTTCTTTCCCGATCAGCGAGAATATTGAAAGAGGCGATTATGTAAAAGTAAGAAGCATGTCCGCAGGATATACGTTCAGGAAGCTTCCGGCTGAGACCAATATTGAGAGTATAAGATTGTACGGGCAGGTATTTAATGCTTTCGTGTTCACGAAATTCTCGGGTTCCGACCCGGAGGTCTCAACCCAGGGTAATTCAAACATTGCACCGGGTATTGACAGGAATTCTGCTCCGCAGGCAAGGAACTTTGTGTTCGGCGCAAGCATTAATTTTTAACATCTAAAAAATATAATGATATGAGAAATATTTTAAAAATATCAATAGTATTCGCACTATTGCTGACGGTCGGGTGTTCAAAGGAATACCTTGATCCGGCTCCTCAAACCTCCCTGTCTGACCTTACGGTTTTCGACACCAAAGACCGCGTGGTTGCACAGGTTAACGGTATGTATGCATTCATGAAAAGCGGTGCATTTCTGGGCGGAAGGTTCTTTGTGTACAATGATGTCAGGGCAGATAATTTCATTCCGAAAAGCTCAAACCTGGTTACAAACTTTGCCACATGGAACCATTCGGTGGTAAGTTCAACCAACGAGGTACAGAACTTCTGGGGATCAGTGTATGCCGCCGTTAATGCTATCAACATCTTTATGGATGGACTTAAAACCGCATGGGACGGTGGTAAACTCACCGGCAAGATCACCCAGGAAGAGTATAACCAGTATATGAGCGAGGCGTTGACGCTGAGAGCGATCTGCTTTTTTGACCTGCTTCAGCTCTATGCCAAGCCATACAACCTTGGAACTACAAATCCCGGTGTTCTGCTCAGACTTACCCCGATGAAGTCGGCTGCAGGAAACGACCTCGCAAGAAGCAGCGTGGGAGAATGCTACACACAGATCCTCAGCGACCTGAATACTGCTGAATCCCTGGCAAGAGTTAATTATGCAACTGCTCTTGATAATACCACAAGGGTGCACAGGAATACGATCATTGCCCTGAAGACCAGGGTTTACCTGCATATGCAGGATTGGGCTACCGTTGTAAGCGAATCTGCAAAGATTGTCGGACAGACGTCTGCGCCATTCTCCGCAACAAGCGGCGTTGCTTTTGCCCTTAATCCTTCATATACCGCCCTCTTTGGCACCCCGTACACATCGGCAGAATCAATATTTTCAATGCCGTTCACGACTACCAATACGCCGGGAGGCCAGAACGGTCTGCCGCATTACTACAATTCCGCGTCTTCGGAATCCTATTACCTTAACACCAGCCCGGGATTCGCGTATGCAGCAATGGATCCTGCTGACGTGAGAAGGTCAAGCCTGGTCCTTGCCGGAGGCAATTACTTCCTTGGTAAGTACCCCGACTTCACCACTCTTACAAACTATGCACCTGTCATCAGGTATGCCGAGGTCCTGCTTAACAGGGCTGAGGCGCTGGTAAGAGCAGGCGGCACAGTTACGGCAGAGGCTAT
>Ga0116204_1000929_pt1 | contig 16626 bp, 13 predicted proteins | sample LakKivwa52mmetaG_FD_94481 | JGI IMG/M metagenome (GOLD analysis project Ga0116204, IMG submission 94481) | Anoxic lake water microbial communities from Lake Kivu, Rwanda to study Microbial Dark Matter (Phase II) - Lake Kivu water 52m metaG | ecosystem: Environmental > Aquatic > Freshwater > Lake...
ATATTTAGCGACTTTGCGTCCCATTCTTTTTCAGCGTAATGCCGAACAAGCAAACTCAACACTGTTTCTTTCACAAACAGCAACGGGGTTCACAACCCGCGGACTTCAATACATTTTACACAGCATCGAAAAAAAGACGCACATTTATCTGGATCTACATCCTCACAAACTCCGCCACTCGTTCGCGACGCATCTATTAGAAAACGGGGCGGATTTACGCACGATCCAGGAGCTGCTTGGCCATGCATCGATTGCCACGACGCAAGTGTATACTCACGTCACCAGCGAAGCGATGCAAAAAGCCTATCAAGCTGCCCATCCACGCGCTTTAAAGAAGAAGTAAAACGCCAATATTTACTACGTAATAGACGCATCATGATGGTGCGTTTTTCGTTTACAAGGAAATGCTGCTGTGGTAAAATTACTTGGCTCTAGCGATAGAGACAACACACATCGCCGATTCAACGTCCTCGTCTACTAACAAAGTTAGTAGGGGCGTTGTTAGAAACGATGGAGGGTACAACAAAAAGGAGGATTCACCCATGAGTGAACAAGAAAAGGAAGTCGTCACCCCGGCTTCAACAGAATCGATGGAAAGCGTCGTTCCGCAAACGAACGAGCCCATCATCACGATGAAAAAGTTAGCCGCGGCTGGTGTCCAATACGGTCATCAAACGCGCAAATGGAACCCCAAGATGGCTCCATTCATCTATGGTGCCCATAACGGCATCTACATCGTCGACTTAAAGAAGACGGTTACCAAGATTGAAGAAGCTTACGTTATGTTAAAGAAAATCGTCGAAGAGGGCGGTAAAGTCCTGTTCGTCGGCACCAAAAAGCAAGTCCAAGAACTAGTCAAAGAAGAAGCGCTCCGCTCCGGCTCGTTTTATATTAACAACCGTTGGCTCGGCGGCACATTGACCAACTTCCGGACGATTTTAGGGCGCATCCGTTATCTCAAAGACTTAGAAAAGCAAGAAGATGACGGCACGTTTGACATCCTTCCCAAGAAAGAAGTCAGCGGACTACGCAAACTAAAAGAAAAACTATTAAAGAACCTCGAAGGCATTAAAGAAATCAAGCGGACCCCACAAGCGGTGTTCGTCGTCGATCCAATGATCGATCATAACGCCGTCAGTGAAGCCAAGAAACTCGGTATCCCCGTGTTTGGCATCATCGACACCAACGCCGATCCCGATTTAGTCGATTTCCCGATTCCGGGTAACGACGATGCCGTCGGTAGCGTCCGGATTATCCTGCAAGTCATGGCTGACGCCATAGTTGAAGCCAAGGGCGGACTACCAATCGTCGCTTACACCAAAGACGAGGAATTCCTCGACCGTTATGCGGCATTAAAAGCCGAAACGCGGGCCGCTAACGAAGAACGTCGCGCGCAAACCGCACCACGCTACGCTCAAAGCGAAGAAGTCAAAATCGAAGTGAAAACCGAAACGCCTTTCCGTAAGGAAAAAACGACTTCGAGCGCTAAAAAGGAAGTCGTTGTCGAAGAGACAAGCGACGTCACCGAGGAGGAATAATCAATGTCACAAATCATTGAACTCATTAAAGAATTACGCGAACGCACCGGCGCTGGGATGATGGATTGCAAACGGGCGCTGGAAGCCAGCGAACTCGATATCCCGCGCGCGCTTGATTGGCTCCGCGAAAAAGGGATTACCAAAGCCGCTAGCAAATCAGCGCGCATCGCCGCTGAAGGCGTTACCCATGTGGTCGGCCAAGATGGCAAACGCTTGATTATCGAAGTCAACTGCGAAACCGACTTTGTCGCTCGAGGCGACGCCTTCGTCAATCTAGTCGACACCATTGCCAAGACGCTACTAAAAGATGGCATCACATCATTAGAAGCCGCCAAAGAAATCGCCACTCCGCTGATTAACGAAGCGACGATGAAGATCGGCGAAAAGATTGATCTCCGCCGCTTTGAGGTTTACGAAGCCAGCGCGGGTCAAGTCGTCGGATCATATATCCACATGAACGGTAAATACTCCTCGCTCGTATTAATGACGGGCGTCGATCAAACTTTTGTCAATAACATGGCGATGCACATCACCGCTAACAATCCGCGCTTCGTCGACATGGACTCAATTCCAAGTGCCGACCGGCTCCATGAAGCTAAAATCCAACGCGAATTGATGTCGCAAGATGAAAAGCTTAAAGGAAAACCTGAGGCCGCGCTTGAAAAAATCCTTGAAGGCAAAGTGAGTAAAACGTTCCGTGAATTAACGCTAAGCGAACAAGCCTACCTGATGGATGAATCGGGAGCCTTGGTTGGTTCTGTCCTTTCCAAAGTCGGTGGCCGCGTATTAAAATTCGTGCGCTACGCCGTGGGCGAAGGCATTGAAAAGCGTGCTGACAACTTCGCTGAAGAAGTCATGGCGCAAATAAAATAACACTCTTTTGAGTGTTTTTTTTATATATAATAGAACAAGGAGCAAATTGTTATGGGCAAATACCACCGCGTGTTGATTAAACTTTCAGGTGAGGCGCTCGCCGATCGCAAAGATCGGATGATTCTTGACGCCAAACATTTATTCATCGTCGCTGAAGCGATTAAGAAAATGCAAGCCGAGGGCGTCCAAGTCGGCGTCGTCATCGGCGCCGGCAACATTTGGCGCGGCAAATTCGCGACCCAAATCGGTATCGACGCGGCTACAGCTGACTATATGGGTATGTTAGGAACGATCATTAACTCAATCGCATTACAAAACGCCTTGGAAAACATTGATGTCCCGACCCGGGTCTTATCGGCCGTCGAAGTCAAATCGGTCGCCGAACCATACATTCGCCGCCGGGCGATTCGCCACCTTGAAAAAGGTAGCGTCGGCATCTTCGCCGGTGGCACGGGCAATCCCTATTTCACGACCGACACCACCGCAAGCTTGCGGGCGATGGAAATCGAAGCCGACGTCATCTTCATTGCCAAAAACGGCGTTGATGGCGTCTATACCGGCGATCCAAGCAAAGACAGCACGGCGACTTTAATCAAAGACATTACCTATGAAGAAATGCTCCGCCTTAACTTAAAAGTCATGGATTTGACGGCGATATCGCTCGTCCACGACAAAAACATCGAAATCCGCGTCTTCGACATGAATGACCCCGAAAACTTCATGCGCGCGCTTCATGGAGAAGAAATCGGATCGACAATCAGAAAGGGTTAACGATATGGATGAACTAGCTTTAGAAGCCAAAAGCAGAATGCAAAAATCACTCGAGGCGCTCCATTCAAACTTCAATACGTTGCGCACCGGACGCGCCAATGCCGCCTTGCTTGACCGCATCGAAGTCGATTATTACGGCGACAAAATTCCGCTATCGCAAATTTCAAGCGTGAATGTCCCCGAACCGCGGCAGCTATTAATAAAACCTTATGACCGTAACGACGTCAAAGCGATCATTGCCGCGATTTCTGCTTCAAACATCGGCATCAATCCAATTAACGATGGCACCTCGATTCGCCTTATCTTGCCACCACTGACCGAAGAACGGCGCCGCGACCTTGTCAAACAGGCAAAAAAATTCGCCGACGAGTGCAAAGTTGCCATCAGAAACATCCGTCATGAGCATCTTGATATGTTGAGTGATGATGAATATACCGAAGACCTTAAAAAACGCATCACCGCCGACATTCAAAAGGTGACCGAAGAAGCCAGTGAGGCTATCGATACGGCCTTCAAAGACAAAGAAACGGAAATCATGACGATTTAATCGTCACGATTTTTCTTTTTAAGAAAAAGAAACGACGACGTTGCTAATGCCCATGGGGCTTCAATCATGTATAATATGGAATAACCGCATGAAGGAAACCCTAATGGAACAATCTTATCCCCAAAGCGATAAATCGATGTGCCCCCACGGCATTCGGCATATCGCTTTTATCATGGATGGCAATGGTCGTTGGGCCAAAGCTCGCAACATGCCACGAACCATGGGTCACAAAGAAGGGTTTAAACGAGTGCGCGAAATCGCTGCAGCGTGCCGTGAACTGAATATTAAGTGCATGTCGCTATTCGCGTTTTCGACCGAAAACTGGAAGCGACCACAAGATGAAATCGACTTTTTATTCGATTATCTGGACCGGTTCATCAAACGGGAACTACCGACACTTCTTAAAGAGGATTGTCGCCTGCTAGTCTCTGGCGATGTGACAAAATTACCGCTTCTTTCGCAAGTTGCCATTACCAATGCGCTAGATAAAACAGCCCACTGTCAAACATATGTTCTTAACATCTGCCTTAACTACGGGGGACAACAAGACGTGCTCCGCGCGACAAAAACATTGGCAAACCAGGTCAAAGAAGGACAGATATCTATTGATGATATCAATCACGAAACGTTTTCCAATGCGCTTTTTACCGCTGGTCTTCCACCAATTGATTTAATGATCAGAACCTCGGGAGAATTGCGCATTTCCAATTTCATGATGTATCAACTTGCATATAGCGAACTCATATTCCCAGCCACGGCGTGGCCCGATTTTACGAAAGCCGAACTGCTCAAATGCCTTGACGAGTTTGGAAACAGGCAACGTCGTTACGGAGGTTTATAGCATGAACCATTTAAGCGCTGATACCCAAAAGAAACTGACCAACCGGGTCATCGTTGGGGCCATCCTTGCCGCCATTGGCGTTCCGGCCATTATCATTGGCGGCTGGTTTTTGATTATTTTTGCGGTGATCGCATTATTTTTTGCCGTCCATGAGTTTACTAACGCCCGCCCGCATAATCGCTATAAACTGGCGATTCACATCTTCATCATGGCGATGACATTCTCAATCGTGTTTTGGATTTTCATCAAGAATAATTTGAACATGTATGGATTTGATTTAGCTAAATGGACGTTCAAGACTTCGCTTGGCCAACTAGAAGTTTCGACCATCGGCATTGCCGTGACCGTGTTAGTGCTTATTTTAAGCAGCATCCAAAATCAAAACTTCAAAATTGACGATGCCACGTATTTGTTTACGATGGTCATCTTGACAGGTATCAGTTTCCAAGCATTCTTGGTATTGCGGTTTTTCCCGATTTATTCATTCGATGATTGGGCCATCGACATCCCGTGGTGGTCAACTAGCTTTTTGCTCATCTATGTGCTGATTGGTAACTTCATGTCCGATATCGGTGCGTATTTCGTCGGTATCTTGTTTGGTCGTAGCAAAATGAATCCCCGCATTTCCCCAAAAAAAACCTGGGAAGGCTTCTTTGGCGGCGTGTTCTTTTCGTTTGTGTTCAGCCTTGGTTTTGCTCTACTAGTCAGCGCGCTTGGTTATCCGCTATTGCCGTTTTTAACGGTTGATGAATGGTATTGGTTAGTGGGGTTGTCGCTAACGATGCCATTAATGGCCAATTTGGGCGATTTCCTATTTTCAGCCATTAAGCGCCATTTCGATATTAAAGATTTTTCAACGATTTTCCAAAGTCACGGCGGAATGCTTGACCGGATCGATTCTTTGCTGGTGACTTCACTATTCGTCGCCATTGTAGTCACCTTCATTAATAGCGGATGGAACTTCTTAGCATGAAGCGCGTTTGTCTATTAGGAGCGTCTGGCTCGATTGGCCGGCAAACGCTTGATATCATCGATGCCTTTCCTGACCAATTAACGCTCGTCGGGTTTTCAGTGGGTGAAAAAATTCACCTGATCGAAGGAATTATTACCAAACACCCCGGTGTCAAAGCCATCGCCATTAAAGAGGAAGCAGCGCTTAAATCGGTCCGTAATAAATTCCCGACATTGATATTCTTTGCCGGTGATGAAGGCATCTTGGAACTCATCAACATCGTTAAGTGCGACCTGGTCGTCAATGCGCTGGTTGGATTCGTTGGTTTAGAGCCGACACTACATGCGCTTGAAAATGGCGTCGATGTCGCCTTGGCCAACAAAGAAGCACTGGTCGTTGGCGGCCCACTCGTCAAAGCGGCCATGAAAAAAGGCCATAGCGAGTTATTCCCGATTGATAGCGAACACGTCGCCCTTGATAAGCTCATTCGCCACGAATCGCGCAAAGATATCGATAAAATCATATTAACTGCAAGCGGCGGTGCCCTTTCCCATCTAGAACGTCACGAACTCAAGCATGTGACGATTGAACAAGCATTGTCGCATCCGACCTGGTCGATGGGTCCCAAAATCACGATCGATTCGGCGACGATGTTCAACAAAGGGTTTGAAATCATCGAAGCCAGCTACTTATTCAACATTCCAAGCGAACGCATCGAAGTATGGATGCACCCAACCTCGAAAATCCATAGCATGATTCAACTTGTCGATGGCACACTATTAGCAGACATCGGACTTAACAACATGCACATTCCGATTAGTTACGCTCTATTTGGTCGCCACCGCGTGAAACTGCCGTTTTTAAAATACGAACCCAATCCCGAAACGATTGGTATTATGTCGCTAAAACATGTCAGTGAAACACGGTTTCCGGCCTTAAAACTTGCCAGGTGGGCACTTAGTAAACAAGGAACGCTACCAGCGGCCATGAACGGGGCCAATGAAGTGGCCGTAGCCGCTTTCTTAAAAGGCGAACTACGTTTTGACATGATTGAAGGCATTGTCGAAGCGGCCATGGAAGCGCACCACTATCTCAAAAATCCGACGCTTAATCAATTGAAGGAAGCCGACGCGGCGGCGCGACTTTGCGCCCTCCGGCTTGTGCAGGAATGGATGTTATGAACATTTGGACATTTTTACTATTTGTGATTTCGCTGGGCGTGCTTATTTTGATTCATGAGCTCGGCCATTTTGCGATGGCAAAACTATTTAACGTTTATGTCAAAGAATTTTCAATCGGGTTTGGACCGACGCTGTTTAAATTCAAAAAGGGTGAGACGCAGTATTCGATACGGGCGTTGCCTTTAGGTGGTTATGTAGCAATGGTCGGTGAAGAAGCTGATGATCCCGATATTACGATTCCCAAAGAACGAAGTTTGCTTGGTATCAAGAAATACAAACGCGCGATTATTATGTCAGCAGGCATCATCTTAAATTTCGTCTTGGCATTTTTGCTATTTTTCGTGTCCAACGTCGCATTTGAACAAAAAGAGTTCCGTCGCGATATTAATGTCCTAGCCGGTTCTCCGGCATCAGTGGCCGGACTCGTAAGTTCCATCCCTGATGAACGTATCTTAATTGATATCGAAGCGCTGGACGCTGGCGATATCCCGGTCACCTTAAGCGGAACGGCGCAGCAATACTATGTCAAATTCATAGGATTTGAGAGCTACGATGATGAATTAATCGATGGTCTCGTTTTTTCATACATGCAAGCGGGAGAACGGATTGTTTACACACCAGCAGATGCTGGCGAGACAGCGACCTTCCTATTACCTTTGGCCACGCGCCTTCCGGATCAAGACCCTGTCCCATTTTCAGTATCGATTACGCTTAATAGCGTAGCCGTGGGCGATAAATTCGCATTTGAAGACATCGGTATCAATCTATTGCATAAATTTTGGTATTCGTTTGGCGAATCGCTACAAGTAGCTGGCCAACAATGGGTCGAAGGCACGACGCTAATCGCGCGGGCCATCGGCGGCTTATTCGTCGGTGAAGGTATCGGTGATGTCGGGGGCATCATCGCTATTTTCAACACTTCGGCGACGATATTCACCAATTTGGGTTTAGGACCATACATTTATTTATGGGGCTTGATATCCGTTAACTTAGCATTATTCAATATGCTGCCGTTTCCCGGACTTGATGGGTGGCATCTACTTGTCATATCGATTGAAGGAATTTTCAAGAAGGAAATACCGACCAAATTCAAAAACATCGTATCGATGATTGGCTTATTCATTTTGTTAGGATTGATGATTTTGCTGCTGTTTAAAGATATCATCGCGCTATTTTAAGGAGTTTTCATGGATTCGAAGATGACGAGGTTTCTAACTTCGATCGGTCTACCCGACATCGAGCGGTTTGACCTTAATTTCGAAGTGGTCATCCGCAACCCATTCAAACGGGAACAACTCGACATGGTTATCGTCAAAGACGATCCGTGGAATTATGATTTACTATCTGAATTTTTAAACGCGATTTATAAAATCGACTATCCGTGCACATTTGCGTTTCACTACAAAGCTCGCATCAAATCAAGCGATGTGCAGATGCTATTCGATCATTGGCATATGGCTAACTACCACATGGAACCCGACGTCGATTACCAACTCAACGAGAACGCGCTCGTGTTCATTTACGATGGCGAGCCACAAAAAGAAGCAAACAATCGCCGCATGGCTGATTTTGGTGAACTATTGAAATTCATCAATTACGATCTTCCGCTTGAACATATCGTTAAAGCACCGATTTTGGAAATCGACGAAAAAGTTGTCAAACAACTGAATAAAAAAGCTGAGAAAGTCATTGAACTTGATGACGACCCGTTTATTGATAACGAAGAACTCCATGAAGCGCGTCGCCCGGCAGCCGAAGCGGCACTTTGTGAAGAATTAGCGGAAAACTATAAAGAAATGGAAAAGGCACGCCGCGAGAAAAGCGCGTTCCGCAAAGGCGATTATCGCCCCTATGACATTGGTGAGTTTACTGAACGCTCAGGCAATGTCGATATTTATGGCAAAGTGTTTTCGAAAGAAAAGCGCGATACATCGACGGGAAAAAGCATCTTTTCATATGGTATTACTAATCATGGTAAGGCCATCTATGTCAAAGCGATCGAAGCTAGCATGCCCGGGCTTGTTAAAGAAAAACTAGCCAAGATTGAACCGGGTTGCCACCTTCGCATTCGCGGAGCCGCACAAACCGATCGATTCAGTAATGAACTGAACGTGCTTGTGCATTATATCGATTTACTGCCGCCACCGCCAATGCGCACTGATGAGGCACAACTCAAGCGTGTCGAACTTCATTTACACACGAAAATGTCGGCGATGGATGGTGTCAGCGAGATTGAAGATTATTGCAAATTAGCCAAAAACATGGGCCATCAAGCGCTGGCCATCACCGATCATGGCGTGATTCAAGCATTTCCCGACGCCCAAAAAGCCGCGGCCAAACATGGTCTTAAAATGATTTATGGCGCAGAAATGTATATGATCGACGATGATCCGGCCTACATCATCAATCCAAGTCCGATTGCCCTTGATGGCGCCAGCTATGTCGCTTTCGACCTTGAAACGACGGGGTTATCGATTGAAGATGACCACATCATTGAATTTGGCGCGGTCAAAATAAGTAATGGCATGGTTGTCGCCTCACTCGATATCTTGATTAATCCAGGACCTGATGTCGTGATTACCGAAAAGATTATTGAATTGACGAAAATAACCCCGAAAATGTTAAAAGGGAAACCATCGCTAGAAGAGGCGATGCCCCAAATCTTGCAGTTCATCGGCAACGATATCTTGATTAGCCATAACGCGCAATTCGATTATGGATTCATGACCATGGCGATGAAAAAGCTGGGGTTGCCAGCAATCACGAATCCGGTGATTGATACACTGAAACTATCACGCAATTTCTTTGCCGACGCCACCAGTCATCGACTTGGCTCATTAGCTCGTAAAGTCGATGTAATCTATGAAGAGGGACGAGCGCACCGCGCCGACTACGATGCGACAGTCCTAGCAAACATTTGGATGGTACTGCTTAATAAAATAATTGCCGCTCACATCAAGACCCATGATGCGATCCCCTCACTTCCTCGCCCGGAAGCGATGCTTAAAAACTTTTATCCCCAACATGTCATCGTCTTAGCTAAAAACGCCAATGGTCTTAAAGATTTGTTTAAGCTGATTTCCTTATCGCACACATCGTATTGGTCGGATGTTCCCCGGATCCCTCGCTATGAGATTGAAAAATATCGCGAGCATTTATTGGTTGGTAGCGCCTGTTTAAATGGCGAACTATTTGATTTGGCGCGCACTAAAACGATTAAGGAACTGCAAGAAGCGGTCAAATTTTACGATTACGTGGAACTGCAACCTAAAGAAAATTATCGTTACCTGATTAACATGGGTGAGCTTGACGAACCGCGACTCGAACTATTGCTACGCCGCTTAATTAAAGTTGCGGAAGACGCTGGAAAATTAGTCGTGGCCACGGGTGATGTGCACTATGCCAATCCCGAAGATAAAATATTCCGCGACGTGTATGTGTATGCCAAAGGACTTAAAGGTGTCAACCATCCACTGATGCCCTATAGCCGTGATCAACGGCCGCATTTTGAAAATCCTGATCAACATTATCGCTCAACCACGGAAATGCTTGAAGCTTTTAATTGGCTCGGTGAACAAAAAGCTCTTGAATACGTAATTACCAATACCAATCTGATTGCCGATCAAATCGAGGTTGTCTATCCAATCAAGGACCGCCTCTATACACCAAAAATCGAAGGTTCGGAGCAGTACTTGACCGATATATGCTATGCCAAAGCCAAAAGCATTTATGGCGAGCAATTACCGACTATCGTCAAAAACCGTCTCGAAGCGGAACTGACCGGTATTATCAAAAACGGTTATTCAGTCATCTATTACATTGCCCACAAAATCATTAAAAAAGCCAATGATGATGGTTTTATCGTCGGGTCGCGGGGTTCGGTTGGTTCGAGTTTCGTGGCGACGATGGCCAATATCACCGAAGTTAATCCGCTGCCACCCCATTACGTATGTCCGAAGTGTACTCATAGCGATTTTGAAGGCGTCACCAGCGTGCGCTCCGGCTTTGATTTGCCGGAAAAACTTTGCCCCACTTGTTTGATTCCGATGTACCGCGATGGGCAAAACATCCCGTTTGCGACCTTCCTTGGCTATGAAGCCGAAAAAGTGCCGGATATCGATTTGAACTTCCCGCCCGATTATCAAGCCCGGGCTCATGATTACACGAGAAAGCTACTCGGAGAAGATAACGTTTATCGCGCCGGCACGATTGAAACTGTCGCTGAGAAAACGGCGTTTGGCTATGCCAAAGGCTACTATGAGCGACGGGGTTATGACCTTGAAAAAGTCGCCAACGCCGATATCGCCTATTTGGCTTCGGGCTGTCAAGGCGTCAAGAAAACGACGGGTCAGCATCCCGGCGGTCTTGTCGTCATCCCAACCGGCTTCGATGTTTATGATTTCACGCCGATTCAGTATCCCGCCGATAAAAGCGAAGGCAATTCGATGACGACGCATTTCGACTTCCATGCGATTCACGACAATGTTTTGAAACTTGACTTGCTTGGTCACGTTGATCCGCTGGCCTTGAAGATGATGTCCGATTTGACTGGTGTCAAAATCGAAGATGTGCCATTAAACGATAAAGAAGCACTTTCGCTATTTTCTAGCGATGCCGCCTTAAAACGGCAAATCAAGTCGCTGCGTGTGCTTCAAAACGGCGCCCAAGGCATTCCCGAGTTTGGCACCAATTTCGTTATGGGGATGCTAAATGCCACCAAACCGCAAACGTTTGGCGAGTTAGTGATTATTTCCGGTTTGTCGCATGGCACCGGCGTGTGGCGCAATAACGCCGAAGCATTGATTAGCGATGGTAAAGCGACACTAAGGGAAGTCATCGGTTGTCGTGATGACATCATGACCTATTTAATCGAAAAAGGCTTACCAGCGAAAACGGCATTTGCCATCATGGAAGATGTCCGCAAAGGCAAACAGGTCAAACCCGAATTTGCCAAAGTCATGCAAGCCTATCATGTGCCCGATTATTACATCGATTCATGCAACCGCATCGAATACATGTTTCCCAAAGCCCACGCGACTGCCTACGTGACAATGGCCGTGCGTGTCGCATGGTTTAAGGTTCATTATCCTTTGGAATATTACGCAACGTTTTTCTCACTTCGGTCGAAGCAGTTTGAATTGGAAACAATGATGAAGCCAGCCAAAGACATCTATGAAAAGATTGAGTTCACCCGTGTTGGAAACAAGGGCCGTGGCAAGATGACGCCTAAAGAAGAAGAAATACAATATACCTTGCAAATGGCGCTGGAAATGGTTGAACGGGGGTATAAAATCGCCAATATCGACCTTGATAAATCCGATGCTTCGTTATTTAAAGTCGATTATGAAAACAAAGCGATTATTCCACCGTTTATCGTCGTTGATGGCGTGGGGTTAAACGCCGCTAATTCGGTTGTTCAAGCGCGCAGCGAAAAGCCATTTTTATCGCGTGATGACCTATTATCCCGCACGAAACTTTCGAGTACGAACATCATCGATTTAGCGCATCTTGGCGTGCTTGACCATCTTGACGAGTCGAATCAACTTTCGCTATTCTCATTTGGCGATTATTGATATATTATATTAAGGCTGTGCCAAGGCATGGCGATTCGGGACGTAGCGCAGCTTGGTAGCGCGCTTGCTTCGGGAGCAAGAGGCCGTGGGTTCAAATCCCATCGTCCCGACCATCTAACTAGAATAGGTCTGATACAATAAGTATTAGACCTTTTTTCATGCACAAAGGGAGATTTTCCCCGATCTGCGTACTCTTTTGATTCATATATTACATGGAAATAATGCTTTTTCTTTATATGTGTGAAATTCCTATTTAATCATTTACACGATTACGTAACTATTTACACGTTAACTCTATTATTCACACGATTATACAATTTTTTAAGGTAATTAACTCGGAGAGAGCATATCGATACCTGCAAGTAAAATTTCAATAACGTGAAATATAATGATTTTAAAAAGTCAAAATACGTGTAAAATATACAATATAAAAAATCAAAATACGTGTATAATAGCATTATAAGAGGTGATCATGACAATGTTAGAGCGTAAAATATATAAGCAATTGCTTTCATGGAAAAATGAAAACGGTAAAACTGCATTACTCATCGAAGGCGCAAGACGTGTTGGAAAAAGCACAGTGGTTGAAGCTTTCGCAAAAGCAGAATACAAATCATACATTATTATTGATTTTAGTATTGCTAGTGATGAAATTAAATTGCTTTTCAAAAGATACGCATCGAATCTAGATGATTTTTTCTTTTTCTTAACATCAATCACAGGGACTACATTGTATGAAAGAAACTCACTTATTGTACTTGATGAAGTACAACTGTTTCCTCAAGCAAGGCAACTGATCAAACATCTTGTAAATGACAACCGTTATGATTACATCGAAACGGGCTCTTTATTATCCATCAAGCGTAATGTTGAAAGCATATTAATACCTTCAGAAGAAAGAGCGATAAAAATGTATCCCCTTGATTTCGAAGAATTTTGTGTAGCGCTTGGTAGAGGGGATGTTATATCTCTTATTAAAAAGCATTTTGAAACCTTAAAACCTCTAGCTGAAATTCATTCAACGATTATGAAACTTTTTAGACAATACTTGTTAATCGGAGGGATGCCTCAAGCAGTTATGGAATTTTTAAATACCAATGATTATTCAAAAGTTGATCGAATCAAAAGAGACATCTTGAAATTATATAAGAATGACATTTCAAAATATGCAAAAGGATATGAACATAAAGTACTCAGTATTTTTGATGAAATCCCTAGTCAATTATCAAAGCACGAGAAAAAGTTTATGTTAAGTTCATTATCGAAAGATGCGAGATTTAGAGATTATGAGGATGCTTTTACATGGTTGGATGAGGCTATGATTACGAATGTATGCTTCAATGCATCAGACCCTAATTTCGGATTATCATTAAATCGTGACAGGTTGACACTTAAAATGTATATGGCAGACACTGGGTTGCTATTAAGCCAAGCATTCAGTGAAAATGATGAAATGCATCAAGAAGTAGCGAAAGCCATTATTCAAGATCGCCTTGAAGTTAACAACGGCATGGTATTTGAAAATGTTGTTGCACAAATGTTTACAGCTTCAAGTAAGAAACTATATTTTTATTCGAGAGCAGATAATCAAGACGGGTCAAATACGATGGAAATAGATTTTCTAATTATAGATCAATCCAAACCGACCAAAATATCACCAGTTGAAGTTAAGTCTGGCAAAAACTATACAACATCATCATTAGACAAGTTTGGTCTCAAGTTCAAAGACAAGCTTGGTAAAAAATTTATTATTCATACAAAAGATTTATCCATAAAAAATGAAGTTATTTATTTACCGGTTTATATGACTATGTTTTTGTAGGGGGATTGTGATGGAATTCAATCTAAAATTTAACTTAATTAAAGGAGATACACTTACACTAAAACTAATTGAAACATGTGTTGGTGATGATAAAGTCATTCCATTTTACTATTATGAAATATATCTAAAATCGATTTCAAATTCAATTGGTAAGATCAGTATTCGTATTGGATATAACGAGCATTCTTATTTTAACGGGAATGTGGGTTATGAAATTGACGAACCTTTTCGTGGAAATGGTTATGCCAAAATAGCTGTAATGATGACTTACTCGGTAGCTAGGTTTCATGGAATGACACATTTGATCATTTCTTGTGACGAGGATAATCATTCATCAAAGAGTGTGATTAACAAACTCGGTGGAGTCCACATTGAAACGATTTTACCTCCTAAGAGTTATGTGTTTTATTATGATGGCATACCCAAACACAGCATTTATAGAATTGATATTTAGTATCATCGTATTGTTAAGCCGTTTGTATAGGGGTGCTGAATTGTATCAAAATAAGGAGCATCACACTTTATCTAAGCATGTATTATAAGTTCCTCACTCATTCCTTATCTCGTAGAATGATGATTCTATATATTCGAGAATTGACTCTACCAACAGATGGGTGATTTATACCATTAAATCGTTTAAAATGTGTTTGCTAGAGGTGCGTGAAATATGAACCACAATGTCATCGGCACAATTGACCATCTGAGTATCTTCGATGGTTTTTTCGAATGATGCAGTGTGATATCAGTTTGCTGGGTCTAGGATTATTTTTCTAACCATGGCGACTATTTTGGTATATTAATAGTGCTGCGCTTGTAACTCAGCTGGATAGAGTGTCACCCTCCTAAGGTGAAAGTCGGACGTTCGAATCGTCTCAAGCGCGCCAATTTTTAAAAGAAAGACTTAAGCGATAAGTCATCAATAAATTTCGAATTTTTAACTCTTTTTACATAAAATTGTGTGATAAGATGATTTTGCAACCGCTAGTTGCGGATTTCTACCCCATCTGAAAAGCAAAGTTGGTGGTCGCAACCAACACGATACCTCTATGATGGTGGTGGTCGAAAAGGAGAAACAAAATAATGAACATCGAAATCGCCAACCGGCTAGTCGAACTGCGCAAAAAGAACAACTTATCGCAGGAAGAGTTAGCCTCAAAACTCGGTTTGTCGCGTCAAGCCGTCAGCAAGTGGGAGCGCGCCGAAGCCTCACCAGACACCGACAACCTCATCTGTTTAGCTAAAATATACAATGTCTCGCTCGATGAACTATTAAAAAATGACGCCCCCGTCCAAGACATCATCGAAGAGCAGCGAACCGCAGCGCAACAAGCGGAAGAGAAACCAGGCGAGCCAAAAAGAAAGAAGAACTATGTGCACATAGGGGGCGACGGCATCCATGTCATCGACGATGATGAGGAAGTCCATATCTCGGGGCGCGGCTTAAGCGTCGTGGACGGCGATACGCATGTCCAAATTGGTCCCGGTGGGATTCATCTCGGCGATGCTAAGATTGAAAAGAAGATCAGAAAGACGCGCGAACTTGTGGCCGGGCTAACGGCGCTTGTGTGCGTGATTACCTACATTCTTGTCGGCGCCTTGTATCAGTTGTGGCATCCGCTATGGATCATTTTCTTAGCGATACCGATTGCCGAATCGATCGTATCGGCGATTGCCTACCGCCGCATTACCAAGCTATCTTATCCAGTCATCGTCACGGCCGCGTTCTTACTTGTCGGGTTCCTAACGACGGTTTGGCATCCGACTTGGGTCATGTTCGTGACGATCCCCATCTTTTATATGGCGTTTCGGCCGCTGGAGAAGCTTTGGCTTAAAGACAAAACGATTACGATTGACGGGGTCGAAATCAAACTAGACAAAGTCGGCGAAGAAGACAAAGAAAAAGACGAAGACGAAGACGATAAAAACTGACGGCCAACTCATTTAAAACCCCAACCAATAAGAAAAAAGGTCGGGGTTTTTCTTTTTATAAAAAAAACTATTGATTGTTTTATCGATTAGGCGGTTAATGGAAATATATACTTGCGCCAAATATATAACATCAGGAGACGCACCATGAAACGACTAGGTAAGTTGCTGCTATTACCATTAGCCATGCTTTTGACGGTATCGTGCCAAACATTCATCGACAATGTAACGGGTGGTGGTTCTAAAATCGCCGCCGTATTGGCGATGATGGAAGATGAGGGTTATGTCGACATTGACTAAAACAATGACGAAGATACGCGTCAATATAATGAAACACAGATTCAAAGCAAATATGATCTAAACGTCGATGTAATTGGATTTTATCAAGGCTATGTGCCACCCCAAACTCGTTGGGCGAAAATCCTCGTCTTTGCTAACACTACCCATGCAAATGGATACTATGCCGCCCTTATTGCTGATGTGACCGAGAGTGGTCATATGTCGATTTGGGACACAATTGTCCTTCACACAGCCTCACAAGAAACTTTCGATGCCTTTGAGTTATTGAAGAATTCATCCGCTACAAGTAGTCAAGTGGCTTC
>Ga0116204_1000930_pt1 | contig 16623 bp, 16 predicted proteins | sample LakKivwa52mmetaG_FD_94481 | JGI IMG/M metagenome (GOLD analysis project Ga0116204, IMG submission 94481) | Anoxic lake water microbial communities from Lake Kivu, Rwanda to study Microbial Dark Matter (Phase II) - Lake Kivu water 52m metaG | ecosystem: Environmental > Aquatic > Freshwater > Lake...
ACCCCCGCGTCTCCTTCCTTTGGGAAGCAACTGCCAAATATGGCATACCCTATTTTTCCAATTTTGTAAATTCAGATCTCGATCCCAATGACGCAAGATCGATGTGTTGCCGGCTAAGACTGGACACCAGAAAGCTGGAAGCAAGGGGAGGAGGGCTTTTTGGAGCCAATCCGCTAACGGGATCGATTGGGGTCGTAACTCTCAATCTTCCCCGCATTGGCTATCTGGCCAAAGATGAAGCAGAATTTTTCCAGCGGTTAGAGGGAATCCTGTTGATTGCCCGGGACAGCCTGGAGATCAAGCGCAAGGTTCTGGAAAGCTACACTACCAGCGGACTCTATCCTTATACAAAATATTACCTTTCCAAGATTAAGGAGCGCTTTGATCAATTCTGGAAAAACCATTTCTCCACCATTGGCATTATCGGAATGAACGAGGCCTGCCAAAACCTTCTGAATACATCGATTGGAACGGATGCCGGAAGAGATTTTGCCATCAAGGTTATGGATTTTCTGAGGGGTCGTTTGATTGAAATCCAAACGGAGACAGAGAACAATTATAACCTGGAGGCAACTCCCGCTGAGGGAACAAGTTACCGCCTTGCGTTGCTGGATCGGAAGCGCTATCCCGACCTCAAAAATGCCAATCCGGATTCCAAGACACCTTTTTATACAAACTCCACTCAGTTGCCGGTAAATTTTTCCGATGATATATTCGAAGTTCTGGATCTTCAGGATGAACTGCAGACCAAATATACCGGGGGGACAGTTCTGCATATCTTTGGGGGAGAGAGAATTGAGGATCCGGAAGGAATCAAGCAACTGGTAAATATTATATGTCATCAATACAGGTTGCCCTATTTCACATTTTCTCCCACCTTCAGCATCTGTCCCGAGCATGGATATCTGATAGGAGAACAAGCCATTTGCCCTACTTGTTTAAAGAAGACGGAGGTTTTTTCCCGGATCGTTGGTTACCTGCGTCCGGTCTCACAGTGGAATGATGGCAAGAAAGCCGAGTTTAAGCTCCGTACCACCTTTGATACCAACGCCAGCCGCACTAATATAATCAAATGAAGATCGGCGGTTTTCAGAAGTTCTCTCTGTTGGATTATCCGGGTAAACTGGCTGCTCTGATCTTCACTCAGGGCTGTAACTTCCGTTGTCCCTACTGCCATAATCCACAATTGGTTGAGTCAGAAGGCAGAGAGCCCGAAATCAGCGAGGAGAGTATTTTTGAGTTTCTGGAGACCCGAAAGGGAAAGCTGACAGCGGTCTCCATCTCGGGAGGCGAGCCAACGCTACAGGAAGATATCATTCCTTTCTTGCAACGGATTAAGAATTTGGGATTTGCCATCAAACTTGATACCAATGGAAGCAAGCCGGATGTCCTGGCTGAGATTGATAAGCATGGACTTGTGGACTATTGGGCAATGGATATCAAAGCACCCCTGCCGCTATATAAGACAATCACCCGCAGCGAGATAGACGAAGAGTTAATCCCACTTAGCATGGACATCATCCGCAATTCTGGTAAGCCATTTGAATTCCGGACTACCTTCTTTGAGCTGATCTTCAACTGGAAGGACATCCGGGATATTCAATCTCTTCTCAAACCGGGAGATAAGTTCTTTTTGCAGCAATGCAAATATAACGACACCCTTGAGGAAGTAAGGCGTTCTGACCTGATGGAAATCCGGCTGGCGGAAAATACTTATATCCATCTGGTTGAACATCCTGCCTGCCAGGGATTGATCGACTGGGGTAAGGCAAGACAAATAGAGATCGATATCAGGTCACTTTAGTTTTATTATGATCTTTCCTGGCAACCAAAAGAAGTCCGGTTCCCTTTTTATTATCCATCAGCAGATCCATTTGCATCAGTAAAAGACCGAGCGGCATAATGGCTAAGAGATATGGCAGGATGAAAACAATAGCCCTGTGCGAGCGATTGAACCAGTTCAAGGGGTTACGGATCATCCAGCGCCAGGCAAGTGCTCCCCAACGGCCGTAACTATATTTACTTTCAAGGATATTGAAGCCAGCTTCCGAGACCTTGTATTCCAGTTCTGTTTTGGCATATCCGGGACGGACATGTTCTTCCGTAAAACGGGCTGCTTCATCCAGGTCGGATGGAGTTGATATTATCAGGATGCCCCTATCCTTCATGCAGTTATGGAAATGTTTCAGGGTGCTGACATCGTCTGGAATATGCTCCATGATGTCGATAGCAGTTACCAGGTCATACTTCGCCAGCGGTTCATAGGACTGAAGATCACCTTCAGAGAAGGAGAAACGGTTTTTCTGAACAGAAGTTAATGAATTATAATAGGATGCGAGATAGTTGGCCTTCAAATCGACGGCATGAACTTTAGAGTTTGGAAAATGGCGCATTATATGATGCGAATACTGACAAAAACCAGCTCCGGCATCATAATAAGCCATGTGAAGATCCTTTCGGAAGTATTTGTGGATCGTCTGCTTTACATAACGCTGCCGGAGTAGAAAGATGTCCATTCCGGTCTCAAGTAATGCTCTGGCAAATGGAAAGCGTTTCACAACAATCGCCAGGCGGTCTTTGATGGGGTCGTATTGCATGTTCCGTCCTTGGGTAATAAAGATTCTCGTTGACGGAATAATTGCAGGCAGAATTATGTCAACAAGGTTTCTGAGAATGGCAGCATGAGCTGCTGTTTTCCCCAAGACAGATTATGATAAAAAAAGAAATAAATGAAATTAAGCGGTTCAACCTCCATCTTCATACCAACGTATCTGATGGAGCTCTGAGTCCGCATCAACTTATCAAGAAAGCCCAGGAGATGGCTCTGGACTTGATTTCGATCACGGATCACGACACGGTAGATGCATATTTTATGCTGCCCAAATCGACCATACCGTTGAAGATCATCCCGGGTATTGAGATCAGTACCCAGTATGAGGAGCGGGACGTTCACCTCCTTGCTTTTGGTATCGACATACATAACAAGGACTTGCTGGCCATGACCGAGATGTATCTGCATGGCCGGAAGGAACGTGCCATCGTCATCCTGGAAAAGCTGGCTGCTCTTGGCATCAACATCGATATTGATGATGTTATTGCTGTGGCCGGAAGCAGAGAACTTATTGTGCGTCCACACATTGCACAGATTCTGGTTAAGAAGGGCTATTGCCGAACCAAGAATGAGGCCTTCGACCGCTACATTGGAAACGAGCAACCCGCCTATGCCCCCAAACCAGAAGTCAAAGTCCCGGAAGCAATCGAAATAATCCATTCTGCCGGAGGTTTTGCCGTGGTTGCCCATCCCGGGAAACTCGAAAACCTGAGTGTGCTGTTCCGTTTGATCGAGCTTGGTATTGATGGCATCGAAGTCTGGCATCCGGATCATTATCGCGTGCAGATAGATGAGTTCATCACAATTGCTCAGAACAGCAAGCTCTATATGACAGGTGGAAGTGACTTTCATGGAGAACAGGACAGTCATAACTACTTCGATGCCGTTCCAGTCCATGAGGTTGTAACTGATAGTGTTAATGCGCTTTACAGGGAGTATCTGTGCCACAGGAAATAGAAAAGGGAGAGCTTATGTTGCCTGCTTTTTACAGGTATAATCCCATCCTGAGATACTTCATGATGCTGCTCTCAGCGCTAACTGCCTCATATTCCATCTATTTTATGGCAAAATATGTGCGGGTGGACACACCACTTCTGGTTAAGATCATTCCAACTGTCATCATCTTTATTGCACTGGATAATTTGCTTAAGCACCTGACCACTTTGAATACTGTCTATTTCCATGATAAGTTTCTGGCTTTGGGTTTTATAGCCAGGCGGAATTTGCTGATTCCTTATGATAATGTGGAAAGTATAGTTTTGCAGCGTTTTATAACATACTATATCTATCTTGCTTATTTGGATGATAAGGGAAAAAAGCAAGTTTTGAAGGTTAACGCCTCGTTTCCCAAGATATTGGATGTCATGCTTTTAATTTATGACAACTGCCCCAACCTGAAGATTGAAGAGCAATTGAAGAAAATGCTGCTCTATGTTCGCAAACGCCACCTAAACCAGACAGAAGAACCTCCCAAGGCAGAAACATGAGTTTTGATTTTGACAGGGTCTATGACCGGATTGGCTCCAACTGCTTTAAGTTTGACGGTTTAGAACTCTTTTTTGGTAACAAGGACTTGATCCCTCTTTGGGTTGCAGATATGGATTTTGCTGTTGCACCAGTGATCCAGCAGGCACTTCAGGAGCGGATGCAACATCCGATTTATGGATACAACCTACGTCCCCAGCGTTTCTACCGGGCTCTGACCGGCTGGTTTGAACGCCGTTTTGGCTACCGGATCAAAAAGGAATGGGTAGTTTGCACTCCTGGAATTGTTCCAGCTATAAATCTTGCCGTACTTTGCTATACAAATCCTGGGGATGGCATTTTGATCCAGACGCCAGTCTATCAGCCTTTTTTTGAAGCGGTGTTTGCGCATGACCGCAAACTATTGACCAATTCCCTGATCGAACAGGGTGGTAAATACACCATTGATTTTGCCGATTTTGAACTGAAAATCCAGCATGCCAGGCTTTTTATTCTTTGTAGTCCGCATAATCCTGTTGGAAGAGTATGGACGCGAGAGGAACTTACCCAAATGGCCGAACTTTGCTTCAAATACAAGGTTCCGATCCTTTCGGACGAGATCCATTGTGATATTGTATATCCTCCCCATCAGCATATTCCAATTGCATCACTGGATGGATATCAAGACAATGTGATAAGCTGTTTTTCACCCAGCAAAAGCTTCAACATCGCTGGCCTCAGTACTGCTGTGACTGTGATTTCCGATTCCGATTTACGCAAGAAGTTCCACACTATAAACCAGGACTTGCATCTATATCTGGGAAATAGCTTTGGAATAGCTGCTTTCATTGCTGCTTATGAGCAGGGTGATGAATGGCTGGATGCGCTGATATTGTATCTAAGAGCCAATCGTGATTTTCTGATCGACTACGTTAACAAGCATTTACCACAAATTAAAATATCCATCCCGGAAGGCACTTACCTGGCCTGGATGGATTTCACTGCACTCGGAATGAATACCGAGGAACTTGCCGGATTTTTAACAGATAAAGCTGGTGTGGCACTCGATCCGGGAGTCAAATATGGCTATGATGGGCTTGGTTTTATGCGTTTTAACTTTGGCTGTCCCCAAAGTGTCATACAACAAGCGCTTCAGAGAATCGAGACGGCAATAAAGAACTTGTGAGTAACCTATGAAAGATGCAATTTTATCCTTGTTTGAATCCAAGCCAAGCACCTATGAGAATAGCGCTTTCCAGATTTTGGAGGAATTCCTGACAGCCTTGAACAAAGGGACCATTCGTGCCTGCAAACCAACTGACGGTGACTGGGTTGTGCATGAATGGGTTAAGAAGGGTATCCTCCTGGCCTTCCGTATGGGAGTGTTGATAGAAATGCCAGCTTGGGACGGAAAGAAGTTCTTTGACAAGCATACTCTGCCGGAGCGAAGGTTTGGGCTTTGTGATCGATTGCGCATAGTGCCCGGTGGAACCTCTGTGCGCAGTGGTGCTTATCTTGCGCCGGGAGTTGCTGTTATGCCTCCGGCCTTTATCAATGTTGGAGCTTATGTGGATAGTGATACTTTGGTGGATTCCCATGCTTTGGTGGGCAGTTGTGCCCAGATCGGCAAACGTGTTCATTTATCCGCTGGAGCTATGATCGGCGGTGTTTTAGAACCGGTAGGAATGCGGCCGGTGGTGATCGAAGATGATGTTTTTGTGGGGGGGAATACCGGAATCTATGAGGGGATTATTGTCAAAAGCAAGGCTGTGCTGGCATCCGGAACCATAATAACTTCGTCAACTCCAATCTTTGATGCAGTAAATTCCAGATATCTGGATAAAGATCCGGGTGCATCCTATACAATCCCCAGTGGAGCGGTGCTTGTTCCTGGTTCCAGACCTTTGAAGCAACATCCCGGATTCAGTGTTTACTGCCCCATCATCATCAAATACCGGGACGATAAGACAGATCTCTCCGTCCAACTGGAAGCCGATCTGCGTGATCAAACTGACTGAATCAGACAGAATTAGCGGGATCGAACTCTCGCTGATCCGGCAGGTTATCAATTGTGCAATTCCTGATAGCATCAACCTTGCCCTGGGAGAACTGCGCTATCCTCTGCCTGAGTTATTGAGAAACAAAGCCCTGGAGATATTAAGGACAATCAACCCGGTTTATACACCCAATGCCGGATTGCCAGCTCTGAGAGAAGCAATTGCAAATTATCATTTTAACCTGTGCCATCCGGATCAGATCTGTGTAACCAATGGTGCCGAAGAAGCGATCTACACTATTTTCAGTGCTTTGGTCAACAAGGGTGATAGAGTTGCCATTCCGGATCCGGATTATACAGCTTATCCTGCCATTGCCAATATGATGCAAGCAGAGATCATCCGCCTGCCATTTGATCCCGACTTACTAAATCCCGATTGGGAGAAATGGGAACAGGAACTTGCCAAAGGTGTGAAAGTCCTCATCCTCAGCAGTCCGCAAAATCCAACGGGTTATTGCTTTATCAGCGATGAAAGCAGCAAACCGGCTGAGCGGTTGATTAGAATCTGCGAGAAGTATGGAGTTATCCTGATTGTTGATGAGATCTACCGTGAGTTATACTGCATTGGTGAACAATCTTTGAGAGCAGGAAAACCGCTGACCATGCTGATGTCTTATGATGATCTTTTCATTGTGGGAGGATTATCCAAGTCTCACGCAATGAGTGGATGGCGCTTGGGTTGGATTATATCACCAGCTGGTTTTTCAGCATCCATCATAAAAACCCGGCAGTATATTTCCACCTGTGCCAGCCATCCAGCTCAGGAATTGGCGGTTTTCGCTCTTTCTCCTGAAGGAATGAAGGCAGTTCAAGAAATCCGTAATATGTTGTATATGAGCCGATTGCAAGCACTTGATATCCTGAACTCAGCCTTTTCCAGAGAGTATATTCACCTTCCGGCTGCCAGTCCATATCTGATGTTAAATGTTCAGCAGGATAGCATTAAGGTTGCCATGGAATTGGCATCAAGGGGAGTTATCACAGTTCCTGGAACGGCGTTTGGCAAGCTTTGCTCACACTGGTTGCGGATCAATTTTGGGCTTGAGATTTCTTTACTACAAAAAGGGCTGAAGATTATCACAGGATTTTTGACCTGAACTCACTATTACGGGTTTTGGCTGCCTTCTATTTCATAAATATACTCCCACTCATTTTCCCAAGTGATCCCCAGCCCAGAACCATTCTCTTGACAGCTGTAATCATGGAGCTAACAATGAGAATTTTGGTTGGGTTCCTAGGAAAGACTATGTGGGTATATACCACCTTGTTTCTTCACAGACAACAAGTTAAGCACATAGCAATCGGATATTGGATAAAGCAGGCAAATAGCGCAAGTGATTGATTATTTGTTCATTATGAGATTCACTGGTGAGTATCCGTTGATTTTGTTTGACAAAAAGTGCCCTTAAAAAAAGATGCCACAAGGCGTGGGAATAAGCGCCTTAGCATAGCAGCAACGATACTATACTTTGAAGCCAATTTACTGAAAGATATGTGTATTACACCCAAGTCGGCGAGCGTTGACGATTTTGTTTTACGCAAGAGCCAGAAGTGTAATATCGTTGATTTATGATTAATTAAACAGGAGATACAATGGCAGTCCCAAAAAAGAAGACATCGAAAAGCCGCAGGGATAAGCGCAGAACGCATGATGCCCTTCCGCTTCCGGGTGTTTCGCTTTGCTCCAAATGTGGAGAAGCAAAGCGTCCTCATCATATCTGCTCAGCTTGCGGTACTTATGACGGCAAGCAGGTTATCGCAGTAAAGGAGTAAAGTGCGCATAGCGGTCGATGCTTTCGGAAGTGACAACGCTCCATTTCCGGAAATCGAAGGCGCCGTTCTTGCCATCAAAGAAGATCTTTGTGAGACCGTGATCCTGGTCGGAGACGAGGAAATCATCCGCAAAGAACTTGGAAAATACTACTTTGATGCCAGGCGGATCGAGATCGTTCACGCTCCTGGACGAATCTCAATGGAGGACAGCGCTTCCATGTCCTTTCGGACGAAGACGGATTCCTCCCTGGTGAGAACCATAGAGCTTCATAAACAAGGCAATGCAGATGCAGCGGTCAGTGCCGGAAACACCGGTGCTGTGATGGCTGCATCTTTGCTTATATATGGCCGGATCAAAGGTGTTCAGAGACCTGCCATAGCTGTTACCTTCCCCACCCAAAAACATCCTGAGGTGATCCTTGACGTTGGAGCAAATGTCGATTGTTCGGCAGATCATCTTGTTCAATTTGCCCATCTGGGACGGCTCTATTTTGAGTTCTTCTTTAATGAGAGTAAGCCCCGTATATCGCTATTGAACATTGGAGAAGAAAGCGCTAAGGGAAATTCGATCACCAAAGAGGCGCATAAACTTTTTGCACAGGACAAGGGCTTAAATTTCATCGGAAACATCGAAGGAAAGGATGTATTGAAGGGAGTTACAGATGTGATTGTCTGTGATGGCTTTGTCGGCAATGTGATGTTAAAAACGATCGAGGGAGCTGCCATATCAATTTTCGAAATCTTAAAAGAACAGATCAATCAGGATTGGATTGCCAAGATTGGGGCTCTGCTATCTTATCCGGTATATTCATATTTGAAGAAGAAACTGGATCACACGGAGTATGGCGGAGCATTGCTCGCGGGGTTGAATGGTTATAGCATTGTTTCGCATGGGCGTTCCAATGCCAAAGCAATGAAGAACGCCATTCGGTTTGCTGCTAAAATCACTCGGTCTGGCTTTGTTAATCATGCCAAAGAATACTTTGAGAGGTTATGAAATGGTAAATTATAATGCTAAATTCTCATCCTTTGGGAGTTATGCTCCCAAGAAAATCCTTACCAATGCCGATCTGGAAAAGATCGTCGATACCAGTGATGAATGGATCAGAACCCGTACTGGCATGGTCGAACGGCATATCTGCTCCGAAAATGAAGCAGCAAGTGATCTCGCTTATAATGCTGCCATCAATGCTATCGAGTCCTCGGCTGTGAAGTATAAAGATATCGACATGATAATTTGTGCCACAATTTCGGGAGATCACCCATTTCCATCGACGGCATGCATTGTGCAGAAACGTTTGGGATTAAAGGGGTTTCCTGCTTTTGATATCTCTGCTGGGTGCACAGGTTTCATTTATGCTTTGGACATTGCAAAGCAGTTTATTGAAAACGGAACCGTAAAAAACATCCTGGTAATCGGAGTCGACATCCTCACCAAGATCACGAACTGGAAGGATAGAAACACCTGTGTTCTTTTTGGTGATGCATCAGGCGCAGCGATAGTTTCCAGAGCGGAAAGAAGTGATATTTCCAGAATTATTGATAGTTTTATCGATGCAGATGGCTCGATGGGAGAGTATCTGATCCAGGCAGCCGGTGGATCACGTCAACCAGCATCACATAAAACTGTTGATGAAAACTTGCACACTGTCTTTATGGAAGGCAACCGGATTTATAAAAACGCGATAAAATCCATGTATGCCGCCTGTGATGAAGTTCTCCGGCGGAATAATCTTGGAACCAATGATGTTGACTGGATCATTCCTCATCAGGCCAACCTCAGAATCATTGAAGGATTGGCTGATAAAATGAGGATACCGATGTCCAAAGTGATAGTCAATATCGAGAAATATGGCAACACTTCTTCCGCAACGGTTCCTGTAGCCACCGATGAGGCGATTCGGGCGAAGAAAATCCGGCGGGGAGATGTCATCTTAATGACCTCTTTTGGTGCAGGTCTTACCTGGGGTGCCGTTCTGGCAAGATATTGATAGGATGATAGATATGAAGACAGCTTTTATATTTCCGGGCCAGGGTGCTCAATATGTGGGGATGGCAATGGATATGGTCGAGACCCGAGAAGACTTGAAGCAAGTGTTATTGGGTTTTGATGAATCACACCAGACAAACCTGTTTGGAATCATGAAAGAGGGACCGGAAGAAGCCCTCAAAGAGACTAAGTTTACTCAACCAGCCATACTCTTTCATTCCATTGCATGTCTGGAAATATTCAAAAGCAGATCTGGTTTGAATCCTGATTTTGTGGCAGGACATTCTTTGGGTGAGTTTTCTGCTCTGGTTGCTTCCGGAGTTCTGAAACTCGAAGATGCGATGCACATTGTTCATAAACGTGGTGAGTTCATGATTACTGCAAATTCCGGAGTACCCTTTGCCATGTCTGCTATCATCGGTTTGGATGGCGAGACGGTCAAGACCGTTTGTATAGAGGCATCTGAGAAAGGTATGGTTCGGGCAGTTAATTTCAATACTCCCATTCAGACGGTTATCTCCGGAACTGCCGAGGGTGTTGCGTATGCCGGAGAACTTCTTAAAGCGAAAGGAGCCAAGCGGGTTTTGCCACTCGTTGTTGGAGGTCCTTTTCATACTCCGCTTATCGATGCCGCCAGTGGCTTGCTTGAAGCCGAAATGCAAAAGTTTTCGTTCGTGGATTCCCTGATACCGGTTGTATCCAATCTTGATGCGCTTCCATCGATAGAAGGTGAGGAGATCAGAAATAAGCTGGTAAAGCAGATTATTTCTCCGGTACGCTGGGTGGAGTGTGTGGAGTATATTATTTCGCAGGGAGTTGAGAGATTTATCGAGTTTGGCCCACAGAAAGTGCTCTCTGGCATGATTAAAAATATTAATAAAGATGTCATGGTTCATAATATTGATAAACTCGCAGATATTGAACCGGTGCTTTCTGAACTTGCTTAGGTGGTACACTATGAAACATGATTTTTCATCGAAGAACGTCGTCGTTACCGGATCGGCCCGGGGAATCGGATTTCAGATAGCCGAGAGTTTTGCGGCTGCAAAAGCTAATGTGCTGATCTTTGATCTGGTTCAGGAGCAGGTTGAAACTGCGGTTAAAGCGCTTACAGACAAAGGTTTTATGGCCTCTGGTTATGTCGTCAATGTCACTGAACCAACTACTATAGAAACGGCCTTCAAAGATATTGTTGACAGATTTGGAACAATTGACGTCCTTGTCAACAATGCTGGAATTACAAAGGACAACCTGCTGCTAAGAATGAAAGATGAAGAATGGCACTCGGTGCTTTCCGTGAATTTGAAAGGAACATATTTTTGTACGCAACGAGTGTGTAAATATATGTTGAAACAGCGCTTCGGTTCTATCATCAACATCGCATCTGTCATTGGTTTGATGGGAAATGCCGGCCAGGCCAACTATGCTGCCTCCAAAGGTGGTATAATTGCATTTACAAAGTCCTGTGCCAAGGAGTTCGCTCCCAGAAACCTGCGTGTAAATGCGATTGCACCAGGATTTATAGAAACAGAAATGACTGCCAAACTCCCGCCTGAAGTGGTTGAGAGCTATGCCAAGTCCATCCCGCTGGCAAGAATGGGAAAACCAAAAGATGTAGCTGATCTTTGTATGTTTTTAGCTGATGATAGCAGTGCCTATATCACAGGCCAGACCATCGCAGTTGATGGTGGCCTTACAATGTACTAAAGCCCAAACCCATAAATAGATACACTTCAATAACATAGGAGGAATAATGGATATTGAAGCCAAAGTAAAACAGATCATAATGGACAAACTCGGAGTCGAGGAGTCCCAGATCGTGCCCGAAGCCAGTTTCATCGAAGATCTGAGAGCAGATTCTCTCGATACAGTCGAGCTTGTTATGGCTTTCGAAGATGAATTTGGTATCCAGATTCAAGACGAAGATCAGGAAAAACTTCGCACTGTCGGTCAATCGATCGACTATCTCAAGAAGAGATTGGCGGAGTAATAAAAGTGCTGATCGGCTGATTGGCACTCCAATAGAAGAATCAGAGTGGATCAATCCCTGGGGCTTGCCTCCGGGATTGATTCGCCCAATCTGGCCAGCTTGTGTTGATTTAATCTTTGATTTTCTCAGAGATCAAATCAACCCGAAGCTAAAGAAATCCATTGAATTGAGGTAGTTATGAATAGAAAAAGAGTAGTAATCACTGGCCTTGGAGCTATCACCCCGATCGGGCATTCTGTAAACGAAACCTGGGAAGCGCTGTTAAACGGTGTTTGTGGCGTCGGCATGATCACCCGCTTTGATGCCTCTACCCTGAATACCAGAATTGCTGCAGAGGTAAAGAATTATAACCCGGAAGAGCACTTCGATCACAAAGAAGTGAAGAAACTTGATCTCTATACCCAGTTTGCCATGATCGCTGCCAGAGAAGCAGTAAAAGATGCTGCATTGGAACCTGGAACCTATGATCCCAACCGGGTTGGAGTAATTACCGGTGCAGGGATAGGTGGCATTCTTACCTTTGAGGAAGAGTGTAATAAATGCATTACACAGGGTCCTAGAAGAATCAGCCCGTTTTTTATTCCCAAAATGATTGGCAATATCGCTGCTGCACATGTATCGATCGAGCACAATTTCCGGGGAATAAACTTCAACGTTATGAGTGCTTGTGCCTCAGCCAATCATGCCTTGGGAACATCAATGCGATCAATAGTTTATGGTGATGCAGACATCATATTCTGTGGTGGCACTGAAGCAGCTGTAACCCCTTTGGCAGTTGGTGGATTTTCTGCAATGCGTGCTCTTAGCACTCGCAATGATGATCCCCAGACAGCATCCCGACCCTTTGATGCTCAGCGGGATGGGTTTGTTATGTCTGAGGGATCTGTGTTTCTGGTGTTGGAAGAACTTGAACATGCCAAAAAACGTGGGGCAAAGATCTATGCAGAAATAGCCGGATACGGTGCCTCTGGAGATGCTTTCCATATTACTGCTCCTTCCGAAGATGGAGAGGGTAGCAGCAGGGCTATGCAAATGGCCTTGGATGATGCAGGCCTCAAAGCTGAAGACATTGACTATATAAATGCGCATGGCACATCAACCCCTCTCAACGACAAAGGCGAAACCCAGTCAATAAAAACAACTTTTGGTGATCATGCTTATAAATTGAAGATCAACTCCACCAAATCCATGGTTGGCCATATGCTTGGGGCTGCTGCTGCAATAGAGGCAATGGTATGTGTAAAGTCAATTATTACCGGAGTTATCCACCCTACAATAAACTTGGATAATCCCGATCCTGAATGCGATCTGGATTACACACCACATGTTAAGTGTGATTATCCCGTGAAAGCTGCCCTTTCAAACTCACTTGGTTTTGGTGGGCATAATTCTGCCATTATTATCAAGAAATACGAATAATCTGAATGTTTTGCTTAAGGACAACAACACAACGAGAAGGTCTGAAGCAAGACATAATATGAACTCGATCTAACTCATTCTGAAGGGCGGTTTCTCAACCGCCCTGGGGATGTTAAGTCTCTCGCTCCCGGGCAAAAACGAGGAAAACTTGAAAGCAATAATCAGAAAAATCATAGAATACATGAGCGGTAATAAGATTGCCGAGCAATATCCCAAGTGGGAAAAGGGCTTGGTCCAACTGCAAAAGCGGATCGATTATACCTTTCATGATCTGACCCTGCTCAAAGCTGCTTTAACTCATAAATCATATCTGCGACGCAAGTTCAATGACCATAAAACTCCCTCGCCTTTCGAAAGAATGGAATTTCTGGGTGATTCAATATTAGGCTTTGCCGTATCAAAGGAACTGTTTTCACGATATCCTGATGAACAAGAAGGAAAACTTTCCAAACTGAAATCCAAGATCGTCTCTGAAACATACTTAACCTTCAAAGCAAATGCAATTGACCTTGGATGCCATATCCTGTTAAGTCCTGAGGAACATCAATCCGGAGGAAACGCCAAGCCATCAATCCTTAGTGATAGCATGGAAGCTCTTATCTGTGCAATATATCTGGATAGTGGAATATCATCGGCTTCAAGATTTATCAAGAACTATCTCCTGAGTGATTTTGAACAAATTGTAACCAGGAATGAACTTGTAAACTATAAGAGTATCTTGCAGGAATACATCCAATCCCGTAATCAGAGTCCCCCAGTGTATGTGACTGTATCTGAAGAAGGCCCCGAGCACAGCAAGATCTTTGTTGTTGAGTGCCGGATTGACCATAAAACTCTTGGGATTGGAAAAGGACAAACAAAAAAGACAGCACATCAGGAAGCTGCAAGAGCTGCCTGTCAAAAGCTTGGCATATAAGCCATGTTGATCTATCCCATCTTTATACCTCAATTAGGGTGTCCTCAAAAATGTATTTATTGCGATCAGCATAAAGTCACTGAGGTTACAGCAGAGCATTCAGGTGCTGTCTGGCAGGGGCATCAAACCCTAAACAGCTTATCTAAAACAACTCTATCTTCCATCGAAAATGCAAGGAGATTTTTGTCAAAACATCTGGGAAAACCGAGGCAGATCGCCTTCTATGGAGGTACTTTTACAGGTCTGGACATCGAAGCCAGAAACCTTCTCCTATCGAAATTTAAGGATTTCTTCCAAGATGACACTTGGCATTTCCGGATCTCCACCCGACCGGATTTGATTGATGCCAAAATTCTCGATTGGTGTTGGGCAAAGAAAATCAGAACAATTGAATTGGGGATTCAGGATTTTTCCGACGAAGTTCTGACTGCATGCCAGCGTGGGTATTCATCCTCTGATGCAATCGAATCCTGCAAGTTGGTTTTGAAACGCGGTTTTGAACTGGCAGTTCAGTTGATGCCTGGCTTGCCAGGCTGGAATAAGAGCTCCATTTTACAGAATCGTCAGGTTTTATCCATAATAAAGCCCAACCTTTTACGTCTTTATCCCTGCATCGTTCTAAAAGATACTGATCTCGAGGAACTTTACCGCCAAGGCAATTTTACTCCTCTTACTCTTGAGACAGCCATTGATATATGTGCTGATTATTGTGAACTTTCTGAACAAATCGGCACCAGGGTTATCAAAATCGGCTTACCTTCAGTTCTGGAATCTGAGGATATTGTTGCTGGGCCATATCATCCCGCTTTTGGAGAATTAGTCCAGGCAGAATGCCTTATCAGGAATATTGAACTGAATCACTCTTGCGATAAAACTATTCGGATTGACAAATCCAAGCGATCTCAAATACTGGGGCATCATGCTTGGGGATTGAAAAGATTGGAAAAAGGGATTGATTATTGCAAGGTAAGACCAGTGATAGAATGGATATGAACAACGAAAACAGACCCGATAAGTGTTCTGGATTTTTCCCTCTGGATTGGTGGTTAAGCTTCGATTCGATGTTGGTGTGACCTGATGACTGCGATAAAATTTGAGAAGAATAATATCTTATTCAACGAGTTAAAACCCGATGAAACATATTTTAAGGACATGCCGGATCACTCCGGCAAAAGGACGACCTATGAATAAACTTTTTGTTTGTTTTGGCCTCTTGCTGATCATTTTCAGCGGGTGCACCGTCAAGAAACCAACGATTCCCGATTGGGAGGTGTCTCTTAATCTTCCTCTTCTAAAAGAGACGTATTTTATCCACGACCTGGTTGACAGCTTGAACCTTGTTGTATCCGAGGACAATGTCATTCACTTGAATCACAGTGGTGATGTTTCCATGGCAGAGTTTGGCAATGTGGCCCTCAATCCGGATTTTGTATCTGATATCCTCACTATTCCATCCAACATCGAAGTATATGGTGGTATAAACATTGTTGATGAGGAATATAATTATGAGATTGCTTATGGAGAGATCGCTCAAGGCCTTGTTGAAAGTTATTTTACCAACATACATCCGGGAGTTGAAACGATCCAGGTAAGTTTCGACGAACTTACAAATGCAAACGGAACCCCATATAAGTTTTATTATACAAGCTCAGATGAGTGGTTGCAACACGATCTGATGAATTGCCGATTGGGAGTTGAAGGCAGCATAACTACTATCAGCGAGATACACTACCGGCTGCTTGCGACCTCCAACCAACCGGATGGAAGCCCCGTTGGGCAGGTTCAGATCCGTTTCAACGAACCCATTTTGTTCCATGTGTTTGAAGGACGCTTGAGTAATTATCAGCTTGATATGACCGAGAACTTTAGCGAAATAGATCTTGATTATCCCCTTGGTATTGAAGAAGCTGTGGAATTGACCGCAGCCAGTCTGGACTTGCATATTGAGAGCTTCGTTGGCTTTGATTGTGATCTGATCGGAGAGATTTATGCTGAGAATTATGACTCCAAAACCAGTGTTTCTATCCCACTTCTCGATGATAACAATCAACCCTTTTTCATCAACCGGGCTAATGGCGAAGAAAGCACAGTTACACAGTATTCCATCTCCAATGGCATAGAGAGCTTAATGCAAATAATGCCAGACCGGATCGAGCTCCGAAACTCATATTTTATCTTACGCGACCCACCCGCCGGAGAACTGGGTAGGGTAACTTCAAATGCCGATATAAGAACGACTTATACAGTCGATGCTCCCTTTACATTTATCCTGCACAACAATCGCATTATTATTCGTGATCCGATCGAGATGAAGATCGCCAAAGTAAACCGGGATCAGATTCGAGAACATGCCATTTCTGCCATGCTCGATATGCAGGTGATAAACAAACTTCCTCTTGGTGCC
>Ga0116204_1000933_pt1 | contig 16595 bp, 12 predicted proteins | sample LakKivwa52mmetaG_FD_94481 | JGI IMG/M metagenome (GOLD analysis project Ga0116204, IMG submission 94481) | Anoxic lake water microbial communities from Lake Kivu, Rwanda to study Microbial Dark Matter (Phase II) - Lake Kivu water 52m metaG | ecosystem: Environmental > Aquatic > Freshwater > Lake...
AGATTATGTAAAAATCAACAAAGAACTTGAATGTTACAACCTAAACTTAATGAAACGTCCCCAAATCGTCGCGGCGAATAAAATGGATTTGCCGGAGGCAAACGATCATTTAAACCATTTTCTATCGAAAATTCCCGATGATATCAAGGTTGTTCCAATTTCTGCCTTCACTCTTTCGAACCTTGATGGCTTGCTTTATGCCATCGCGGATGCACTTTCGACGATTCCGCTCAATCAATTCGAAGAAATCAGAAGTGAAGAAGTTGTCGAATACACATATCATGCCCCTGTTGCACCATTTTCTATTGAAAAAGACGGCGATGGGGTGTATAATGTAATCGGAGTCAAAGTGAAAGAATTGTTTGACCGCACCGATTTCAACAACGAATCAAGTGTGAAACGTTTCTCTGTTCGTCTTAGAAACCTTGGAATTGATCAAGCGCTTCGCGATCTTGGTGTCAAGGACGGCGATCTCGTTCGCGTGTTGAGTTACGAATTCGAATACAAAGACTAACCCTTTTGGTAACCGAGCCTATCGTTTGGAAGGCTACGTTATAAACTACAATTTCATAAAAGAAAAGGAGATTTTATCATGAAACGGAAAGATACTCTGAAAATCGCCCTCACGGGTATTTTGATCGCGGTCATTGCCGTGCTCACACTCATTGGTTATTTGCCGGGGAATCCAACGGCTTCGTTCACCCTCGCCCACATTCCCGTCATCATCGGGATTGTTCTTCTCAAGGATTGGCGCTATTCGCTTGTTCTTGGTTTTGCTTTCGGCATGTCAAGCTTTATTCGCGCCTTTTTCCCAATCGGCGTGTTGGATCCTTTGTTTGTTTATCCTTATATTTCGATTCTTCCCCGCATTTTGGTTGGAGGAACCGGATACTTGGCCTATTTGCTCGTTAAAAACATCAAATCCGCGACCGTCCGCACCGGAATCATCGCAGCAATCACAACCCTTGCGAACACCGTGTTCGTGATGGGGGCTTTGTTTTTGTTTGTTGGAACCGAACTTTTCGGAATTTTGGATGTCATTGGATTTTCTGCAGGCGCATTGTTGATTGCTGTATTAAGTTTCAACGTTCCGATTGAGCTGGCTACCGGCATCATCGTTTCGATATTGGTCGATCGTGCATTGACCAAATACACGGGAGAACGTTTCAACACCATCGACGCATAGGAGGTTTGTCATGATCCGTTTTGAAGATGTCAGTCTCGACTACACCGGTTTTCAAATGATCATACCCGGCATCAAAAATGCCACGTTGACGTTTGGAAGCGCAGGGTTTGTCAACATTTACGAAGAAGGGTATTTGAAACGAAACGCCCTGACCGATTTGCTTGCGGCCATCCGAAAACCCGATTCCGGGGAAATCTACGTCCAAGGAATCCGTTTGAGCGAACTAGATGAAGTCGGAGCTGCGGATTACCGAAGCAAATACGTCACCGCCCTTTTCCGAAACTTCCAATTTTTAGAAGACAAGACCGTTCTTGAGAACATCTCATTTTACTACGAACTCCGTGGTTTCAACCGTTCATCGGCTCATGAGGAAACAATTGAACTCCTCAAAAAACTGAATTTTGAAGACCGTGGCTCATCCTATCCGACCGGTCTCAACGAATACGACCGACCACTGTTTTTCATCGCTCTTGCGTTTGCGATTGACCGACCCATCACCGTCATGGATGGGATTGACTACAAGTTCAATCAAAACACAATTCGAGCTTTGATGGAGTTTTCTAAACGTCATTTGATCATCATCAAGTCGCTCAAAGACTCCGGGTTGAAAGAAGTATGTCATCGTTTCATCACAATCATCGACGGTGTGATCAAAAGCGATACGGGTGGCACCGATTATTCGATGGACGCAAGTGAAATCGCGATCATTGGAAAAAAGTTGAAAGTCAGTTTCCGCACCTACCAATCGGGGGCGATGTCGGCGAAAAAGTTGATTCCGTTGTTGTTTGCTCCGTTGTTTTCGTTCATGTTTTTTTCCGGTTTCTTTTCCAGATGGGTATCTGCGTTGTTTTACTCCTCTCAAAGCAACGATCCTCTTGATCCTGTTTTCGCCGAATTCTTGAAAATGGAGCGACTATCCAACATTTTCTTCGCCTTAATCGCCGTTGTCTTCATCTTGTTCACGGTGTTCCGAATGACGCTCAAGCAAATTCATGAAGATTCTTCGTTCATTGCCAAATTGCGTCTGGCGGGAATCAAACCAAACAACATCGTCAAAGTCTATTTGACAACATTGATGATTCCTGCAACCATTTTCATGTCCATTTCCTATGCGCTCATCGTGTTTTTCCCGCTGTTCAATTTGAACTGGATCGCCGTTGATTTTGAATACGTGTTCACGGGTACGTTTTTGTCGGTGTGGGTCAGTGGTGTGGTTGGTGTCTTCGTCGGGTTTTTCGCCACCGTCTTTTATCAAGCGTTTTTGTTGAAACGATATTTAAGCGAGAAACTTGCCAAATTCATGGTCAATTTGAACAAACCCAAAAAACAAGCCTGAAGCAAGAAGCCTTCGGGCTTTTTTCAAAAATTGGCGGTAATATGTTCCAAAAACGTTCCATCTGTGCTATAATTACCGATAGGTGATGCAAATGACGGACAAAATCGATAAAAACAAATACACGCCGATGATGAGACAGTATCTCGAAATCAAGGAAAAATACCAAGACGCATTGGTATTTTTTCGACTGGGCGATTTTTATGAAATGTTTTTCACCGATGCCGTTACGGCTTCCCGCGAACTTGAAATTGTATTGACCGGACGCGATGCGGGAGATGTTGAGCGCGTGCCGATGTGCGGCGTTCCCCATCATTCCGTTCAAACCTACATTGACCGTTTAACCGAAAAAGGATATAAAGTCGCAATCGTGGAACAACTGGAAGACCCAAGTCTTGCCAAAGGAATCGTCTTGCGCGATGTGACACGGATCATCACCCCGGGAACGGTGATGGAAGGATCAACCCTTGAAGAGAAGGGGTTTAATTTCATCGCCTCGATTGAAAAAAATACGACGTCCTTTTCGGTTGCATACCTGGACTTGTCGACGGGTGAATCGTTTTCAACGACCGTACCAATGGATGAAGAACTGCTAAGAGCAGAAATCATGAAGCTCGGAGCGAAAGAAATCATTCTATCGTCGAAGTTCAATCAAACCGTTCTCGCTTTGTTGAAAACGCATCTTCCATTGACGATTTCGATATGCGATGAACTCGCCCATGAAAACTATTTGAAACATTTGTTTGAAACATTGGATGATGCAGAGGCAAATGCAGCGAAACGATTGATTCGCTATGTTTTCCAAACGCAAAAGCGAACCCTCTTGCATTTGAAACCCTTCGTTCATCACGGATTAAAAGATTTTTTGAACATCGATCTCCAATCAAGACGCAATCTTGAATTGACCGAACCGCTTCGTGGAAACATGAACAAAAATACCTTGTTTGGTGTTTTGGATTATTGCCAAACTGCGATGGGAAGCCGGTACTTGAAGAAGTCGATTCACTATCCGCTTGTGCATTACGGATTGATTCAAGCGCGATACAACATGGTCGAATCGTTCAACAAACATTTCATCCTCTCAGAAGAATTGCGAAAGCAACTTTCCCAAGTATACGATTTGGAACGAATCGTCGGTCGGATAAGTTATGAAAATGCAAGTCCCAAAGACTTGTTGCAACTCAAACGTTCCCTGGGGGCATTGCCGCGAATCAAGCAAATTCTCGGACAATTGAAAACGAAAGAAGCATCTTTTTTCGCCGACTCAATGGGGGATTTTTCGGCGTTGTTTGCGTTGATCGAATCGAGCATCCGAGAAGATGCACCGTACACGATCAAAGAAGGCGGATTGATCAAGCCGAAGTACAACAAGGAACTCGATGAAATCATCGACATTGCTTCAAACAACAAAGATTTTCTTCTTTCGCTTGAAACTCGGGAACAAAAGCGCTCGGGAATCAAGAATCTTCGTGTTGGTTACAACAAGGTCTTCGGCTACTATATCGAAGTATCCAAAGGAAACATTCCACTTGTCACAGATGAATTGGGATACATCCGCAAACAAACGTTAAGCAACGTCGAACGCTACATCACCCAAGAACTCAAAGAACGTGAAACAATCATCCTTCGTGCCGATGAACAACGTACCCAGCTCGAACACCACATTTTCGTTCAAATTCGCAATGAAATCAAAACCGACATCGCTCGGCTACAAGCGCTAGCCTCGACGCTAAGTCAAATCGACATGCTTTGTGCGTTTTCCAAAGCCGCGAAAGAAAACAATTACAATCGCCCCGTCATCACGCTTTACGAAGAATTAAAGATTGATCAAGGACGTCATCCGGTCTTGGAGAAAGCATTGAAACACCCGATCATCCCCAACGACATCACCCTTTACAACGATCAACGCATTTTATTGATCACAGGACCGAACATGAGCGGAAAATCGACCTATATGCGTCAAACGGCGTTGATCGTCATCATGGCACAAATTGGATGTTATGTTCCGGCCAAAAAAGCAACCATTCCCGTGTTCGATCAAATCTTTACACGAATCGGATCGTCCGATGACATCGTGAGCGGTCAATCCACATTCATGGTCGAGATGTTGGAGGTCGAATACGCCCTCAACAACGCGACCGAACGCAGTTTGTTGTTGTTTGATGAAATTGGACGTGGCACAGCGACCTTTGACGGCATGGCTCTCGCCCAGGCAATCATCGAATACATTCACGACGACACCAAATGCAAAGCATTGTTTTCGACGCATTATCACGAGATGACCGTATTGGAGGAAAGCCTCCCGCAACTAAAAAATGTTCATGTCGAGGCCGTGTTGGAAGAAGGCAACATCGTCTTTTTATACAAGGTGATGGATGGTCCAACCGATGAATCGTATGGAATCAACGTCGCATCGCTTGCGAAACTTCCCGCCAGTGTCATTTTCCGCGCGAAGGACATTTTGTCGAAACTGGAGTCGCAAGCCCCTTATGAGACAAAACGCCTTTCAAAGAACAACTATGTCGCACCAACGTTTGTTGAGGTGACAACACCGATCGAGAAAAAAATTCTCCAAGCCGTTAAATTGGCCGATGTTGAAAACATGAAACCGATTGACGCACTCGTCTTGCTTTCATCCCTCAAGGAGACGCTGAAGTAAAGGATGTGAATCCATGGGAAAAATAATCAAATTGAATCCGCACATGACGAACTTGATCGCGGCGGGAGAAGTCGTTGAGCGCCCATCCAGTGTTGTCAAAGAACTCATCGAGAACGCAATCGACGCACAAGCCCGTTTCATCCGGGTCGATTTGTCGGAATCCGGAACGAAGGAGATCATCGTGACGGACGATGGAATTGGAATGGATGAAGACGATGCATTGATGGCCGTTGAACGCCATGCGACGAGTAAAATTCGAACCCAAGACGACTTGTATCGGATTGGCACACTTGGATTTCGCGGAGAGGCTTTGCCTTCGATTGCAGCAGTCAGCAAAATGACAATTTCAACCAGCGCCAATGGTCGTTTTGGGTTGAAACTGTTTTATAGCGGCGGAATTCTTCAATCGAAAGAAACGGTCGCGATGATGCGAGGAACCGTCGTATCCGTGTTGAACTTGTTTTTCAACACACCGGCTCGGTTCAAGCACATTCAATCGATGCCGGCTGAACTTTCCCATTCGATTGACATTGTAACCAAATACGCCTTCGCCCACCCTGAGATCGCATTTTCCTTATCGAACAACGGAAAAGTGATTTTGAAAACGAGCGGATCGGGCAACCTTCATGAAGTGCTTCACGACATTTATGGACACTTCACCGCTATTCACATGATTCCGTTTCATGGAAAAGAAAGTTGGTACGAGATTTCCGGATTTGCTTCCGATTTATCCGTGACGCGCTCCTCAAGGCAATCCATTCATGTGCTCACAAACCAACGGGCCATCAAAAACACCTCGCTTGTTTATGCGATACTAGACGGATACAAAGAAAAAATGGTTTCCTCACGCTATCCCGTCGTTGTTCTTCACATCACGACCGATCCATCGTTGATCGATGTCAACATCCATCCATCCAAATTTGAAATCAAATTCACCGAGGAAAACCGGTTGAAATCACGGATTACCAAATCGATTCAAGAAGCGCTCGACAAAGTCGACTTGATTCCCGATGCTTTGCCTGAAAATACAATCGAACAAGAGGAATCAATCCTTCCGTTTAATCCCCATCAGAAACCCTCGACCGTTTTTGAATCTTTTTCAAGCGGATGGGCAATCGAACCCATGGAAATGGTGGATCCACCAATAGTAGTCTTAGCCGAACCGACTGAGACGTTCGAAACGTATTTCCAACCAAGTCTGGATTCGATGCTTGATGTCTCAAACCACCCATCGATTCCTTCGCTTGAATACATCGGACAATTTCACGGCACCTATCTTCTCGCTCAAAACGAACAACATTTGTTTTTGATCGACCAACACGCCGCGATGGAACGCGTGATGTATGAGCGCATTTCCGATTCTTTCGCCGCGATGAAGGCCGATACGGTTGATTTGTTGATTCCGTTTCAACTCGATTTCCCACCGACGGAAATTCCCTTGGTCGAGACCGTGTTGAATTCGTTGGCGTCATTCGGTGTTTATGCCGAGTTGTTCGGACAAAACACACTTTTGGTGCGACGGATTCCAACGTGGTTTGTTCGCGGTGCGGAAGAGGAGTTTGTCCGTGACATGATCGAACATTTGATCAAGGATCGTGGCCAAATCCGTACGAAACTTCTCGACCAATTAGCAAAATCACTAAGTTGTAAAAATTCGATCAAAGCGAACATGGGGGTCAGTTCAACCGAGGTGCGTGCCCTTTTGGACGTTTGGATTCAAACGAGACAACCAAACACTTGTCCACACGGAAGACCGACCATCGTGAAACTTTCCATCGGGGACATCGAAAAGATGTTCAAGCGTGTCGTCTGATGGAAAAAGTGATCCTTGTAACGGGTCCGACCGGAATCGGAAAAACTTCGTTGGCCATCGCTCTTGCCAAACACTACGACACCGAAATCATCAACGGCGATGCCTTTCAAGTCTATAAATCGCTTGACATCGGAACCGCCAAACCAACCCTCGAGGAACGTCTTTTGGTACCTCATCACATGATCGACATTCTCGAGGCGACCGAGGAATTTTCGGTCGCGACGTATCAACGCTTGGTTCGGGAAAAGATCAAAGCGTTGAACGAATCAAACAAACGACCAATCGTTGTCGGAGGAAGCGGTCTTTACATCGACGCGGTGATTCGAGACTATCGTTTTGAAGGTCCAGCTCGAATGCTCGATGTCGAAACGGCCTATTTCGGGGTTTCAAATGAAGATTTACACGCGGAACTTTCCAAACTTGATTACGAAACGAGCCTTGAAATCCATCCCAATAATCGAAAACGCGTTCTTCGCGCCATCGAACTCGTCAAATGCGCCTCCGAAAACGAATCGAGACAACAAGCAAAACGATTTGTTTACGATGCTGTGATTTTGTTTTTGACAACGGAACGTCAAGCGCTTTACCGCCTTCTCAACCAACGGGTCGATCGAATGATCGATCAAGGATTGGTGGAAGAAGCACGCACGTTGTATCATCGTGGGGTGTTCTCGCAAGCAACCCAAGCCATTGGATACAAGGAATTGTTTTCTTATTTTTCGGGCATCGTCTCCTTGACAGAAGCGATTGAACGCATCAAGCAAAACACTCGGAATTTCGCCAAACGTCAAATAACATGGTTCAAAAACAAAACCAAAGGATTGATGATCGAAGTCGACATCGATCAACCATCAAAAACCTTCAACGAAGCTGTTCGAATCATTGATGCCCATTATTCAAAGGAGAACGATGCAAATGGAACGACTAAATAAAAAAATCGCCGAATCGGGTGTTTGTTCGAGGCGAAAGGCCGATGAACTAATTGCCAGTGGCGTTGTCAAAATCAACGGAACCGTCGTCACAGAACTTGGGACGCAAGTTTCCGATAAAGACGAAATCGAAGTGAATGGTCGCCTAATCGAAAAGTCCGAGAAGAAGTACCTCGTGATGAACAAGCCAAGAGGCGTGATTTGCACGGTCAAAGATGATCTTGGACGAAAAACGGTGATCGACTTATTGCCGGAAAACTATGGACATTATCGCTTGTTTCCCGTGGGTCGTCTTGATTATGACACAAAAGGCGTCCTCGTTTTGACGAACGACGGGGACTTCATGAACATCCTTATTGGACCAAAGTCCGGTTTGAAGAAAATCTATCTTGCTCGAATTGAAGGGGTGTTGTTGAAGGAAACCGCCGAACGGTTGGAAAAGGGCGTGATCATCGACGGTGCGATGACGCTTCCTTGTTTGATCGACATCGAATCGATCGATCGGAAGAACAACTCGACCTTGGTGCGAATCACCCTCACCGAAGGGAAATACCATCAGATCAAACTCATGTTCGAACTCGCCGGACACAAAGTCAAACGACTGACTCGCGTTGCCTTTGGCAATCTAACCGCGAGCGAGATCGCGGAAGGATCCATTCGCGAATTGAGCGTCCATGAAGTCAAGACGCTTCGTGAACTGTCGCGAGCGGACAAAGTATTAAAACGCATCAACTTGAAAAACGCAAGAAAATATTAAAAAATCCGTGCCGACGGTCAAGGAGAATTTCATGAAAGCAAATGAGTATGTCCAACCGAAAAGCTACATTTATACCGGCGAACACAAAGATGTTCCAACGCACATTGTGCATTACCAAATTTCTTCCGATAATGTCTTGGAATCATCAACCCTTCCCCCTCACATCGAAGGAAAACAATACATTCAAGTGATTGGACTGTCCGATGTCGATGCGGTTTTTTCGATTGGAAAAAAATACGACATTGATTTGTTGGTGATCGAAGACATCTTCAACGTGCGGCAACGCAATAAAATCGAGTTGTTTGATGATTCTTTGTTCGGTGCGTTTCATTTGGAGTACCTTGAAAAAAACGAAGTGAAAAAAGACTATATGAGCATTTTTTTCAAAGAAAACATCGTAATTTCTTTTCATGAGACAAATCCCGCGTTTTTATCCGGATTGAAACCGGTCTTTGAACAAGGAACCGAGGTCCGCACCCGTTCCATCGACTATGTGTTTTATCTTCTTCTTGATGTCATGACCGATCACCACCTCGAAATTTTCGAAATGCTCGATGAACAGTCGACCATGATTGAAGACATGATTTTGAGCGAGAAGACGATCAATCAAGAATCGTTTTACATGGTGAGAAAAGAAATGTTGAAACTCAAAAACAGTGTTTCACCGGTCCTTAACCATCTTGAGTATGTTCTTCGGGAAAAGCCAAAATTGATTCAACGCGGAAACATCGGGTACTTCAACGATTTGCTTGATCACTTGAACCGCCTCGACAATCACCTCAACCAATCGAGGGAACTGATGCGAAATCTCCTTGATTTACAAATCAACAATCAATCGCACAAGATGAACCGGATTATGACGACACTCACCTTGTTCTCCGCTATTTTCATTCCGCTTGGGTTCTTGACCGGTTTTTTTGGGATGAATTTTGTTCATTTTGGCATTCTTGCATACGAACACGCTCTTGGTTTGTTCGTCGGGTTTTCCGTATTGCTCGCTTTGTTCATGATCATCCTTTTCAAGAAGATGAAATGGTTTTAATGCCATTTCCACATCAATCGAACGAACAAGTTCAAAGCAAAAACAAAACCAAACGATTCTACAAGCATTATGAAGGAGGATGAGGCGTTGCGAAGAAAAAAACCGCGTCCAATTCTCGTCGTCATCAGTTTCGACGGGGTTTGTGAAAAAGATTTTGAGACATTGAAAGCGATGCCGAACATCGCGCGAATGATTCGAGAGGGAGTATATTCACGGGAAGTCGAAACGATCACACCCTCGATCACGTATCCCGTTCACACCTCGATCTTGACGGGATGCTATCCGACGAAACATAAAATTTTCCACAACCATCCGTTTCAACCCGAAATCACGAACGATAAGAACAAGAAATGGTATTGGTACCACGATCAGATCGCGGTCGACACCTTGTTTGACGCAGCGAAAAAGGCAAGGAAAAAGGTAGGAAGCATTTTCTGGCCGGTTTCCGGCAACGCGCCCGTTTCCTACAACTTACCCGAAATCATCGCACTTCCCGGTGAAAATCAAACGTTCAAAATCTTGAAAGCAGGGTCGGTTGCGTTCTTGCTTGAAAACGAGTGGTTGTATCGACGTTTGCGAAAAGGGATCGAAGAACCGTATCTCGCCGATTTCGCAACAAAGGTGACAACCCGGATGATTGAAAAGAAACACCCCGATCTCGTCTTGCTTCACCTTGTCGCCGTCGATACGTTCCGACACGCCCACGGAGTGGATTCAAGCGAAGCACTTCTCGGTTTGAAACGTTACGACGATTCGCTTGGTGAGATTTTCGAGGCGCTGAAGCGTTCAGGCCGTTTTGACGAAGCGACCATCGTCGTTGTCACCGATCACGGGTTGATCGATGTCGAACAATATGCCTCGGTAAACGCCCATCTCGCCGAAGAGGGACTACAAACATGGGAAAAAGGTCGACTTTCTTCTTTTTCCGTTTTCGCTCAATCGTATGGTTTCGGTGCGTATTTACGTGTGAACGAGGGTTGTTCTTTGAAAGATGAAAACATACGCATTCCACTTCAAAAAGCCATTAATAAAATGATCGAATCGAACCTCATCCATCGCATTTTATCAAAAGAAGAACTGATTCAAGAGGGGTGTGATGGCGACTTCGAGATGGCCATCGATGCGTGCCGAGGCGTCCATCTGAGTGACTCGATTTATCATGCCTGGGGAAAGAAGACGTTGTGGATTCCTACGATTACCGAAGAGGAAAGAAGATTGATTGCACATGATTGGTATGCCGCCGATCACGGGTACGATCCTCACCTCACAGGATATAAAAACATCTTTTTCGCCAGCGGCCCATCGATCAAGAAAAACGTCGACATCGGTCCGATGCGAATGGTTGATATCGCACCAACGTTATCCGACTGGATGAACATCGATTTTGGTCCGTGCGACGGAAAGTCCTTATACCAAAAAACAAAGGAGTGAAACCCATGCATTTTCCATTTGAACTCGATCTCATTTTGCGTCTTCAATCGTTGTCCAACGGATTGTTTGATTTCTTCTTCAATGCCGTGTCTTTTTTCGGCGAAGAAACATTCATCATCGCCTTGATTGGATTCACCTATTGGTGTTACAACAAGAAGATGGGGGAATACATTGGATTCGCCTTGACGGTTTCTTATCCATTCAACAACTTTTTGAAAGATTTGTTTGTCGCTCCACGTCCGTTTGAAGTGAGCACGGATGTTGTCAACATGCGTCCGGACACGGCGACGGGGCACGCCTTCCCAAGCGGTCATGTCCAAGGCACCGCCTCCGCTTTCACCGCTTTGGCGTGTTGGATCAAAAGACGATGGATGACGATACTCGCTTCGATCATGATTTTTTTGATGATGATGTCTCGGATGTATCTTGGCGTTCATTTTTTGAGTGATGTTGTAGCCGGTGCGTTGATTGGAGTCATCGTCTCGATTGTTACCTTTTTCGTTTTTAAAAAATATTCGTCCACCAACGAAAAAAAGCTTCACACAATCTATCTCGCAACCTCAACAATCTTTCTTGTCATCGCCTTGTTCATGAAAAGCGAAGATTTTTTCAAAGGTTACGGCATCTTGATTGGGTTCGTCGCTGCCGTCTTGTTTGAAAAACGATACGTCAAATTCTCTACCAATGTTTCATCCATCAAAAAAGTGCTTCGTTTCGCAATCGGATTGGTTCTTGCCCTCGTGATTCAACAAGGATTGAAACTTATTTTTTCACCGATCATCGGAGTCGTGCCCACGATTGCGAATATCCTGCACCTCATCCGTTACGCAGCGATCGCATTCGCCGGATTCGGGTTGTATCCCCACTTTTTCAAGAAATTCAACTTTTAGTCCCGAAATCGGGACTTTTTTAATGTTTGAACTCAATTGATGTTGAACATTCCGCTTTTTTCAAAAATAAATGAACTCAAAGTTGCTTTTTTGACCCGTTTAATTTATAATAAAGTCGAAAAGGGGTGAGGGTATGAGTGCCGTTAAAAACTTGAGTCGAATCATCTTCCCAAACGATTTGTTGATTCCACTTTCGCATTTGTACCGCCATATCGGGCGAGGCGAGGCCATCAAGGCGAGTTTTGGCAGTCACTTCACACAAATCGTCGATCAGACGATCGAGCGCGATGCGTATTTTCTTGGGAAAAGACTTTCCCTCAAACTCACCGATTCGAGAATGCGTTTGATCATCACAAAAGATTCGGCTCCCCGGTCAAAAGATGAAATCGTGCTTGCCAAATTAAAAGACTTGTTGAGAGCCATTCAACTCAATCATACCAAACATTTGATGAACAGCAGCGATTGTTTGGCCATGCTGAACCACGCGTATTCGCATCACAATCCCGTTAAATTTGAACCCTTAAATGTATCGAAACGCCCTCAAAACACGATTCAAGCGAAAAGCAAACGGGTCATATTCGATGAATTCATCGCTGAATACGTTTCATTGTTTGAAAAGGAACGATTTGAGCGGATTACGCTTTCCATCCATTTTTTCGTCGATCTTTACAATTTGAAACCGTTCACCGAACACAACGAACTCGCTTCTTTTTTATTTCTCCTTTCGATTTTGCTTCGTTCCGGCATTGAAGTTTTTTCTTATGTCAGCTTGTTTGAGTTGTTGGAATCACACGCAGAAGAATTCACAGCTGAACTCCAAAGCGTCAGTTTCAACTGGGCGGAAGGATATGCTCAAACGATTCCGACCATGCGTTTCTTTTTTAAACTAATTCTTGAAGCCTATCGAAAACTTGATTCGATCACGAAGGATTTCAGTTATGATCAAAAATCGAGAAAATCAGACACCATTGAAGTCACGATTTACCGGCTGGATGACATATTCTCGAAAGAAGACATTCGGATTTATCACCCATTTGTCAGCGAATCGACAATCAACCGAAGTTTGACAAAATTGAAAGAAGACGGTGTGATCAAACCACTTGGAAAGGGAAGAAGTGCGAAATGGATCAAAACGCTCAAAGACGATGATTATCGGCACTTGTTTAAATGAATGAAGATTACGACGAACCATCATACCCACACCCATTTATGCAAACACGCAGAAGGAACGGTGGAAGATTACGTCACGGCGGCGATTGAAAAGAAACTGTCTGTAATCGGAATCAGCGATCATGCTCCGCTTTGTCCGGAACTTTCGTTTGTCAAAACCCGACGGATGTCGATTGAAGAATACGACAAAATATACCTTCCGGATTTGGACAAAGCGATTCAAAAACATGGGTCAAAGATTCAAATTTTGAAGTCAATCGAAGTGGAGTATCTTCCTCCCATGCGTGCGTATATAGAGCGGTTTTCGAAAGAACTCGATTATTTGATTCTTGGACAACATCTTTTATTCGATCAAGGCACGATCATCGACGTGTATGAGACGATGAATGAACATTTCATCGACCTTTATCGATCCACGTGCATTGAGGCGATGTCCACGGGGATGTTCAAGATCTTCGCCCATCCTGAAATCTTCACGTGGTGTCACCGGACATGGGATGATTTGTGTGAGCAAGTGTCAATCGACTTGATTGAAGCAGCGATTCGATGCGATGTCTTGCTTGAGATCAATGCAAACGGATGTCGCCGGGGAAGCCTTCGGACGAAGGACGGCGAATTCACCAGAATATATCCTCGACTTGAGTTTTGGCGATTGGTTGCGAAAACAAAAGCGCGCGTCATCATCAACGATGATTCTCATGCCATAGCTCATTTGAACGACGAAGCGACTGAAGAAGCCTATCGTTTCGCACACCATCTTGGAATTCAACTTTCGTCGTTCTAAAGACCCTTTTTGCATAAAAGGTAAAAAACGCAGATTTTCAGCTGCGTTTTTAAATTTAATCCCTTGTGAAATCGTCTGAATTCCAGTTAACATACAATGAATCAACTCATCGACTTTCACGATAGAAGAAGAGGGTAAAAGAGTGTTGACATTCTTTTTTCATGTAGAAAATCAACCCGTTAAACGAGCGTGAAAAGCCATCCTTGAATTTGAAAAGAGCCATTAATTCAAGAAAAAAATATAGTCATCAATAAACGGATGAGTGTGATTAATTCAAAAAAAAACGTCATGAAAAAAAGAAATCACCTATTCCTTAATGAATGGGGTCTTGTTTCATCAAATAACCATCGATTTAAATATTTATTTAACTACCTATAATATATATTATGTTAAGTAGATAAATTATGAGGTAAAATGCTACTTATTTTTATTCTTGTTGATATGTTGAAAAGTTCAATGTGTGTTCAAATTGATTGAATTTTTGCCTTTTATCGTTTTGATTTTCGTATTTTTCTATCGTTTTTCGAAGTAGCTTTCTTGTGTTTCGTTTTTTGAAATTGTTTCCATCACGCATGTTCTAAAATCGTTTGAGTTTTTTTCTTGTTTGATATTGTTTTTCGCTGCATCAAAAAAGCGCTCCCAAGCGCTTTTTCATTCATATTTTTCCTAACCACCGTTTGGCTTCGTTGATTTCATCCATGATGAGACGATGTCCCGAATCGAACCATTTTACCGTAGGTTGTCCGTTTTGATTTTTATACATCGATTCAAGATCCAATGTCTCTTGAATCGATACCAAAGGATCATTTCTACCAGCAAGAATCAAAATTGGAAACGAATGGAAATTGTGTGGGGGCAAATCTTTTCTTGGCACCATCCCGTGGTGAACGATGGCCGCTTTCATCATTGGACCATATGTGAACAACAAACTGGATAAAAGGTTCGCACCGTTTGAATATCCAATCCCGATTGCATTCTTTATATCAAATCGATGGAAAACAGAAATCATTTGTAAAAAGTCGTAAATTTCTTTGGTTCGAAACGCCATATCGTCCAAGTCAAAAACACCCATGGAGTGACGTCTAAAATATCGATTCATTCCGTGTTCTTGAACGTTTCCACGAATGCTTAGTATGGAACAATCGGAGGATAATTTCTTTGCTAGTGGAACTAAATCGTTCTCATCGCCTCCTGTTCCATGAAACAAGACAAACAAAGGGGCATCTGCGCTTTTGCCTGGAAGATACAAATGGTTCATAAAAAGCCTCCTTTTTCTTATCAATGCGATTGTTTGACCTCACAAGCAACGCTCAAATCCAATGAACTGATAAAATATCCATCTTTGGATGTTCGAACGATTTGATGCGACTTTCAAAATGAAAATGTCTTGTCAATCATGATGTGGATTGGAAAAAATGTCATGAGATGTTTTTTTTACTCAGAAAAAGAAAATCTTGAAATCCGTTTCCAAAGAAAAAACTTGAGTTCATTATACAAAGAAACAAGGTGTTTGACAACAAATCTGCTTTCGATTTTCACTTATAAAAATTGACGTTTTTTTGTTTTTTTAATTCGACGAAAACATGTGTTTCATTTATTTTCATACAAACTGGCCTCAAATAGACCAAAAAATCATCTATCATCTGGAAAAAAGGCAATGTTCTTCGTCAAGATGCATCCTTCCCATCATGGAAAACGATTCTTTTTTATCTATCTTGAATTTCAAATGAAAAGTCTCCTCCGAAAACGAAGGAGACAATGACTTATTGATTTTGATTGAAGAAATCAAGAATATCGCGAACGACTTCCGTGCGCACTTCTTCTCTTTCATTCAAAAGTTCGTGACGAGCTTTTTGATACAACTTGTATGTTGCATTTGCCTTGAATTTTTCTAGTTGCTTATGAAGGGCTTTGATTCCTTTTCCATTGTCGCCAACGGGATCTTGGGATCCAGCAATTAAATGAATCGGGAAATTGTTTCGAATCAACGCCATGTTTTTCTTTTTTGCGGCTTCGATGATCATATTTGTAAAGTCGTAGAAAAAGGACGCGGAAAACAACCCTCCACAAAAAGGATCCTCGACGTATTTGTCGACTTCCGATTCATTGGAGGACAACCAATCAAACGAAGTGCGTGCTGGTTTGAATGGTTTGTTGAAAGAGCCAAACGACAAGTCATCAAGAAGTTTGCTTTTGTACCGTCGCCCCTTTTTTTTCATGATTGATTTGGCAATCATTCGTCCGGCGCGATGAAGGATGCTACAAGCGGTGGATCCGGATAAAATCAACCGATCAATATCATCGGGGTAAAGTTCAATGTATCGCAAGGCGATAAGTGAACCCATGCTGTGGGCGAATTGATAAACAGGCAAATCCGGGAATTCGGTTTTCGCCGAATCGATGACGAGTTTGATTTCACGAATGATCCCCATCAAGTTGTCGACATCGTCCATATAACCGATTTCATCCATCGAATTGGCGGTTCTGCCGTGGCCTAGGTGGTCTTCGCCGTAGACGAGATAACCCTCCTGAGCGAGTTCTTCTGCGAATCGATCATAGCGGAGGATGTGTTCTGCCATGCCGTGCGACAAATGGACGATG
>Ga0116204_1000934_pt1 | contig 16589 bp, 18 predicted proteins | sample LakKivwa52mmetaG_FD_94481 | JGI IMG/M metagenome (GOLD analysis project Ga0116204, IMG submission 94481) | Anoxic lake water microbial communities from Lake Kivu, Rwanda to study Microbial Dark Matter (Phase II) - Lake Kivu water 52m metaG | ecosystem: Environmental > Aquatic > Freshwater > Lake...
GTTATCTTTGCTTGATAAAAAATATGCCTTCGCTGGCCTTGGTACCGCAATCGCCTTACTTTCACGAATTAATCTTGGATCATTACTGGGATTGGTATTTACATTATATATTTTCAAAACTTTCAAACTGAGAGCTACTATCGCTTATTTATTGCCGACAATATTGGGCGGTGCACTACTGCTAGCATGGAATTATTACCGTTTCGGGTCGATCTTTATTTCAGGTTATGAGCTAATACCAGGCGTATTGGAAGAAGCTTGGTATCGACAGGGGATCATGCACTATTCTTATATTTGGGATAACTTTCACGAATTTATGTGGAGCAATAATGTGAGAGGAGAAGGATTTGGAATCATCTGGATGCAACCCTACTTATTATTACTCCCCTTCATTGTTACGCAGAAGAACTGGTGGTTGATTGCCCTAGGTGTCACTCAATTTGTGACCGTATTAGCCCATGGCTATACAGGGGCATATCAATTTGATTTTCGCTTTTTGATGGACTCACTTTGGATTTTTGTACCACTATTATTGATTGAAAAAAGAGTCAACCGTCAGATCGTTATTTGGGGATGTTTTATATCTGCCTCGATCATGCATTTGGCTTACATCTAAATTAGGGGTTTGGCTCTAACAACAAATCGTTGGCTATCTAGGAAGCCTGAGCAGGTATAAAGGGTAAGCACCTCCGAATCAGTTTGCGTAAGGAGTTCGGTACGGTCAGGGCTAACCTGTTTGATCGACTCAATTTGATATAGCCTTTTAGAGCCATCGCTTAGAGTCAAGGTAATCTGCTCATAACCTTTGAGCGCGCGGAGATTGCCCAGTATCTCTCTTTTGTTGTGGCCATAAATGATGATGTTGCCTGATTCACCAGGCATTGCGGAGTCGGTTAAATAGGAAGCGTTATCTTCAGAGACAGTCCATTCACCGGCTACAAAAGCATGAGGATCGATTGCCACATCGATGTACCAAGGGATCTCAATATGAGTCGGATAAATAATTGGCTTATCGGTGATGGCTTGTTGCTCGATATACTCAGTCACTACTGCCTCGTTCACCGAGAGAGATCTGGCTCTGAGCAGGCGATGGCTCGTAGAAATGACGACAAGAATGATCCCTGCAATCAGCAACAGTTCAGGTAGATATCGCTTAAGCGCGTTTCTTTGATTTTTTGCCATAAAGCACTGAGCCTGCCATGGTCATGAGACCACCCACAGAACCTAGTGCATTCATGATAACATCTTGAGCTACGCCAGTGGCAGCGTAGGTACCGAGGACTTCACCTGCTAGTGCGCCGACTGATTCTCCCTGGACTGAACCACCGTCATCGTTTGAAGATGAGGAAGAGCTGTCGGAGGTGTGGGAGTGGATGATGGATTAGATGAGGGTGAGGAACTAGGTGAGACTGAGGGAGAAACACTAGGAGAGGCCGAAGGACTGACTGAGGCAGTTCGACACTCACCGAGATAATCTTGCTCGTGACCTGCTTTGGGGGTGCCATTCTCATAAAAATGGCCACCATTACCTTGATTTTGATACACGGCATTAGTAGCTAAAGTTAATGTAACAAATTGAGTTGTGTCATCTTGACCAGCGCCGTGACAAATGGTGATTTTGTCAGCCTGAGCTTCGACTTTGGGAGCGTTTGTATATGTCACTACACCAGCGCCAAGGAGAGCGGTGAGAGAAAGAACTTGGATGGATTTAATAACGTTTGACATAAACTAGACTCCTACTTAGTATTAGTAATTTTGTTGAGTTTACTCGATACTATCTGGACAGTCAATACTCTAGGTCTAATCAATATCCTCTTCAACTGCGGAACTAGGGGTGGCTGAATAGCTGGAAATAGGTGATGGCTCAAGGCTAGGGAGAGAAATTGGAGACGATCTTGGGGTGGGACTAGGTGATGGAGCAATATAGGTCTCGATATCGTTCCGAGTGACCCACTTTAGGTAGAGTATGCCTAAAATTATGAAAACCAGGAATAATCGAAAATAATTGGTAGATTTCATGCTTGCTGCGCTTTGATTGCTGTAAGCCCCTCGTCGATTGTAGCAAACTGCAAGTTTAAGACTTGACTGGTATTTTGGTTACTCATCGCGACGTGGCGCGCAAATGGCCGAGAAGCTGACTTGAGGTACTCAGTCAAACTCCCCTCTTTGACACTGTGCTCGTCAAAACCATAAGTAGTGGCGACTTTTTTGGCTAGCTCATAAGGAGAGAGAGCGGTACTCCCTACGGCGTGAAAAATCCCTTCTGGTTTAATTTCGACCAGTTTGTCAAAAGTCCTGGCGATATCGTCAATAAAAGTTGGAGTTATCACGCTATCTGAGAATTGAGGATAGAGCTTGCCTGACTCTAAGCCTGCGCGGATTTTTTGAATCAGATCAGGCTTTAAGTCATAATTTGCTCGGTAAGGATAGGCAAGGCGGACGATTGAGTAACTCACTCCACTCTCTTTGACAACAGTCTCAGCTATGGCTTTGGTCTCTCCGTACCACTCAATGGGGCTGGGTTGATCATCTTCGGTGTAGGGCTCAGATTTACTACCGTCAAAGACAAAGTCAGTCGAAATATGAATCAAGTGAATTCCGCGCTCTTTGCAGATAGTGGCAATATTTCTAGTGCCTTCGACATTGACCTGATAGCAGATCCCATTCTTGTCCTGATTTTCGGCAAAAGCCTTGTTCGTGTCGGTAAAAGCTGCTAGATGGATAAGCGCTTTGGCGTCTTGATGTTGATCAAAAAATGATTTAAACGTCTCGACTTTAGTGATATCCACTCCGGTCGTCAAGTCAAGATTGATAACTTCGTATTTGTCGGTAAACATCTCGACGAAGCGCGAACCGATTAAACCGGTGGCACCGGTGGCTAAGATTTTTGTTTTCATTGCGTGACTACTCCCTTATCAATCAGTAATTGCTTAAATGCTTCATAGTCCTCACAATAATCGGCTCGATTGGGATTGTAGTTGGTAGAAGTGATCGCAACCAAGACACAGTCATCGGAGAGATCCTTGAAATGGTGCCAGACTAATTTTGGGACATGGAGTCCGTGGAGGGGGGCCTCTAGTTTGACCTCTTCGAGACCATGACCATCATCCACCACTGCGGTGCAGGAGCCAGCCATCATGACAAAAAGCTCATCTTCCTCAGCAATATGGCAGTGAGCGCCAGTGAGCTTTGGCCCTTGAGGTTGGCAAATAAAATAAACTCGCTTAACCTCAAAATCTATATAATCTTTGAGCTCCAGGGGAGTCATCAAAAAATTGGGGGCTTGGATGTTCTTAAGAGTATGTAATTTGTATCGACGTTGATTCATATTCATAATCCTTCAATGTATTTATTATTGACTAGCTAAAATGGCTGGTTTAAGTCCATTTTTAAAACCAGCAAACTCATCCTTCATAGTACCATGTGTGTATAAATCTCCACGAAGTAATTTTTCTTGACTTAGACTGCTGGCACTTTCTGGGTTTTTATCCATTTTTTTGGCATCTTTTATTACCCCTTCTTCCCATCTGGAGACAGATTTGAGGATTTTTTGTAAGCCAGTATGGCCAATAGATTGGTAGTTGGTTGAAATAGAATCCATCATCCAAGTTGAGAAAAAACCTTGAAAATTGGCTTGTTTGTTATCGAGCATGACACTGGTCAACATATCAGGAATGAGTTGATAAAATAATTCTAGATCAAAATGTGATTGATCTTTTTTTCTTGCCCTAAGCATAGACTTTGTCTTAGGTTCTTTATGGAGGAGAAAATCTAGTGAGGTCTCAAAGAAAACTCGCAGATTATAACCCGCTTCCTTTTGATTGATCCATTCGGGTAAACCGATTTTTTTAGGATTAATCAACATCTCGGTGATAAGAGTATCTTGGAGCTCAGGCAATTTGCGCATAAAGCAACATCCTATTGACTACTTGATATGTTGATTGATCTCGGACATGCGAGCGCGAATCTTGGTGACCCACTCGGCATTGTCGAGATACCATTGCACGGTCTCTTTGAGTCCAGTCTCAAACATCTCTCTAGTGTATTTAGGTTTCCACCCAAGACTCAAGATTTTGGTCGAGTCTATGGCGTAACGTCGATCATGACCTGGTCTATCCTGGACATAAGTCATGAGAGATTCTGGCTTGCCAAGAATCGAGAGAACCATCTTGGTGATCTCTAGATTGTTGCGCTCGTTATCGACTCCGATATTGTAGACTTCCCCATCTACTCCCTCATGCATGAGTAGATCGAGGGCTGAGGCATGATCGAGAGCATGGATCCAGTCACGCACATTGAGTCCATCGCCATAGACTGGGACCGATTCATCTTTCATGGCTTTGAAAATAAAGAAGGGAATCAGTTTTTCAGGGAACTGATAAGGGCCATAGTTGTTACTACAGTGAGTCACGATAACGGGTGTTTTGTGGGTAACCCAGTAGGCATGACACATGAGATCTCCCCCTGCTTTGGCGGCCGCATAGGGCATGTTGGGCATGACAGGAGTGTCCTCAGTAAATTTGCGATCTTCGTCGAGGCCAAGGGCACCGTAGACTTCGTCGGTTGAGACGTTGATCATGCGCTTGATCCCATTGGCTCTGACTGCATCTAGCAACATCTGGACCCCGAGACTATTGGTTAAGACAAAATCTTTGATGCCCCCATGAATGGAGCGATCAACGTGAGTTTCGGCGGCAAAGTTGATCAGATGGGTAATCTCGTATTTCTTGATAACTTCGTTGATGCGATCAAGATCGGTGATATCGCCTTGTTCAAAGTGATAGTGGGAATTGTCAGAGATATCACTTAAATTATCGAGATTACCAGCATAAGTAAGCTTGTCAAAATTGATGATTTCGTAATCTGGATGGGTAGCGAGCATGTAGTGAATAAAGTTGGAACCAATAAAACCAGCTCCACCTGCGACCATTAATTTCATAAACCTCCTTATTTGTGCACTATTTTTTTCTTTGTAACTGATTCTACTACACGCCTGATGGCGTATGACCCCCCTATCATAACAAGATTAAGTCCAGCCGTCATCCCCAGGACTTGATTGATGGGAGTCAAAACACTACTTAAGAGAGAATCTTTGTTCATAAAGACAACTGGATAGTAGAGCGTTAGCATAATCATAATGATCACGAGAAAGACAATAATGATTGGCCAAGTTCGTCTATCTGACTCCGAGATCATCATGCTATTGCCGATTACCATAGTCCCATAAATAATTAAGCCAAGTTGCCACCACGGATAGGAACCCCAACCAAGTGAGAGCAATCTACCTAGGACAGCTAAGATTGCTAAACCAGAAATAAAGGGAGCTAAGCCTATTAGAAAACCTCGAAAAGGATCAGTTCTGGCTGTGGCTACTGAACCTAATTGTTGAGTTGAGCCTCCCTCATCATTTTCTAAATCAGGGAAAATCGTGATCGCACCGGTTCTGACTTGGAGGATTTCGGCAACAAGCCAATGAGATAGCTCGTGAATAATAGTGCCTGGTAGAACCAAGAGACTGTAAAAAACTATCCCTGGCTTAGTATCTCCAAACAAAAGGAGACTAGTGCCAGACAACTCATACACCAAGCGTGTTCGCATGAGCGAAAGGATCACTATCAGGATTATAAATATGACCAACAAATAGCTGACCGGCATGAGCTAAATTATAGCCCGAAAGTCCTGACGTTGGCATCTTTTTTGATGTCGGCAAACCAGGCTAAGAACTCATCGCGCAACTTTGTTTGCTTGAGTTCTTCGACTATGCTTGATTGCACATCTTCAAATTTTTGGTCCTTGTAGAGAGTCGTGGCATTGCTCTCAAACTGAGCTTTGACCTCTTCCTCTGATGGGTTGATTTTGTCTGCCAAGAGCTCTTCGACGGCCAATTGTGTTTTGACTTGCTCACTCAAATCCTCTCTAGTCAAACCTCTCTGCACTAGAGCCTCATCTAGACCACCAGTTGATTCAAATTGGGTCTCAAGTAATTTGATTTGGTCGTCAAGTTTGGCCTGGTCAACTTTGACCCCGGACTTGGCGATGGCGTTGTCAAGAATCTTTTCATTGATCATATCGTCAAGTGCCTGTGCACCATAACTTTTTTCGAGGCGAGACCAGAGCCCCATGCGGAAGACAGGACTATTGTCGACTAAAGCTGGAACCAACCAAGGTCCGACCTTGTAGGTTAAGAGTCCAACTAAAACCACGATCAAGGCTAATCTAAGCATGCGACCAGATTGGATTGGAGTTGAAGACATGGAAGTGCTAGTAGGTGCGGTGCTGGTGTTCATGGGTTCGTAATTAATTTCTGGTGTGATAGTTTTTTTGGTAGTTTTTTTGGCTGTCTGCTTAGTTGCTTTTGGCATAATAAATCTCCTAATAATATATGACTTACGAAAGTATAGCATAATTAGGTGGGATGGAAACCAAGCATTGCAAAGTGATCAGCGATTATCCAAAAAATGCCACAGAGCTATACTCCCATATGACTCAAATGGTGACCAACGATCCACGATTTCTTTGATTTGAGTGTTGGAGGGGGTGGTGATCCCATATAGCTTGGAGAAGCCATTTTTGAGCCCTAAGTCGCCATAGGAAAAAATATTTTCTCGATGGAGCGTGAAGAGTAAAAACATCTCAGCAGTCCAGCGACCGATCCCCTTGACCTTGGTTAGTTCGGCAATTATCGCTTCATTGGATAGGTTATCTAACTTAGAGAGATCGATCGTGCGGTCAGCAACTTTGGAAGCCAAGTCCTTGACATATTTGGCTTTGGCCCAGGAGAGACCAACATCCCGAAACGATTGATCTTCGAACTTTAGGACTACCTGAGGAGTAATATTCCCCCCTAAGAGATTATTGAAGCGCTCAAAAATAGTCGAGGCGGCTTTGCCGGCAAGTTGCTGATAGATGATATTGCGAGTCAAGTTGTAGAAATGATCTTCAGAAGGACGGTTCTCAAACCAGTCGGCAAGAGTGAGAGTCTCCAAGACTGTCAAAATAGCCGGGTCAACTTGTTTAAAATGCTCTTTAACCACGGAATAACTAGTCAAAGGCATTGTCATATTTTATGAGTAATAGTGTTTATTTTTTATTTTGTCTGGAAGAAAACTTTCAGAATCTCGCATTTCATAGTCTTTGCCATAGCCGAGATTTTTCATGAGTTTAGTGGGGGCATTGCGGACTTTGAGTGGTATCTCTAAGTTCCCGTATTTTTTAACATCTTCGAGGGCAGCAAAAAAGGCATCGTTGGAGGCGCGCGATTTCTTGCACTGACTGAGATAAACAACGCCTTGGGCTAGATTGAGCTGACACTCTGGGTAACCGATAGTCTCACAAGCCCGAAAAACGGCGTTGGCCACAACGAGAGCGGTCGGGACAGCATTGCCGATATCTTCGGAGGCAAAGATAACCATGCGACGAGCAATGAATAAAGGGTCTTCGCCGGCTGCAACCATTCTAGCTAAATAATAGAGAGCCGAATCAGTTTGACTAGCGCGCATACTTTTAATAAATGCTGAAATTGTGTCGTAGTGTTCTTCTCCGGCCTGGTCATAGCGTAAATAGGGAGATTGTAGTGTGTTCTGGAGATCGGCGAGGGAGATCACCACCTTGGAGGTGAGCGACTTATCACCTCCAAGGTGATAACTAGCGGTTGTCTCTAGGACGTTGATCGCCTTGCGAGCATCTCCACTGCTGTAGGTAGCAAGGAAATCCAAAGCTTCTTTGTTGAGCTTGGCTTTTAGTCGCTTTGAAGCTTGGGTGATAATGGTTTTCAGATTTTCTTCGCTCAGCGCTTTAAGTACATAAATCTGACAACGGGATTGCAGAGGACCAATCACTTCGAAGCTAGGATTTTCGGTGGTAGCACCAATCAAAGTCAACTCGCCGTTTTCCACATATGGTAAGAGAAAATCTTGCTGTGATTTGTTGAAGCGGTGGATTTCATCCAGAAACAGAATTACTTTTTTGGAGTGATCGAGTTTGCCAGTATTTCGATATCCCTGTGATGCCTCGACGATTTTCTTAATATCCTCTTTTTTGGCGGAGACAGCAGAGAGGTAATGAAAATCAGCTTGGATCGATGAGGCAATAATCTTGGCTAATGTGGTTTTGCCACATCCCGGCGGACCCCAAAAAATCATAGAGTGAAGATTTTTGGTTTCAATTACCCGACGCAGAGGAGCTCCTGAGCCCAAAAGATGAGTTTGACCGATATATGATTCTAAAGTGTTTGGGCGCAGTGAATCTGCTAGTGGTTGCATAGGACCATTTTCGGATATTTTACGGGTCAAGTCAAGACTTTATTCCAAACCTGGAACTGAGATGCCTGCACAGACATCGTCATACTTTTGACCCAGCTTTTTCTTGGCCCAGTAGCGACTACTCCGGTAAAGGGAGTGGAAAGTGCCTGCATCTGACCAGAACCCATTCAACATAGCCCAACTCATTTTGCCGGCATTGATATAAGCATTGTTCACGTCGGTTATTTCTAACTCACCTCGGGCTGAGGGTTTGAGTCCTCTAATTTTGTCATAGACCGTAGAGTCGTAAAAATACAAACCAGTCACAGCCAAGTTATTGGCGGGAGATTTGGGTTTTTCGATGATAGTTTCGATCTTAGATTGGTCATCTTTCACAAAAATGGGATTACCAAATCTTTCGGGATCGACAACTTCCTTAAGGAAAACCATGGCTCCACTCTCAAATTCTTTGACAGCAGAGGAGATATCGGCGTCGGTTGTGTTATCACCTAGGATTACCGCGATTGATTCACCATCGGCAAAGTCTTCGGCATATTTGAGTGCGTCGGCGATGCCGGCAGAACCACCTTCCTGATAGGCATACTCAACATGGGTCAAACCTAAACTATGCCCATTCTTGATAACATTGATAAAGTGGCCAGCATGCACGTCGCCAGTAACTATCAAGACTTCAGTGATGCCCGCATTCACGAGTGTCTGGATTGGATAGTAGACCATGGGCTGGTCATAGACTGGAAGTAAATGTTTGTTGGTTGCGTGAGTCAAGGGATACAACCTGGTTCCTTTTCCACCAGCTAAAATTACACCTTTCATGAATACCTCCTATCAAATCAGTAATGTACTTACTATCGCAACTCCCAAGAGAGCAATAAGGAAATATTCTAACACAATCCGCCCGTGAAAATTGTGACTCCTAAGATGGTGAAAAATACCCCAAATAATATAGATTACGCCAAAGGCGATTGTGGAGACCAAAATTAATTTGGGAGTATTTTGAAACCGAAAAATAGAAAGCACATAAACTCCCGAGAGGACTGCCAAGACACTATAGTCACCTTTACTCGATATCATAATTTGTTCCTTCGCTTACATAATCTTGCCAGCATTTACGATAGTTGTTGCTAGCAAGATCAAGTTAATAAAGAGAATATGTGCCCAGTTGTTGCCGGCCCGACGGGAAAGTTTTTTAGATTCCGCAAGGTAGAGATCAATGATCAAGACTAGGATAAAGAGCGCTGTGGTAGCAAGATTAATGCCTCTGGCGACGGTGAATTGGTTGTACTTGGGCTGAGAAGTTGGTTCGGGTGATTTGACGGGGGCAATGGTTTCTGGTTCGACCTCATCAACTTGCAAGACTACGACCTCTTCTTTTGGCGGACTGATCTCATCTCCCCTCACTTCCGAAATCTGAACAGGCGCAGGGACTGGCGAGGCAGACGAGGGAGTAATAGCTTGTGGAATAGTTCCACCCCCTCCATTTGTGGTGCCAAATAGTTGCACAACTAAGACAGTCTCGTTACCCTGCAAGGTACCAGGTACTACGGCAATGCCGATCTCTTTGTATTTAGAACTGACAATATTGTCCCTGTGAGTCGGAGAGGCCATCCAAGCCGAGATCATGCGACTAGTATCGCCAAAGTCCTTGGCGAGATTCTCGCCCGCAAAGGTGTAGTTATAGCCCGCTGCTTTGAACCAAGTCCAGGGAGATTTGCCTGAGGGAGAGTTGTGAGACCAATAATTTTCTTCAAGCATGTTAGATGCTTTACGCCTGGCTGCATCGGCCAATTTCTCGTTGTATGAAAGTGGCTCGAGACCAGCACTCAGACGCTCTTGATTGGTAGCTCTGACAACTTCATCAATCGTGATAGAGGATGTGAAACCGAGAATATGTAAATTGGGATTATCGATCAATCGAAGAAAAATATTCCCAGTGATGATAATCCCGATGATGGCGAAGATTCCCGAGTTGTGGAGGAGTTTGGCTCTGAAATTGTTGGTTACGTGTGGGGACAACCAATGCCGTAGCTTGCTCTTTAAAGTCATAACCTATTATGGTCATATTTGGACTATATTAGCAACATTAGTTTCGCGGTACTAACTAATCGCGTTTGCCGCTTTTCTCATTGCTGACCACATAACTCACACAGCTACCTTGGTTTTTGAAGCTCAAGCTAGTGAAGGTAGTCCAACCACCCTTCTTGCACTGATCCTTGGTCGTAGGCAAGAGTGGCTCAGGGAGAGCAATCAAATTGAATTGTTGGGTCAAGCGAATACCGGCTTCACCACTGTCCTCAGTTGGATTGTAGACAAAACAGTACATACCTAAGTCCATTCCACTCATATCTCCTTCGAAACTAAAGGTTTGATTGAGGAAATCATCGGTGTTGATAGTTGCAATATTGTTTTTGCCGTCAACATTGCCATAGACAGTGCTCGTACTAGCTTCACATGTTCCTTGACGTACTGCCCACAGAATAGGATCTGAGTCGTCATCGACTAAGTAAGCAGAAAAATTAACCATGCCTGGATATTGATCGGTCAGAGGGGATGTAATCGTGGCAGTTCTGATAACAGGCTCTAAATCGTAAACTGTTGCATCGCCTTCTGTAGTGATGATAAATTTGTCAAAATATCCAGCTAATCCTTGATCGCTAGAGGATGTATCTCCTAGATTAATGGAGATGAATTTGACTGTTGATCCTGGCATGGAAAACTCCATGGCATCTAAAGTAGCTGGACAAGTGAAGCCATCACTTGCCTTATCACCTACATTTGTAGCTATATCATCAGAATCGTAATTTACACTTGTAAAGCTGGTGATTGAACCGAGCGTAGGAACATAGTCAAAACGACAATCGTAAAATGTCATTGATCTGGTAGATTGGCATATACGTTTAAGTAAAATTGATTTGCATCTACTGCATCACCATTCCCTGCAATCATAAAGTCGTATGATATAGACGTAAACTCTGCGATCGGCACATTCAAAACTTTTGAGGCAATGAATTTGTCTGCTGGAGCACTTCCAATTGGCGCGACATACAAACTACCATCACCCATACTTTTCTGTGAAGTGGCAAATGAGTAGGGAGTTGTATAGCTGGGGTCTGCATTAAATAACCAACCTTGTGAATTGACTGAATTAACTGTTAATTCAGTGTTTGCATAAGCTATAGGAGCGAGACTGAGAACACTAAATAGGATAAAGATGCTGGCGATTAGTTTTTTCATATAACTCCTAACAAAAATCCGCCAGAAGCGGATTGATCAACTAAATATTTTCAACAAATTCTATAGACATATATCGTCTTAGTTTTAACCTTTTATAGTGGATGTGTCAAACTCAGCTGAAAAAATCTAGGTAAATTCCGATGATGAGGGCGAGGAAGGAAGTGACAAATATCACAATATAGTTCCATTTTTCTTTGGTAGAGATGAGTGTCGTCAAGATATACTCATTGGCTTCTATTTGCTCCTGCGACAAATTAGTTTTTTTGACTGCTTCGATTAAATCATGATCTTTAATCATCTGGACCCTTTTTTCTGAAACTAAGTAGCGATGCCAGAAATAGATAATAAAACCGACAGTTCCGACATACCAGGCGATCAAGGCGATTTGCTTGGAGTAATGATTGAGAACAACGATGGCGCGATAACTTACGGTCGCAATAATTCCAGACCAGAAAAAAAGAGTTCTGACCCAACTAGGAGATGTATGACTTGGTTTACTCATATATTAAGAGTACATGGTTATTCATGGATACGCAATTTGCCACAAAAAACCCCGCAGATTAAACGGGGTATTAATTATATTGGCGACACAATTGCCTCGGCAATGACTTATTTTCGCGGTGAGTTGCCCCACAACTATCGTCGGCGCTAAGGCGTTTCACGACTCTGTTCGGAATGGGAAAAGGTGGTTCCACCTCGCTCTAATCACCGAGACAATTCTGTCGCCAATATTTACTTGTTAATTCTGCGAAGCATTTTATGCTTTCAGAAGTGAAGAGTAAGATTACAGTATCAAGCTACTCGTTTGATCATGCGTTTCTCCCGACATAAAGTCGGAATCACCGCCTAACACCATAGATTATGATGTTGGCGGACAGGTTGGCTAAACACATTGCTGTGCGTACACCTCCTGCCGATAACCTGGTGTTCTTCCAGGGATCTTTCGTTGTCTTGCGACAACAAGGAATTCTCATCTTGGGGCGTGTTTCCCGCTTAGATGCTTTCAGCGGTTATCACTAACCATCGTAGCTACTCTGCTATGCGCCTGACGGCTACAACAGAAACACTAGCGGATGGCTCATCCCGGTCCTCTCGTACTAAGGACAACTCCCCTCAAAATTCCAACGCTGACAACGGATAGAGACCGACCTGTCTCACGACGGTCTGAACCCAGCTCACGTAGCGCTTTAATGGGCGAACAGACCAACCCTTGGGACCTTCTCCAGCCCCAGGATGCGCTGAGCCGACCAAAATACATAGATGTTAGATAGGATGTATATGGATCTCAATTATTACTAATTGTTTGGACTATATCTTTAATACTATTCATTCATAAGTCCCACGAATGATTATAAGTATATGTTGGCGTATGAAAGTAATATCTAGTTACTTTCTCATCCTCCAGGACGGAGGAATCAGTCTCTACGGGGTTCGATGTTACATCGAACTTCCCACGGTGTTGTCCTCAATTGTTCAAGTTAAGGATTTCTCCGTTATAAGCCAAATTTATTGCCTCGACATGTTTTGGGTATTTTCTATCGAGGTAGCGAACTGCACCGTCGCTGTGGACGCTCAGGTGCAACTACTCTGTTATCCCCGGGGTAGCTTTTATCCGATAAGCCCGGTACCTCCCACGAAGTACACGAGGATCACTAGGTCCGACTTTCGTCTCTGCTTGACTTGTATGTCTCACAGTCAGGCATCCTTATGCCCTTGCACTATCATTCCGATTTCCATCCGGAATTAGGATACCATTGCGCGCTTGCGGTACTCTTTAGCAAGCAACCTCCCCAGTTAAACTGCCCCCCAGACAGTGTTCTTCTTCGCGATCCAGCGAAGTAAGTTAGAATTTCACGTTTCAAAGAGTGGTATTACACTTGTCGGCTTGCGCCTCCCACCTATGCTACACAGTCAAAACATAAAATTCAGTGTCAAGGTACAGTAAAGCTCCACGGGGTCTTTTTGTCCTGTTGTCAGTAGGCCGCATCTTCACAGCCATTTCAATTTCGCCGAGTCCCCCCTCAAGACAGTTCCAAAGTTGTTACGCCATTCGTGCAGGTCGGAACTTGCCCGACAAGGAATTTCGCTACCATAGAACAGTTATAGTTACTGCTGCCGTTCACCAGGGCTTCAATCAAGAGCTATCCCGAACAAGTCGGGGTTACTCTCTCAGTTAACCTTCTGGCACTGGGCAGGCCTCAGCCCGTATACGTCGGCTTACGCCTTCGCACAGACCTGTGTTTTTGTTAAACAGTCACTTTGGATTCTTTATCTGCGATCCATAAATTGATACAAGTACCAATATACAGATTAGGCATCTCCCTAAGTTACGCCTAGCTAATTTGCCGAGTTCCTTAAGGGAGGTTCTCTCGTCCACCTTGGTATACTCTACCAGTTCACCTGTGTCGGTTTGCGGTACGGCTAAATAATATTCTCATTGCGAAGATTTTCTTGGACCCAGAAATACACAAAGTCACGCAAGCCGAAGCTTACATTCCCCATAGCGTCTAGAGTAATAACGTATGATACGGATTTTCCAATATCTTACTGTCTTGACGTTTAGACCCAAATTCAATAATGGGCTTTGCTTTTCCTAGACCGTCCCTCCCCAATTGATAACGAATAATAATTAGGACAGGAATATCAACCTGTTATCCATCGGCTACGCCGGCATTACACCAGCCTCACCTTAGGGCCGCCTAACCCCACGTCGACAAACGTTGCGTGGGAAACCTTGAACATTCGGTGTGGAGGATTCTCACCTCCATCTCGCTACTCATCCCGCCATTCTCACTTCTAAGCGCTCCACCGCCCCTTACAGGACGACTTCACTGCCCTTAGAACGCTCCCCTACCAGAATTCCATATAAATACGGAACAATCCGCAACTTCGGTACATTACTTGAGCCTCGATGAATCTTCGGCGCCACCTTCCATCGACTAGTGAGCTGTTACGCTTTCTTTCAAGGATGGCTGCTTCTGAGCCGACCTCCTAGCTGTTTATGGACAATGACTTCCTTGACCCACTTAGTAATGATTTTGAGACCTTAATTGACGATCTGGGATGTTTCCCTTTTGCCCCTGGAACTTAGCTCCCAGGGACTGACTCCCGAGCAGAACATGATGGTATTCGGAGTTTGATAAAGTGAAAGGCCTTGCGACCTCGCACCTTTTCAGTGCTCTACCCCCACGCATGCATTAACTCGAGGCTATACCTAAATATATTTCGGGGAGAACCAGCTATCTCCGGGTTCGATTGGCATATTACCTCTAACCACAAGTCATCCGAGCGATTTGCAGCTCACAACGGTTCGGTCCTTCCCCCAATTTTACTTGGGGTTCAACCTGCTCATGGTTAGCTCACACCGGTTTCGGGTCTTGGACGCACTGCTTGACGGACTATTCATCCTCGCTTTCACTACGCCTTCGTGACGATATCACTTAGACTAGCAGTACATGCAAACTCGACGGGTCATTCTTCAATAGGCACGACATCATCCGGATAAATCCAGACTCTGTCTGTTTGTTAGCATACGGTTTCAGGTACTATTTCACTGGGTGTCTCACCCATCTTTTCACCTTTCCCTCACGGTACTCGTTCACTATCGGTAATAATGTGTATTTAGCCTTGCCCCGTGGTCGGGGCGGATTCCGCAAGGAGTTTGCCGTCTCCCAGCGTACTTAGGTGCCAAACTGATATTTTCTGGTTTTCGATTACACGGCTTTCACGTTCTATGGCCAACTATTCCACGTTGTTCTTCTAACGAGAAAATACGTTATGTCTGGTCCTGCAACACCGAGATAAATCTCGGTTTAGGCTCTTCCCTTTTCGCTCACCGCTTACTAAGGGAATCTCATTCGATTTCTTTTCCTCCGGGTACTTAGATGTTTCAGTTCCCCGGGTTACCTACCATAAATAAATTTATGGTACCGCGCCATTACTGACGCAGGGGTTACCCCATTCGGACACCGCCGGGTCAAAGGATTATGGCTCCTCACCGACGACTTTCGCGGCCTTATACGTCCTTCTTCGGCACATTATTCCAAGGCATTCACCGTATGCTTTATTTGAGTAGCTTGATACTAATTAATTTATAAAAACAATTTTTATTGTTAATAAGATGCTTTCTTACTCTTCACTTGTTAAAGTACAAAATCTAGTAAATAAGATACTAGATTGTAGAAACCAGCTTAGGGGCTAATTTCTACAATTTAGGATCCTATGTGGACCGTATCGGGCTCGAACCGATCACCTCTTCATTGCAAATGAAGTGCTCTACCAGATGAGCTAACGGCCCCGAAAACTAGATTTATGTTAAAGGTGCGAACATTGCGTCATCACGACGAGAAATAAAAAACTCCCTTGCGGGAGAGTGCTAATCCAGATATGGAGCAGAATTATCGCAGGCGGGAAAAGCGAAGTATTTGGCCTGTGATTGTGTTTTGCAGCATACTTGGGTTAAATGCTCTCCTGAGCGAACGTAATTGTAACTCATGTTGGGTATGGCGGTCAAGGGTTAAAACGTGTTAAAATCCAGAAGTTCATAAATAAGTGAATAGTTGGGTGCGTAGTGAGCACATCAAGTGCCAACGGCACCTGAGAAATGCCTCCAGATACGCAAGTAATCTGGGAGGCCAGTGGTAGATCTGCCGTAGGCAGATAAGTACCTAGTTCGTGAGATATAACAAGTTAATATATGGGTGCGTAGTTCAGTGGTAGAACGCTTTCCTGATAAGAAAGAGGTCGTAGGTCCGATTCCTTCCGCACCCACCAGTAACTCACAATTTTCAAAATTTTCTGCATTTTTGAGCGAATTTTTGGCTCGCACGACAAAATCCCAGGGTTCTTTGTATGTCCCGCTCGCTCTGCTCGCGGAAAGTTGGAGGTTCGAGCCGAACAACTGTTTGGCTGTGATCTTAACCTCGTTAAGATCACCACACTCGGCGACTGCAGGCAGATTCTCTGCCTGGGTGATCCATTTTGAAAAAGGTTCTATCCAACCAGTCTGCGTTCGTTCTAAGGTGAGCAGATTTTCCTCCAGCGACTTCTTTTCTCCCACCAGTTTGTTCTTCTCGGCTTTATAGGTTTCCTGGTCAA
>Ga0116204_1000935_pt1 | contig 16574 bp, 15 predicted proteins | sample LakKivwa52mmetaG_FD_94481 | JGI IMG/M metagenome (GOLD analysis project Ga0116204, IMG submission 94481) | Anoxic lake water microbial communities from Lake Kivu, Rwanda to study Microbial Dark Matter (Phase II) - Lake Kivu water 52m metaG | ecosystem: Environmental > Aquatic > Freshwater > Lake...
ATCAACACATCGTTCCACTGGAATTCGAGGATGTTGGCAAAATCATTCGGCCACGAACAAGTCACCCAATTCGGGGTCATGTCCTCTTTGCTTCCACCGGGACATCCCGAAAAGGTGATGACGGTTTTCACTCCGAGTTTTTCCGCCAACAACACCGTTTTCTTAAACGTTTCGTGATCCCTCATCGCGATTTCCCGGTTTGGATGCACGGGATTGCCGTGACAACTGAGTGCGCTGATTTCGATCTCGAACGATTGAATCAACGATTTGAACGCATCAAAAGCCACGGGGTTTCCAAGCAAGACATCCGGATCACAATGAGCGTTTCCAGGAAACCCACCTGTTCCAAGTTCGACCATCCGCACACCAAGCGTTTTCAAATAGGTCAACGTTTCTTTCAAACTCTTATCCGACATCAATACGGTTAAAACGCCGATTTTCATCGTTACATCACTCCCTTTTCTTTCAAATAACTTGCACTTATCGATATATCCTTCAAACTTCCCTTTCGTGGTGCGTCGTTTTCGACGATTCCCCACTCCATTAGGGCACATTCTTTCAAGATGTCCCCAAGTGCCAACTCCCCTTCTCCAAGAGGAGCGAAATCAACGATGCCTTCGATCGTTTTCAAATCCTTCAAATGGATCAATTTCATTTTCGATGCATGTTTTTTCATATAATCAAGCGGATCCACTCCAGCGCGAAAGGCCCAGTGGATGTCGAGCTCAAGCCACAATTGCGGCACGTCCTCAAGCAAACAATCCAGCAGGAACTTTCCGTTTTTCTTCACAAATTCGTGTGCGTGATTGTGGTAGTGGACCGTGAAGCCAAGCGCGTCTAATATTTTCACAAACTGCTGGATTTTAACCACGACGGAATCGTAATTGTCCGGGTTGATGTTCGTCCATGGAATGACGATATGGGGGTTTCCAAGTGCCCGGTTGTATTCGACGACGGTCGAAAAGTCTTCCTCGAGCTTCTCAAGTGGCGTATGAGATGCGCACACTACGAGCGAACACTCCTCCAAAATTGCCTTCATATCCTCGGCTTCGATGCCATAAAATCCGGCGAACTCAACACCGGCATACCCCAATTTGGCGATTTGGCGAAGGATGTCTCTCATCGTTTCTTTCTTCAAAATGTCTCTAAGCGTATAAAGCTGAACAGCCGTTTTCATTAATGCACCTCAATCAAAGAAGACGGGTTTTCCAGTTTTAGAAGACCGATACACCGCCTCCAAGATTTGAGTCACGACGAGCGCTTCTTCCGGTTTGACTAGGGGATCGGTATCGTTCAACACAGCATCGATCCACCATTTCGCCTCGACATGATCGGCTTTGTTTGAAGAACCCTTGAAAAAATCAACGCCGCCCGTATCAAAATTCGGTCGTTCAACGATTTGTCGATTGTTTTTCACCGTATTGATTCGAAGGCCGTCCATCATGTCCGCCCCCGCTTTTGTTCCACAAAGGGTCGTTTGTGCTTCCCGCACATCGAGCGTGTTGAGCGCCCAGCTTGATTCAAGGACGATGGTCGCTTGGTTTTTCATTACGACGAATCCGAAAGCCGAATCCTCGACTGTGTATTCGTCGATGTTCCAATCCCCCCACGCATTTGCCGAATTCCGTTCTTTTCCGAGTTTCTTAAAAACGGATCCGACAACCATTTTCGGTTCATGGTTGTTCATCATCCACAACGTCAAATCAAGAGCGTGTGTTCCAATGTCGATTAGCGGGCCTCCGCCTTGTTCGTATTCATTCAAAAAGACCCCCCATGTCGGCACCGCACGGCGTCTCAAAGCATGCGCTTTCGCATAATAGATGTCTCCGAATGTTTCTTTTTCGCACTCGGCTTTCAAATACAAAGAATCGGGGCGATACCGGTTTTGATAGGCGATCGACAATTTCTTCCCCGTTCGTTTCGCCGCTTCGACCATTTTTCGTGCTTCTTCCGTATTGATCGCCATCGGTTTTTCACACATGACATGAACATTTGCTTCCAATGCATCGACCGTGATGAACGAATGACTCCGGTTCGGCGTGCATACATGGACGATGTCCAGTTTTTCCCGTTTCAACATTTCCTTATAATCCAAATACGTGCTTGAATCCGGTTCTCCGAATTCCGTTTTCGCTTTCAACGCGCGTTCTTCGATGATGTCACAAAACGCAACAAGTTTGACTTCCTCAAGGCGTTTCAAGGATGGAAGGTGTTTGCCGAAGGCAATTCCTCCACAACCGATGATGCCGACTCTCAATGTTTTCATAAACGTTCCTCCTTCTTTTTCAAGACTACTTCATTATATTCCTCATTTTGAAACCGTGCTATTAAAAAAACATTTGAAATATCAATATCTTGTGATAAAATGTTTCTATAAACCCCATTTATCCATTTTTTTATCAAAATCAAAGGAAAGAAAGATGATAGTTGATGCAGCGCATTTCTATACAAACGGAGTCTTTATCCCCGACGTTGATTCGGACGTATGCCTATAATTTGGAAAAAAGCGATTGGTCAAAAGGATTTTTCCCTAATCGCATTGTTGAGACGTATGAATTCGAGTTCATCGTCGAATCGGAAGGCTTTATGAATCTCGAGGGCATCCGTCATCCTCTACACGCAGGAGATTTGTGTCTACGAAGACCCGGTGAACGAACGATGGGAGAGCGTCCCTATTCGTGTTACATGATTTCCTTTTCCCTTCTTGGAAATCCAGTGCATATCTCAACTCCTCTACCCTCATATACCAACGAATTGCTGGATAAAATCCCGCCCGTTCTCGCAACGAAAAATCCGAAATACTATCAACTCCTTTTTCAAAAAATACTCAAGCAATACATTAAAAGCGATGAAGCAACTCTCCCCATCTGTCGCAGTCTGATTCTTGAGATTCTATGTTCGGCGTACTTAGAAGCCAAGCACTTCACGCTTCCGAGTTCTGCCTATCAACGAATCGTAAGTGAAGCAATTGATTATATGGAATCGCACCATTTCGAGAATTTATCGCTTTCTTCCATCTCAGATCGTGTCAATTTTTCCGCGGGCCATTTTCAAAAAGTATTCAAGGATGCGATGGGCATCTCTCCGACCGATTACTTGCTTCGATATCGAATTGAAAAAGCAAAGGAAAAACTCCTTCTTTCGAACGATTCAATCACGGAAGTGGCTTTGTCTTGTGGATTCGAAAGCACGTCCTACTTTTGTCATCGATTCAAAACGGAGACGATGTTCACTCCGGGAACCTATCGAAAATCCCATCAACGCCCATAAAAAAGGTTGGAAATTTTCTTCCAACCTTTTTTAGTTCACTTGTAGAAAATAGGAAATCACCGAATTCGCATCGATCGTGATGTCCTTTATTTCGACATAGGGAATTTCGAATTGCTTCGCTTTCAACGCAAGTCGTTTTGATTCTTCAATCAAAAATGAAACGAGTTTTTCCATCTCAACCATCGAATAATTCGAATACCAACAATTCTCCGTTTGAAAACGATAATCCCGCATTTCCTTAACCTTTTCAACAACATTCGCATCTTGGAACCCCAAATAAACGACTTTCAGTTTTCCAGGATAGCGATCAAGAAGAGTTCGGGCAAATTCAGGTAGAAAATGGACGCCCTCAATTAAATATTCGATGTTGTTTTCCGCCATCGGGCGGATCATCTCAAACAAAAACGGCTCCATTTTCTTAGCGACAATTTTATCGTCTTCCTCGTGGTTGATGTTCCCAATTTTGTTTCTCGAAAGCGTCATCATCAAGTAATCCGTGGAAAAAGAGGCGATGTGGTGGTCGTGAAGCATCTTGCGTGCGATGAAGGTTTTTCCACTTTTGGCAACACCCGACAAAATATAAATCATGTCCATCCCTTCCTTTCATTTCCATTGTAATCCAATTCAATCCAAAAATCAAGGGATTTCATCCAAGGATGGACTCCCCTTTTTCTTCATTTTTTTCTAACGGTGGCTCCCAGGTTTTTTGGGAAGTGACGTTCGAAGTCGTCTTTTGCTTTCTTCATCGATACATGGAGATAGACCTCGGTTGTTTTAAGCGATGTGTGACCCAAAAGCATTTGGAGAGTCGGCAGCGGAATGCCGTGTTCCAACATCATCGTTGCGAAGGTGTGACGAAACATGTGGGGATGAAATGTTGTGAATCCGCACTGTTTACCCATCTTGTCGAAGAGGTAACGAATGCTTTCCTTTGAAAATGGTTTTCCCGCTCGATGGTTCCAAAACAACCAAGAAACAGGGGGGTTCATCGATACCATGCGCATCAAGAGTTGTTGTGTTTGTTCTGTGAAGAACACCGTACGTTCTCGATTTGTTTTCGTTTTGACAAGCAAAATTTGACGCTGTTTGAAATCGACATTCGTCGTTTCGATATGAATCAGTTCATTCAAGCGAACACCCGTTTCCAAAAACAAACGAAAGATGGTTTTGTCCGTCAAAGAAACGGGATCGGTTTCCTTCATTTCATCCATTTTTTGAACAAGGACATTCAAATCCTCTTCTTCAATTCGATCGAAACGCCGTTTCTTTTCTTTCAACTTTTTGAAATCCTTCAACACGGCGATCTGTTGACCGTGATAGGCGATGACCCTCTTCAAACAATGCACTTTCTTGTTAACCGTTTTCGAGGAATTCAATCGGATTGTAACGAGATGTCGAATCAATCCTCGAAGGACTTCTTCGTTGATCTGATCGATTCTGTCCACACCCGATTCCTGAAAATATTCCATCACAACGTAAAGGTGGCTCTTTTCAAACCGGTAAGTTCCTTCCGATTTGGTCCAACGAACTGTTTCCAAATAGGCATCAATTATTTTTTTCAATTTCACACCCCCCTTTTTATTGTAAAAGAGGAAGCGACGAAAGTAAACCTTTTCCCTTGTCGAAAAAACGATATAAAAACCTCTTTGGAAAAAGGGGTTGAAAAATCAAAACGGCATCAGTATGAGATAAAGACTTATCGAAAAAACAAGAAAGACGGTCGAATCAAACAACGTTCGTACCCAAAAATGATTTTTCATCCTCATCCCCACAAGACGGATAACAAACAATCCCACATTGATTCCAAACAACACTTCCGGCCAATAGGAAATGCCGGTAATTTGCATCGAAAACCAATGTGTGATGATTGTAAGCAAATGAAGTGCCAAAACAAGAAGTACCGTGTAGTGGCGAAAGAAAAAACTGCGTCGATTCAACAGGGGATCTTCCTGGGCGGTTTGATGCAAAAAATCGGCTAAAGCCATCACCAAAAAGGTTATCAAGACGATTCCGATGATTTTCGGGCTGTCCGAAAGATCCACCACGACATTCCGACCGGCAAGGAAAATGAAAAAGACCAAAAAAGCAACCAACAAGTACGAACACAAAAACATCACACGTCCGTGGTTACGCATCGCATCAACCAAGAATCGATGAAATCGCAAAATACGTAGAGACGGCTAGCAATAAATAGCTGCTGACATGAAGCGCGTAGTACCATCTAAACCTCAACGATTGATTTGGTTTTTTTCGAACAAAGAACACCAATCCACAACAAAGCAAACCCTGAACACCGAACAAGATCTCCGGCACCCCTCGACCGACGATGTAGGAGTGAAAGACCCAATTGGCGATGACAACGAACAGATGGCAAATGATTATCGTCCACATCATGAAGTATTCTTTGAAAATCTTGGAAAAAACCGATTCTTCACCACGCACAAAACGAACGGCGACCAAATGGGAAAATCGTGTGATTAAATACAAAACCAAAAACAACGCGATGAAATATCCGACCGCGACAGCGATCTCCTCCCACAATATGAACATGTTTCCCATCATGACGGTCGTTGTCATCATCAAAAACAAAACAAACAACACTTGAATGACCGCGAAAATTCCATATGTTTTTTTCATTGATATCACCTCCATGGATCAATACGGAATGAAAAGACTGCAGCTCGGTTCGTTGAACCCCCCGCACCCTTCGAATCCACCTTCGACAACCCCTGAAAAACCGGCAAACTGCCAAGACAACCGTTCGTTCAACATCCGATGGGTTGCGATGGCGTCTTTGGTGCTTTCGTGGGCCAAGGACGGATGGATCCGGGCAGTAAATCTTGATGAAAGCGTTGGATCTCGCCATTTCCTCAAGTCGGCGAACAAATTGATCTTCCGAGCGTCATAATCCCAAATCAAACGTTCTCGAAGTGTCGTTGTATCAAACGGGGAATTCCCAAAAATGAGATACGGATAGACATCCATCAAATAATGTTCCTCCGTATCCACAGAGAAGTTGAACGTCCCATATACGACATGATTGGTTGACAACGCTCCACCTTTGGTGTAGACCACCTCCGAGGCGGCAAGCGGAAACGACTCCAAAATCTTGTCTTCTTCGAAAGAGGCTTCTCCTCTACAGACGTATTTCTTGTTTCTCAAATTCGAGGTGTCGCCATTAAACGTTGCGATCTGATGAAAATACGCAGATTTGAGCGAACATCCGTAAGGAACTGAAAACCATTTGAGAAACGTTCGTTCCTTGGGATCAAAGGCGACTTGAAATTGGTTTCTGCGATGATGGAAATCCTTGGTGATGAAGAAGACATCGGCCACATCGGTTCCCTCAAATCGTTTGAGCACCAGTTTGTCGAAATCAATCAACGTGATTTCGACTTTCGAGGAACTGATTTTTCGTTGGTAAGTGAATGTGAATTTTGGATTGTATCCCGAGTGAAAACCATATATCGATTGATCTATGTCTTCACTCAAATACCGAATGATTGTTTTCGATTCGATGGATTGTGCGACACTCGTGGCGACAAACCCCGTTCCCGTCTCTGCCTTCGCACACGAGGAGGAAAACCCGAACTTCGACAACAACAACCATCCCCGCGGGCATCTTGGAATTGACATCAATCGAATCGTTCCAGACAGCAAATGACTTTCCGTCATTTGAGTAAATTGGACAACCAGTCTTTTTGTTTCCTTTTCTTCATCGAACCCCGGGTCATAGGGAACAACCGAATCGATGTATTTCCAAGCAACAATCGGAAAATACAATCCGGACTGATTGGATTGGAAGTAAGGCAACGAGTATTTTAGGAGCAATGCCTCCGAGGATAGTTGGGTTCCAAGTTCAATTTCCTTCAAAATCATGTAAAATTTCACAACATCATGATCTGGATAACTGCCAAACTGAAGAATGCTTCGAATCGAGGAAGCAAGAGAAAAATGATTACGCGCATCAATCGCATATGAGACGTCTTCGGCGGATGATTTTGATGAAAGACCAAAACCGAGAAAACCAAGGCATAAGAAAAACAAAATCCATTTTTTCACTTCGCATTCCTCCTTTCATCGATGTCTTATTTCATTCGTATAATAAAGTTGAAATTAACTTGCTATACTTCTTGTTGTTTTTGATATACTTAGATTGACAAGAGGTTATCTTCTTGTTAATTTCATTACTATTATTGTGTAGACGTAGGCAATAATAGTCGGTTGTAAAGACACTGGGTTTCATTGAGACATCTGCCAAGATGATTTCGAGGTATAATGTGTCTTACTTCCACCATGAGTCAATTTTGTTTAATTAATTAAGACATCAAGTTTCTTTGATGATTTTGCATCACTCACGAATTTAAGATTACACATGGCACACATCTGGATCATTCCGATGTGGGGAGTTTACAACCATCATTCCTATACGTCAAAAAAGAAAGGAAGTTTGATCACTTGGCTTATCCCTGTATCACCCTTGATGTCTCAAAAGGTTCATCCCATGTCCAAGGTTTTTGGGATGCGTTCCACCCTGTGTCTACTGCGGTAAAAATTCAACACACCGTGGAAGGGTTTCTTCAAATACAAACCATTTATGATTCCATTGTCGTTCAAACAAACAATAAACCCCTGATTGTTCTGGAGTATACTGGTATTTATCACCATACCTTGGTTTCGTTTCTTGAACAACATCACTACGATTACCATCTTGTCTCTCCTCTAAAATCAGCTAAGATGAGACAAAAGAATATTCGATCGGCGAAAACAGATAAACGAGACTGTGCTAACTTGGCCAATATGTTTTACACAAATGAACTTGGATTCTATTATAAACACGAACCGCTTTACCAAAATCTAAGGATTCTAAATCGAGAATATTCAAGCAATCGTCTACACCTACAAAAATATGAGACTTTCTTGGTTGAACTCGTTGATATCATTTATCCAAATCTAAAGTCTGTCTTCTCCAATCTCTTAGCGAAGTCTACCCTTGCGTTCTTATCGTCATTCCCTCACCCGGATATGGTTAGCGATCTCTCTTTTGAACCGCTTGTTCAACTCTTTGTGTCTCATTCGAGTCATTCTCCATCTTTCTCGGTTAGAAAATCAAAACAAATAATAGCGTATGTTACAACGATTCAAACGGGTTGTCCGATTCATTCTTTTTTTGTTACATCCTTGCAGAATTTACTACATCAACTGGTTCAATTGCTCTCGATTCAGGCAGATGTTGAATCCAATATGATTGTCTTGGCGAAACAAACCCCTTATTTTACTTACATTCGAAGTATTCCTGGCCTAGGTGATAATTTGACTGCACGGTTTATCGCAGAACTAGGCGATATTTCCAGGTTCCGTCGCTCAAGTCAAATCAATGCCTATATTGGTATTGATCCCATCATCCTACAATCAGGAAAACTATCTGGCGAACATCTTTCCATGTCTAAAAAGGGAAGCAAGAGACTTCGTTCCATCGTTTACTTGATGGTCTGTAGTATGATTCGAAAAAAAGTAGCGGATAACTCGATACGAGCCTATTATTACAAAAAGAAATCGCAACTTAATGTTCCACCAAAAGTTGCGATTTTTGCCTCTGTGAATAAATTAATGCGCATTATTTATTCACTATGTAAATCCCGAGTGGTTTATCACCACAACTCTAGTATATCATAAATCAATCTTTATTGCATTTTTTTAAACGATAATATCGATATTTTGCTAAAATGTTGTGAAAATGTTTTAGTAAGTTTTCATATGCCTTGTTTTTTTTGTTGTTCCAACGAGTCAAAATTATTCATATTTTCATTGACATCTGTTTAATTAATTATAACAAAAAAACCTTGATTTTTCAAATCTTCCCAAATGGTTGGTCGAGAAATCAAAACGATGAAGCAATCAAAAACGCGCTCCTCATTATGAGCGCGTCTTGTTTTAGAACAATGAATCCGACGATTTCATCCATGAGGCGAACAACGTCTTCCCTGCGTAGCGATTGTCAATGATCGCTGTCACGGGACCGACTGTTCCGAATGAATCTTCGTACCATCCACTGAAACGGAAACCTTTCCTTTCAAATCTCGGAAGCGAAACATTTTCACCAACCGGATATCGGACGACTTCAATTTTGGAATTGGTTGAATCCACCAGTTTCTCTCGAATTCCAGCACCGCTATAATCCCGCGTCTTGGGAGGAACGAGGTGATATCTTCCGACAAAAAGCGAATTCAGTTCCCATCGAACTTGGTCTTCATCGACAAACCCTCGATCCTTGAAATCAAATTTCGTTTTCATCTCTTCGTTTGTGTACAACGAGCGAAGATAATCGATAAGCCACATCCATTTGGATCGGTTTTTTGCGTGAGCGAACATGGCGTTCAAACCTCCGTTTTTGGCTTTTTCACAAAAGTCGGAAATCCACCCATGGCCTTCGACTCGAATTTTCTCGGTGGTCACTATTTCACCGATTGCATCCGAAAAACACTTGAGAAAATCTTCATACAAATCTTCAAACCTCACATAGCCATCGTTTGCGTGAAACGTTGTATGTGTCCCCCATTTCGCGTGAACCACAACCGATTCTGCGCCTTGATGGGAAAGCAAGGCGACCTGCGCCCCATCCAACATCGGCGATTCAAACCATCCCAAAAATTCATGATGTTCTTTTCGAGGATTGGGGAGTTTGACCGTGGTTTTCGGTTCAATTTCAGTGGGGGCGTCTTTGAGTTGTGGGCAGTGCTGTATCATGTATAAAATTCGTTGATCGCGTACCTGAGGCGCCTCGGGACTTTTTTGTAACTCTTCCAAAGTTGTATATTTGAAAAACTTCGCCGTATCGACCAAGGATGCCCAACTGTTTGCGAAAAAATCGGTCGCGTTCAACTCCCTACATTGCTCAATCTCTCGCCATAAAGCGAAAAAATGGATCAAGTGAGGTATTAGTTTTGCATATTTTCCTCGTTTGTGACAATACCCGATGAAATGGGTATCGGGTTGATTTTCAAGAGTCCCCCCGACTTCTTCTTTCAAAAAAAACCGTCCCAACATGTTTCCAATCAAATACGGTTCCAAATTTGTGAATTCTTGTACTCCGATTCCACTCAAGGCTTCCGGATGTTTTTGATGGACAAAATCATACAAATCGGTGTAAAACGCAACCTTCATTTCGTCCTTGGGGTTCCAATGCCCCCCGTTTAGCTCATAGATGATATTCGTTTTCATCAAAATCCTCCCATTTTCTTAAAAAACCACTCTTCTTCCAACAACGCATAAAACACTTCATCAACCCAAGGCTCCGAATCCATACGCGATTTGCGATTCTTGATGTGGCGACCTTCCAAACGCATGCCGCATTTTTCCATGACCCGCCATGATCCGATGTTCACCACATCACACTTCGCAACAATACGGTGAAGCCTCAACGTTTCAAACCCAAACCCCAAAACCTCAAGCGCAGCCTCGGACACAAATCCTTGGTTCCAATGTGTTTTCCTTAAAACCCAACCGATCATCGCTTCCGTGCAATCTGGATTGACATACAAACCGATTGCTCCGATCAGCTCCTTCGTCTCCTTCAAGACGATGGCGAAGTCAAAATTTCGCCGGTTTTCCTCATGGGCTTGACGGATGCAATTTTCGATGAACGCTTTCGTCTCATCCATCGTGTTTGGTCCCCATGTCATATGGATGACATTGTCCAAATCGGAGGCATAGGAATGAATTGCCATCAGATCGCTTTGTTCGATTTCTCTCAACAACAGTCGTCTTGTTTGAAATTCCATGCCATCCCCCCACTCTCACTCATCGGTATTATACCACAACCGCGTTCATCAACCCAAGAAAAAAGAAAAAAGGAACCGCGACATTGCGGTTCCTTCGGCTTCAAGCCTCTTCGATTTCATACACGGAGTCCAAAGAAGAAATTTCTTGAACGACAATGTTGAACGGGCGACGTTTCGTCAAATTGAAGTACATGAACACTTCCTTGATGTGAACGCCTTCTTTTTGATACTTGTTGTGAAAAAACGTCTTCTTGATCAAGATTCCTTGATTGGCAAACGCATCATAAACTTCCTTCTCATGCGCTTCCTCAAACACGATCCGGATTCGGTACGTTCGTTTCGCTTCGGCGAATTTCATTGAATAATGGCGACTGACAAACGAAATCGGAATGAAGAAAAGCGCGGTCGATGCGGCCAAGATATAATTGATGGTTCCACCAATTCCAATCACAAGGCCAAGAGCAGCCGAAACCCACAAGAGGGCGGCGGTCGTGATTCCCTTGATTGCACCCTTGTTGTGAATGATGGTTCCCGCACCCAAAAAGCCGATTCCTGAGACGACTTGAGCGATCACACGACCAGGGTCGCCCTTGATGAATTCGGAGTAATCCGGATTTGCATGGGCGAAATTAATCGAAATTTGTGACAAGTTGAGTTGAAGGATTGCGATGAGCGCTGCCCCAACCGATACGAGAATGAACGTCAAGAATCCAGCGGGTTTGTTTTTCAATTCCCGTTCGTATCCAAGCACAGCGCCAACCAAGACGGCCCCGAGCAATCTTAAAATTTGTTCCCACCAAACCGGAGCGATCTGAGGAGCGGCTTCAAGAAAAAAATACGTCATTTGACTCACATCCTTTGAAAGTATCGTTATTATAGCATATTCTACTCAATTTGACTAGTGGTTTTTGTGTTGCGCATCGTACATCGATCGGTAGATTCCTTTTTTCCGGTACAAGGAGGCATGTTTTCCGCTTTCGACGACCTTTCCGTCTTGAAGCACGAAAATGTTGTCTGCGTTTTTGATTGTCGACAACCGGTGTGCGACGACAAATGTCGTTCGGTTCGCACTCAAGACGCGAAGGGCGTGTTGGATCATCATCTCCGTCTCGGTGTCAATGTTGGCAGTCGCTTCATCAAGAATCAAAATTGACGGATTTCTTAGAAGAATGCGGGCAAACGCAATCAACTGCTTCTCTCCGGTTGAAAGATTTTCTCCCATATAAGCAACCTCAGTATGAATGCCTTGGGGATAATTGTCAATGAAACGATCCCCGCCGATTTGCCTTAAGACATCCGTGACACGTTCGTCGCTCACATCGTCTTCGAAAACGATGTTGGTTTTGATCGTACCGACGAACATCGCCGGATCTTGAAGGATGTATCCAATCGACCCACGAACCGCTTGTTTGGAATGGTTCATAAAATTTTCACCGTCAAGCAAAATCCGTCCCTGGCCTTCTTCAAGGTCGTAAAACCGCTGTAAAAGGCTCATCAACGTTGTCTTTCCCGAACCCGTGTGTCCGACAAGACCGATGAATTCTCCTGCGCGGACGTTGATGTTGATGTCTTCTAAGACTAGTTGGGTAGATGTCTTGTATTGAAACGAAACGTGTTCAAACACAACGTTGCCCAAGAAACGCCACCTTACGGGTTCCCCCAAATACTTGTCTTCTGCTTCATCCAAAAAATGGAATATCCGACTCGAGGCGACGACGGAATCCTCAAGAGCGTTTAGGTTGTTGAAGATATCAGAAATCGGATCGATCAACCGTTCAATGTAGTTGACATAAACGTATATGAGTCCCGCTGAAATGAGAATTCCCAATTCCAAATAACGAACCCCGAAATATAAGACCGTTCCCGCAACCAACAAACGCCGGATGAGCAACAACAACTCCCATCCGAAAACCGTATTGACTTTGAGAGATTTCATTTTCGTCTTGTAGTTTGTTTTGAGTAATCCGTCGTACTCCTCTTTCATTTGGGTTTCTTTGTTGAAGAGTTGGATGATCCCAACGCCACTCACGTATTCGGCGAGCGACCCGTTGATTCGGGAGTTCATCTCACGGATTTGATGATGGAAGCGGTTGTTGATTTTCCGATAAACCGTCATCCACAAAAGAATCACGGGGCTTGCGACAAACGTCCATAATGCTAAGCGCCAATCGATGATGAAAAGGCCACTATAGACGAGAATGAGCGATATGACCGCGGAGATGATTGCAAACAACACCTGATAAAGTCCACGGACCCCTTCGGAATCGTTGTTGATCTTCGATACGACTTTCCCGTTTGGTTCTTCATTGAAATAATCAATGGGAAGTCGGTTTAATTTGGCAAACGCACTTCTTCTCATGTCGAGGGTCAGTCGCATCGATGCTGCTGTGAACATGATGTTTTGTGTGTAACGAAAGATCAAGATCAATATTGATACCAAGGCGAATAACAAAATCGTATTCCGGATGGGTTCTAAGCTCGATTGATAGAATGCGATGATTTCTTCGGTCGAAAGTTTTCCCGAAGCGGCGAACACGCCCTCATCCGTTGTTGCGAAACCGTCCTCAATCGATATGATGGATTCTTTGGATACCGAACCTTCAATCACATGATAGCCGTTTTTGAAAAAGACAAGGGTAATCGGGTTATCAACCAATTCGTCGGCGTCCTTTTGACGAGTATATGTTCTTCCATTGTAGCGTATCGTTTTGTCGTTTTCCTCGTTCACTTCAACCCATGTCGTTTGGATGCCGAGGAGTTCATCGTCGATGATCGATCGAATGAACAAGGGTTGGACGAGTTCAAGTGCTGTGAACACTATTAAAAGGATCGCCGAACCCAATATTAAAAATTTGCTTTTCCATGCGTATTTCATCACGCGTTTCAACACAATGCCCGTTGTGTATTTGCTATACTTTTGTTTGTACTCGTTGTAATCGCTGCTGCTAATTCTCATCTTTGACGTCCTCTAGTAACTGGGCATTGTATTGTTCGGCGTACCATCCGCCTCGCTCCATCAAAACTTCGTGCGTTCCCCGTTCCTTGATTGTTCCGTGGTCGAGAACGATGATCTCATCGCAATGTTCAACAGCGGTCATACGGTGCGCAATGATGAGATTGGTTTTATCCTTTCGAAATTGTTTCAAGTTCCGAAGAATGTTCGCCTCTGTCGTTCCATCGACCGCGCTTAGGGAATCATCAAAATCATCAACTCGGCATCCTTGATGAATGCGCGCGCAATCGAGAGCCGTTGTTTTTGACCTCCGGATAAAGTGACCCCGGATTCTCCGACAATCGTTTGAAGACCCTGAGGAAGGTATGTGATGTCCTTTTCAAAATCAGCCATATTAATCGCATCGCTTGCGAGTTTCATCGAGTATTTCGATGTTCCCAGTTCGATGTTTTCAAGGACGGTTCTTGAAAAAAGCGTATGTTCTTGGGGGACATATGCGATCATTTCCCGAATTGATTCTTTCTTATACTTGTTGATGCTTTTTCCATCGATGATGATTTCATCTTCCTGGACGGGGAATTGACGCAACAATTGCTTGACGAGCGTAGATTTCCCACTTCCCGTCTTTCCGACAATGCCGATGGTCATCCCTCGTTTGATCGTCAAATTGATTCCTTGGATGATGTATTGATCGTCATCCGGATAACGAAACGACAAATTATGAAACTCTATCGTTTCAAACCCGTTCAACACTTCCGAGTTGATTGCATCTTTGACGGCGGGTTCCGACTTGATGATTTCATTGAACCGATCGAAGGCAATCCCGCTTTGTGTGAAGGCGGTGATTTGGTTGCCCAGTTGAAACAACGGCCATGCAAACTGCATCAAGAAGATATTGAAGGTAATCAATTCCCCCGGAGTCATCGTCTGGTGGATGATGAGGTTCGATCCCACAGCAAGAGCGATTCCTTGGCTGATCAGCGTGATGATTCGAAACGACGGGCCAAACACGGACTGAAGGAGGACGGATTTGCGTTCGATTTTGTATTCATCTGCCGCGACTTTGGAAAGTTTTTGGTAGTCTCTTTCTTCGCGCACAAAAGAACGAACCAATTTGACATGACTCACGCTTTCCATCGTCAAATTGTTCAGTTCTGCGTTTTTCGCCCGGACTTTTTTCCAGTTGGCGGCGATTTTCGGTCGGATCATCATCACGACCAAAAAAATAAGCGGTAACGGTAAAATGGCAATAACTGTGAGATGAGCATTGATTCGAACCATCATCACCGCCGAAAACACAATCATCGCAACCATATCCCCGATGGCGACGATGATGTGCGTTGACACGTTCGCAATCGCATGCGTGTCCCCCATCGCTCGACTCATCAAATCTCCGGTTGAATATTTTCCAAAAAAGTTCGCATCTTGTTTCAACACTTTTTCAAGATACTTGTTTTTCATCAAGTAAAACAATTTATGAAAGACGCTTCCAAGCAAATACCGTTTGGCTAAAACCAACCCGTATATCGCAACGCCAACCAACGCCAAAGAACCGACTACCTCGGCAAGAGAGTCGGCATCAATGTTTCCGCTTGCGATCAAATCGATTGCTCCCCCGATCAAACGCGGAGGATATGTCAAAGCGAATGTCACGCCAAGCGAGAAGGCGATGATCAAAATGTACTTGAATCCGTTTTTTTTCAAAAACCAACCAAGTTCTCGAAACACTCGAAACATGGATGCTTTTTCCTTTCTTCTTAGCGATTCCTCTTAATTGGAAAAATTGTTCATCGGATGATGTCGATGATGATATCGTTTGCTTCAACCTTCGAATCGCTCAAGCAAAACGCATCAAGAACCATTTCATATGCTTCATTTTCGTTTTTCCCGTTTGAATGAAGATAAGCAAGACAATCGCCTCGGTGGATCTTCATCCCAACTTTTTTCAAGATGGAAATTCCGACGGTGGGATCAATCTTTTCTTCCTTGGTTTGACGACCTGCTCCGAGTTTCATAGCCGCGTGTCCGATTTCAAGGGCATCGACTTGCGCGAGATAACCTTCCTTTCGAGAAAGAACCTCGATTTTATGGGTTGCGGATCCAAACAATCCATAATCATGGACAACTTCAGGATTTCCGCCTTGATAAGCAATCATTTGTTGAAATTTTTGGAGGGCAGAACCATTTTCAATCACTTCGTCCACTTTCAAAAGCGCATCATGAAGGTTGGATGCGATTCCAGCCATATGAATCAATTCCGCTGAGAGTTTCCGACACAAAAACGTGAAGTCCTTCGGTCCATGGCCTTTCAAGGTTTCAATCGCTTCAATCACTTCGAGTGAGTTTCCGATCGCGCTTCCGAGCGGTTCTTCCATGTTGGTGAGAACTGCGACGGTTTCACGTCCGGTATTTTTACCGATTGCGACCATCGCTTTGGCCAGTTTGATGGCATCCTCGAGCGTCTTCATAAACGCACCGCTTCCAACCTTGACATCGAGAATGATTTTATCCGCACCGCTTGCCAACTTTTTCGACATGACGGATGAGGCAATCAATCCGACCGATTGAAT
>Ga0116204_1000939_pt1 | contig 16505 bp, 15 predicted proteins | sample LakKivwa52mmetaG_FD_94481 | JGI IMG/M metagenome (GOLD analysis project Ga0116204, IMG submission 94481) | Anoxic lake water microbial communities from Lake Kivu, Rwanda to study Microbial Dark Matter (Phase II) - Lake Kivu water 52m metaG | ecosystem: Environmental > Aquatic > Freshwater > Lake...
AAAAACATATTTTTACGCAAGAAGCGTTGAGCGAAGGAAAACCGCTCGCGATAGTTGAAAAGATGGTTGTTGGACGGGTTCAAAAATATCTGAAGGAAATTTGCCTGGTGGATCAACCCTTTGTCAAAAACCCCGATATGACTGTTTTCGAATATGTAAAAAGCAATCAAGGATCCCTTCGTTCTTTCGTGCGTTTTGAAGTTGGAGAAGGAATGGAAAAACGCGTGGATGATTTTGCAGCGGAAGTCATGGCCGCGGTCAACAACAGCAAATAACACCAAACATAGGCACAAATTTTCATTGTGCCTTGTTTCATAAAAAAAGGAGGATTTCATGGAGAAACGCAGAGTCATTTTGAAGTTGAGCGGTGAGGCCCTCTCAGGAGAAAAAGGGGTCGGGATTGATGCGCAATGTGTTAAGAGCATTGCAGGTGAGATCAAAAAACTGTATGATACGGGTGAGGTCGAACTAGCCATCATCATCGGAGGCGGAAACATTTGGCGAGGAAGGGATGCCCAGGAAAACGGAATGGAACGAGCAAGTGCAGATTATATGGGCATGCTTGGAACCATCTTAAACGCATTGGCATTACAAAACGCTCTCGAGGTCATGGGGCTGGAAACAAGAACTATGACATCCTTAACGATTCCAAGTGTTGCTGAACCATACATTCGACGTAAAGCGATTGGACACTTGGAAAAAGACATTATTGTCATTTTCGGAGGGGGTACAGGAAACCCATTCTTTTCGACCGACACCACTGCTGCGCTTCGAGCAGCCGAAATCGGAGCCAAAACCATTCTAATGGCCAAAAACGGCGTCGATGGCGTGTACGACAAGGATCCAAGAAAAAATCCGGACGCGAAGCGGTTTGAGAAAATCAGTTTCAGAGACCTCATCAACAGTAAACTCCAGATCATGGACTTAACGGCAGCGACACTATGTAGCGAGAACAACATCGAAATTCTAGTTTTCGACATGAAAGTTCCAGGCAACATCGCGAAAGCGATTCGCGATGATTCGATTGGAACGAGAATATCAAATTGAGCAATAGGAGGAAAACGTATGCCACTAACAATCATTGATCACGCAAAAACAAGAATGCAACAAACCATTGATGTCACGAAAAAGGAATTTTCCCACATTCGAACCGGGAGAGCGAATCCGGCTGTTTTGGATTCGGTCATGGTCGAGTACTATGGGGTTTTGACTCCATTGACGCAAGTAGCTGGAGTAAGTGCACCGGAAGCCCAACTCATTGTCATCAAACCGTACGATAAAACATTGCTTGTCCCGCTTGAAAAAGCGATTCATACGGCCAACTTGGGGTTCAATCCATCCAACGATGGAACCGTCATTCGGATTCCAATTGCTCCTTTGACAGAGAACACTAGAAAAGACTTGGTCAAAAACTTGAAGAGAATGGCCGAAGACAGTAAAATTGCGATTCGAAACATCCGAAGAGATGCGATTGATCAGTTGAAAAAACTGGAAAAAGACAGTCTCATCAGTGAAGACGAACTCAAACGCCACAGCGAAACCGTTCAAAAGTCGACCGATAAATTCATTGAGACGATTGATCAACTCGCCGTGGAAAAAGAAAAAATGATCATGACCATATGACAACCGGCAGTCTTCGGACTGCTTTTCTTTTTAAAAAACCATTGTATGCAACCAAAGATTATGATATGATGAAATCATCAAAATGCATTTTGAGAAAGGATGAAGAGGATGAGTGGCAATAAGACAATATTGACAATGGGTTCGGTTTTTTTTCTTTTAGGATGTCTTTTCTTGATTGCTTCATCTTTTTTCCTCAGTAGGGGAATGTACTTCCTCATAACATCCGAGAAAACGGATGGAACCGTTTTAAAGATCGACTGGGAAGGGGAAAACACCACTGTTCATGTGGTATACTACGTAGGAGAGCGTTGGTATACGACCATTTACCCCATCCACCATACCGGCATGAAAGAAGGAGACAAAGTAACAATCTATTACGACAACGATGATCCTTCCGTGGTGCGGCAGGTTTCGTCACATTGGTTTGCGTTCATTCCGTTTTTCATAGGGTTTGTCTTTACCATAGTCGGTGGGATGTTGAGGGGTTCTATCCTACGTTACGAGCGATTGAAACGGTACTTGATGGTGAACGGGAAAAAACGGAGGGCGAGGATTGTATCAGCGAACATCAATTATTCGATTCGTGTTTCCACCGGATCCAAAGTATTTCATCCTCGAACCATCGTTTGTTCCGTGGAGGATTCATCTAAAAAGGATGTCAAAATTTTCAAGAGTCATTTGATTTGGGAAGAAGTTCCGAAAGACATTGATTCAGGAAAGTTCTCCGTTCATGTTTGGTTGGATCCAAACAATCCCAAAAAATATTATGTGGATCCCGAAACGATTCATAGAAGAGAAGATGATATCTTTTTTTAAACAAAAAACTCATGCCGCGTCATGAGTTTTTTTGTGCTTTTGAAAACGTGACTAATTTCACAAAACTATGGAAAAAAAAGAAAAAAAAGAGTATAATAACTTGATGAGCGTAGGTGGTATATAGTGCGTCAAGCAAACGATAATGAGCATAATAATCCGCGTCATATAGCCATTATCATGGATGGCAATGGGCGATGGGCGAAAAAACGGGGAATGTCCCGCAATTTTGGTCACCAACAAGGCACAAAAAACCTTCAAAAGATCATTGAAGTTTGTTTGGAAATCGGAGTCTCAACCTTGACAGTCTTTGCGTTCAGCACTGAAAATTGGAGCAGACCGCAAAAAGAAATCGATTACTTGATGCAAATTGCGTTGGATTTTTTTGAAAATAATCGAATTGAAGCGCAAAAACGGAATATTCGAATTAAAATCATCGGGGAAAAGGAAAAGTTGAGTGCGGATTTGATTGAAAAAATCCGAGTCATTGAAGAGGAAACAAGACATAACCAAGATTTGACCTTCGTCGTCGCACTCAATTACGGATCACAACAAGAGTTGACGGCAGCAACCAAAGCGATTGCCCAAAAAGTGGTTAACAACGAAATGAGCCTTGATGACATCCGTATCGAAACAATCGGGAATAATTTGTATACAAAGGATCTTCCTCCTGTGGATTTTTTGATACGCACGAGCGGAGAATTACGCATTAGCAATTTTCTGTTATGGCAAATTGCATACGCAGAACTGTATTTTACTAAAAAGTTATGGCCAGATTTCAACAAATCCGAATTTATAAAGGCCATAGAAGAGTTCAAGACGCGACAACGTCGTTTTGGCGGTTTGGAGGCATCGAATGAAGACACGAACTAAAACAGCAATTTTATTGTTGCTCTTGTTCACACCGGTCATCATAATAGGGGGTATACCATTTTTAGTGGTTGCGACACTTTTATCAATGGTTGCTGCTTATGAACTGATTTCGATGTTCGCAACAAAAACACCCACCATTCGAAAATATCGATTTATCATGCCAATCGTCTCCGGCATAGCGGTTGTCATGCATTATTCCATTCACACCGCTGAAATCATGAATCCGGTGTGGTATACGATTTTTATCACTGGAACCTTTGTCATATTTCTCGCTTTACCCGTTCTTTTTCACAAACAAGAAGCAGAAGTGATGTATCACTTGTTATTCACATTGTTTTACACCGGCATCTCGGTCGCCTACTTGACATCCATTCGATTCATCCCTACAACCGGATTGTCTTGGTTTTTGTTTATGATTTTGGTCGCCACGATTACGGATTCCTTTGCCTTCTTTGTGGGTATCAATTTTGGCAAAAAAAAGCTCGCACCCGACATCAGTCCCAAGAAATCCGTTGAAGGAGCGGTGGGGGGATCCATTTTCGGAGCTTTGTTTGGAACCATGTTTGCATTTTTGTTGAAACTTGACATGTTTCCAGCCATTCCTTCAGTGTTCCTGACGATTGTATTAACCTTTTTTATAACGCTTGTACTAACCGTATTTGTTCAAATTGGAGATCTTGTTGCCTCCAAATTGAAGCGAAAGTACGAAATCAAGGATTTCGGAAAGATATTCCCTGGTCATGGCGGGGTATTGGATCGGTTTGACAGTATGATTTTTACGGGAATGGTCTTCTATATTCTTGTCGTATTGATTCGCTTGATTTAGGTGGATTATGAAAAAAGTGTATTTGATGGGTGCGACCGGATCGATTGGAAGCCAAGTGCTTGAGATTCTCCGATCCAAGAAAAAGGATTTCCGATTGGTTTCGATTGCTTGTGGCGAAAACGTGGACAAGGCCGTTTCAATCATAAAGGAGTTCAACCCGAAGTTTGTCGCAATGAAACAGGAAAAGGATGCCAAATGGATCCAAGACCTTTTTCCTAGTCTACAAGTCGGGTTTGGCGATGAAGGGTTGATCCAGGCGGCTGATTTTGGTACGTGCAAAGGGTTGTTCATCAATAGTTTGGTCGGTTCAATCGGCTTGCGACCAACAATTAAAGCCATCGAACGCTCCAGAGATATTCTTATTGCCAACAAGGAAACGCTTGTCGTCGGGGGAGAAATTGTCACTCGCCTAGCGAAGGAAAATAACGTAAAACTGCTTCCGATTGATAGCGAACATTCCGCCTTGTTTCAAATTCTTGATGGGAAAGACATTTCCGAGGTCAAAAAAATCACCATTACCGCAAGCGGAGGCGCTTTCCGCGATAAGACAAGAGAAGAACTCGCATCTGTCACTATTGATGATGCGTTGAAACACCCCAACTGGACGATGGGAAAGAAGATTACGATTGACAGTGCGACCATGGTCAATAAGGGACTTGAGGTGATTGAAGCACACTTTTTATTCGGGCTTCCGTATGAAAAAATAGAGACCATCCTTCATCGTCAAAGCATCATCCACTCGATGGTCGAGTTCAAGGATAATAGTGTTTTGGCCCAACTCGGAAAAAGCGACATGAGAATTCCGATTCAGTACGCACTGACATATCCAAAACGAGAAACCTACGATCTCGACGTTGGATTGTCTCTTTCACACCATTCGCCACTCACTTTTGAAGCAATGGATATGATTCGATTTCCTTGCTTAAAAATGGCGTATGATGCTGGAATGGCAGGCGGATTGATGCCGACGGTATACAATGCATCAAACGAAGTGGCGGTTGAACTGTTTTTAGCGAATAAGATAAAATTTTGCCAAATCGAAGAAATCATTTCCGAGGCTCTTCAAACCGTGAAAAACATCGTACACCCATCCTTGGACCAAATCCTTGAGACGGATCAAATCACAAAAACACGAATCTTACGCAATTACACCTAGGAGAAAGATATGATAGGGATACTCACAACATTGATCGGCCTCGTGGCATTCGTCCTCGTTCTCGGTCTCATTGTCTTGGTCCACGAGCTTGGACACTTTTACTTCGCCAAGAAGGCGGGGATTTTATGCCATGAATTCGCAATAGGAATGGGTCCCGTTGTTTGGCAAAAACGCAAAGGAGAAACGATGTATTCAATCCGTGCCATCCCCATTGGTGGATTTGTCTCGATGGCAGGAGAGGAAGTCGAAAGCAATTTGTTGACAAACGTGAATGAAATCCGGATTCAAACGGAAGGAGACTTCATTACAAAAATCGTCATTGACTTGGATGATGCAAGATATGAAGGTCTTCCCCGCGTGTCCATCCTCAAATATGATTTGATTGGAACCAAAAAAGCTTTAAAAAATGAACTCTTTTTGGAGTATCGGGATGATGATGGAAAAACTGAATCGATGAGCATCGCTCGTGATGCGATGGTTGTCGTCGGAAAAGGAAAGGAAATCCAGATTACCCCATACGACCGATCGTTTTCCAGTAAAAATGTCTCACAGCGATTCTTTACGATCTTGGCGGGACCGATGATGAATTTCATCTTGGCAATCGTTTTGTTTTTCATCATCGGCTTGGTCGGTCAATTTCCCGTATTGGAGTCTTCCGTTATCGATGGCGTCGAGGCGAACACGCCAATTCACGCAGCGGGGTTGACAGATGGTGATGAAATCATTAAAATCGGGACATTTGTCATTGAACAATGGTCGGATATCTCCGATGCGATGGCAAGTTATAAGAATAACTTCACCGGACCGATTCCAATTGAGTTTAAAAGAGGTTCTGAGACGTTGAATACATCGGTGAACCCTCAAGTGATTATCTTTTCAGCAGGGTTTGTCAGTGATTTTACGATCACCGATAAAGTAGTGATTGGAAGAGTTAATTCACCCGCTCGAACAATCGCAGAAAAAGCAGGCCTTGCGAGCGGGGATGAAATTAAAACCATTTCCATCGGAACGGATGTCATCACCGTGACCTCGTGGCAAGATGTAATCGATGCATTTTCATCCAACTTAGACGGAACTCCTGTTGTGATGCAAGTTCAACGGGGCCTTGAACTCGTCAACCTCGAGTTCACTCCTTACAATCAGGAAGTTTTGGATGTTCAAGGATTGACGGCCGCCCGATTACAATTGTCAATCGTACCGATTCGAGAATTCGATTTGGGAAAATCCGTTGGTTATGCATTTACTGGAACCTTGAGTGCGTTCACATTTATCTTTGACACGTTGAAATTGTTGGTGTCGAACAGTCAAGTTGGCGTCGATGATTTGAGTGGTCCGCTTGGAATCATGAGAATGACATCGGAAGTTGCCAAACAAGGACTAATCCCTCTTTTGAACTGGACTGCCATATTGAGTGTGAATGTAGGGTTCATCAATTTGTTGCCGATTCCCGCACTTGATGGAAGTCGACTTGCCTTTTTGGGTTATGAAGCGGTGGCGAAAAAACCAATCAATCGTCGGATTGAAAACTTGATTCATACCGTGGGGTTGATCTTGTTGATGGGGTTGTTTGTTTTTGTCACATGGAATGATTTTTTAAGAGATATTTTGGGGGTGAAATAAGGTGTTACAAAGTTTATTGTTTGTCCCCACTCTGAGGGAAAACCCGAAAGAAGCAGAGGTCATCAGCCATCAACTCCTTCTTCGGGGCGGATACATCCGTCAAAACGCTGCCGGAATTTATTCGTATCTTCCCCTTGCCTACCGCGTCATTACAAAAATATCTTCGATCATACGAGAAGAGTTGGACGCGATTGGATGCAGCGAGTTGTTGATGCCTGCGATGCAACCAAAGGATATTTGGATGGAGTCCGGTCGTTGGGATGTTTATGGAAAAGAACTCGTCCGTCTCAAAGATCGCCATGACCGTGAATTTTGTTTGGGACCCACCCATGAGGAGGTCATCACAACGTTGGTTCGGGAATATGCGAACAGTTACAAGAAACTTCCCCTCGCCCTTTATCAAATCCAAACCAAATTCCGGGATGAATTTCGCCCGAGATTTGGATTGATGCGGGGTAGGGAGTTCATTATGAAAGATTTGTACACGTTCCATGCGACCGAAGAAGATTTGGATTTATGGTATGAAAAGGTTCGAATTACTTATCGCAATACGCTGGATCGATTGAATTTGAAATATCGTGCCGTAAACGCGGATTCCGGACAAATTGGAGGATCTTCGAGCGAAGAATTCATGATTTTGTGCGATATTGGTGAAGACACGATTGCCTACAGCGACAAAAGCGATTTCGCAACGAATACCGAACTTGCCAATTTGAAGGATGGCGATCCATCTCCAGATGGAATTGGTACGATTCGGTTGGCCAAGGGAATCGAAGCGGGTCATGTCTTTAAACTAGGCACAAAATATTCCGCAGCGATGAATGCCAATTTCATCGACAAGGAACAAGTGAAAAAACCAATCATCATGGGATGCTACGGAATGGGAATCAGTCGACTTTTGATGGCAATCATCGAACAAAACAATCAAGGAAACAAGATTGTTTGGCCAAAATCTGCCGCCCCATTTCTAGTTCATGTCATTCCGATGGAGAAGGAAGATTCCTCTTCGTACAAAATAGCGATGAAACTATACGAATCCTTGAAAAAAAATGGTGTTGAAGTATTGTTTGACAACCGCGATGAACGCCCTGGAGTGAAGTTTTCGGATGCGGATTTAATTGGATGTCCGTATCGAATCATTGTTGGTAAAAAAGCAAACGAAGGAATTGTTGAAGTCAAGACGATTGCTACCGATGAAGTTCAGGAAATTGGTTTGGACAAAGTGTCAAAAGAATTGTTCGCCTAGCGCGTTGGAGGTTCTATGGATTCTATTTTAAAAAATGTAAATGCCTATTTATACGGAAAAGGAATCATCAAGACGTCGATCGGCATCAAAAAAGGAAAAATCGTTCAAATCGGAGAGATTAAAGAGACAATCGAAGGGGTAAAAACATTTACGTTTGGAGATGGTCAAATCGTCGTGCCGGGGTTCATTGATCAACACGTCCATGGAGCGAGCGGATATGATGCCATGGATGCCACCACATTGTCGTTGTTGGAAATGTCGCGCACACTTGCCAAAGAAGGTGTGACAGGTTACTTGGCAACAACCATTACCCAACGGAAGGACAAAATCATCAAAGCGCTTGAGAACATCAAAGAGTACACCAAAATGAACATTAAAGAAGGCGCGGGAATTCTCGGCATCCACCTCGAAGGACCGTTCATATCCTCCGATTTCAAAGGAGCCCATCTTCCAGAGTTTATTGTCAAACCAAGCATTGATTTGTTTGAAGAATACATGAAAGCTTGTGACGACAACATAAAAATGGTTACGCTGGCTCCGGAGGAAACCGGTGATGATTTTATATACTATTTGAAAGAAAAGGGCATCATCTCATCGATTGGGCATACATCGGGGAACTTTGAATGTATGAAAAAGGCAATCCGAGCGGGAGCTTCATGCGTCACGCATGTGTACAATGCGATGCGAGCATTCAATCATCGTGATGGTGGAGCCGTTGGTGCAGCCCTCACCTTTGATGATCTCGCATGTGAAGTCATCGCGGATGGAATACATGTGTCAAAAGAGGCAATCAAGATTTTATATCGATCCAAACCGAAAAACAAACTCATTCTCGTCACCGATGCGATGCGTGCAAAACATATGATTGACGGTCGATATGAACTGGGTGGACAAGAAGTCATTGTTGAAAACGGGTCTGCCCGTTTGTTTAACGGCGTGCTGGCGGGAAGCATTTTGAAACTGAATGACGCGGTTAAAAATATGAGCCATTTTGTCGATATCGAAGTGATCGAAGCGATTGACATGGCAACAGTCGCCCCAGCGATGAACCTGGGATTGATTGATCACAAAGGGAAAATCGAGATTGGCTATGACGCGGATTTCGCGGTTGTCGATCAAATGTTGAATATTTATATGACAATTCGAAATGGAGAGGTCATTTATAACAATTACAACGCTGAATAAAACCGAGCCGATGAAAATCGGCTTTTTGAAAAGAGGTTGAAGATGAAAAGAACAATAGTAATCACGGGGGCGACTTCCGGGATTGGATTCGAAATTTTAAAAGCATTGGCGCTTCGGGGGGACATAGTGATTGGAATCGGGCGGAGCGACGAAAAGATCGATCAATGTACCCATATCCTCAAGCGTCTGAATGTCAATGCCGACGTTCATTATATGAAGGCGGATTTGTCAAAACTATCCGACCTTAAGGAAACGGCGAAAAAGATTTCCGAAATGTTGGGTTCGTCGGGATTGGATGTATTGATCAACAATGCTGCGACGGTTCCTCATAAGAAAACAATGACACAAGACGGATTTGAAACGCAGTTTCAAGTCAATCATCTCGCTGTTGTGTATTTGACGCGCTTGTTGTTGGATGACCTAAAGGCAAACCGGGGAATCGTTATAACGACTACGTCACGAATGCATGTCCATGCGCGATTTGATCGGAATGATTTGATGGCGGTCAAGCGATATCAGTTGATTCGATCGTATGCGCGGAGTAAACTATATAACATCCTCTTTACGAAGGAATTCAATCGACGGATTGCGACCCAACAAGGGATTCGAGCTTTTTCGGTTCATCCTGGTTTGGTTAATACCGATCTTGGAGTGAAAAGCACAACAAAACTTTTTGCGAAAATTTGGAAAGCATTCGCCAAAAAAGGGACTACTCCGGAAGAGGTCGTAAAAACCTTTCTATATTTGATGGATCAATACGATTCGATTGAAATGGGGATGGACTATTTCCATGACATGAAAGCAGAGACTCCCTCAAAAACAGCAAGGAATAGTCAGTATGCGGCATTGCTTTGGGATTTATCCAATGAAATGTTGAACATCGAGTGGAAGTAAGAAAAGGCTTTGTGGAAACTGATATGATATCTCTTAAGTAGACAGTGAATAAAAATAAATTCACTATCTATTTTAGGAGGTATCATATCAGTTTCCACAAAGCCTTTTTCAAGTGGAAATCAATTTTGATAGTTGGGGGCGGATGCGGTCAATTCCACATTATGCGGATGGGATTCGATCAACCCTGCGCTAGTAATTTTTACAAATTTGCCATTTTCCTTCAAATCAGAAATCGATCGTGTTCCACAATACCCCATCCCGGAACGCAATCCTCCGATTAACTGGTAGATTACGTCCTCAAGTTTCCCTTTGAATGGAACTCGTCCTTCGATTCCTTCTGGGACAAGTTTTTTGGGTTCTTGGTGCTTCCCTTGGAAGTAACGATCGCTAGACCCTCGTTTCATAGCTGCTAGCGATCCCATGCCTTGGTAGATTTTGTATCTTCGTCCATTGTATATGATTTCATCGCCTGGAGATTCTTCCGTCCCAGCCAGCAATCCACCGATCATGACGAGGTCTGCTCCTGCGGCAATCGCCTTGCATATGTCGCCGCTGTATTTTATTCCACCATCTGCGATTACGCAAATTCCTTTGTCTTTGCAGGCTTGAAAAACATCATGAATGGCACTGATTTGTGGTACGCCCACACCGGCAATCACTCTCGTTGTGCAAATTGAACCCGGACCAACGCCAACCTTGACGGCATCTGCGCCGGCTTCAATCAAATCAAGCGCTCCTTGTTTGGTGACGACATTCCCTCCGACAATTGATAAGTTGGGAAATTCTCGTTTTATCGAACGGATGGTATCCAAAACCCCCAAGGAATGACCATGTGCGGAATCGACCGCGATGACATCGATTCCTGCGGCAACCAAGGCACGTACACGCTCAAGGGTGTCATCTCCGACACCGACTGCTGCTCCACAACGAAGCCTTCCTCGTTCATCTTTTGTGCTTTGAGGGAAATTTTTCGTCTTGTCGATGTCCTTGATGGTTATGAGGCCTTTCAATTTGAAATTTTCGTCGACAATCGGCAACTTCTCAATCCGATGGGAAAGAAGAATCTCCTTTGCTTGGTCGAGCGTCGTTCCTACTGGGGCGGTAATGAGACGGTCTTTCGTCATGATTTCTTCAACTTTGGGCGTCAAATCGTCTCTATACTTCAAATCTCGATTGGTCAAAATACCGACAAGAAGTCCGTCTTCCTCAATCACAGGCAAACCGGAAATTCGGTAGTACGACATCAAGTGATTCGCTTCTTGAAGTGTTTGATGCTTTCGCAAAGTTATTGGTTCTGTAATCATTCCATGTTCCGATAGTTTCACACGTTTCACTTGACTGGCCTGTTCCTCGATTGACATGTTCTTATGAATGAAACCAATTCCCCCTTGTCTGGCAAGAGCAATCGCCATCTCCATCTCCGTTACAGTGTCCATTGCTGCGCTGGCAATCGGGATGTTCAAAGCGATGGTGCGTGTCAATTTGGTTGTGATGTTCACTTCTCCTGGAAGAACGTCCGATTTTTGAGGAATCAGCAGCACATCATCAAAAGTCAGTCCTTCCATCACGATTTTTTTGGTTAACGCTTGACTCATATGCTTCCTCCTTTATTCCCATTCGATTGTTGCGGGGGGCTTGGATGTGATATCGTATACGATACGATTGACCCCTTTGACTTCATTGACGATTCTTCGTGAGATCCGGTCCAAAACATCCCAAGGTACTTTCGCCCAATCCGCAGTCATCCCATCAACGGAGGTGACTGCTCGAATGGCTACTGTACGTTCATAGGTCCGTTCATCCCCCATCACCCCAACACTTCTATTTTCGGTGACTACGGTGAAATACTGCCATATGGAACGATCCAAATTGGATTTTTTAAATTCATCGCGAAGAATGGCATCCGTGTTTCGGGCGATTTTGATTTTCTCTTCGGTAATCTCACCCATGATTCGGATGGCAAGACCGGGACCAGGAAATGGCTGGCGATGAAGGATGTCATCGTTTAAACCAAGAGTAGTTCCCAATTTTCGAACCTCATCCTTGAACAGCATGTTCAAGGGTTCGATTAATTTCATTTTCATTTTTTCAGGAAGACCCCCGACATTGTGGTGGGATTTGATGGTTTGTGCAAATTGGGTGCCTGATTCGATGATGTCGGTGTATAGTGTTCCTTGAGCCAAAAAATCGAAGTTTCCTAATCGGAGCGCCTCTTTTTCAAACACGGAAATGAATTCGTGTCCAATGATTTTTCTTTTTTGCTCGGGATCGATAATGCCTTCCAATTTTTGCAAAAATTGAGATTGGGCATCGACGAGATGCACGTTGATATGAAACTTATCCGCAAAAACCTCCATCACATGCTTGGCCTCGTCTTTTCGGAGAAGCCCGTGGTCGACAAAAACGCAAGTCAGTTGATTGCCAATCGCCTCATGAACCAGTAACGCAGCAACCGCTGAATCCACCCCTCCGCTGATGCCACACAACACATGTTTGTCAGCCACAATCGCACGAATCGATTCAATTTGATCTTTTGCATACTGACCCATTGTCCAAGTCGGTTTCAAAGAACAAACGGAATAGACGAAATTTTCAAGAAGGGTTGTTCCATGTTCGGTGTGATGGACTTCAGGGTGAAATTGGACACCGTAGATTTTCCCGGTTTCATCCCATATCGCGGTGTGAATACAGGTTTCACTCGAGGCGATGGTCGTAAATCCTTTTGGAATTTCAGAGATTTGATCGCCGTGCGACATGAAAACGGTCAGATTGGATGGAATGTTCTTGAACAGTTTGTTGGTTGAATCAAGTGTTTGGATTGCCGTCTTCCCATACTCTCTGGACTCAGAGGGAATGATTTTTCCACCAAACATTTGAGCGATAAGTTGCATTCCGTAACAAATTCCAAGAATGGGAATATCAGAAGTCAAGATTTCGGGATCGAGCCCAAATGCTCCCGGTTGATGGACGCTCTTCGGACCACCGCTTAAAATGATGCCCTTGACCGATTCAAGAGAACGAATATGCTTCATCGAAATTGTGTGGGGAACGAGTTCGCTGTATACACCTAGTTCCCGAATTCTTCGCACGATGAGTTGGTTGTATTGACTTCCGTAGTCAATCACCAAAACCATAGCATGTTTCATGGGTGCTCCTTTCCAATAAAAAAGTGAAGAATGTCTCCTCACCGAAAAATTCAAAAGGCACAATCGAAACGACGCTTGTGTTTTTGATTTATTTCGTAGTCCCGGAATTTACGGTTTCGGGGTAGAGACATTCGATCCATATTATCGAATTTATACGATTATTACCATCATTGTATACCATTTCAAACGAATAATCAAGATTAAATCAATGCAAAGGGTTTCACTTCGGGCAAGAGGAAAGTGTTTGAGAAATGAATTAATTTGTGATAAAATGATTTCATGAAAATGGATGAGTGGAATATGGGGAAAGCGATGTTCAATCAAGCAAAAATTTCATCGATTCAAACAATTCTTTTGAAATGGTATGATGAAAACGCCAGAGATTTGCCGTGGAGAAAGAATCCTTCAGCGTATCAAGTGTTCGTCTCCGAGATTATGTTGCAACAAACAAGAGTTGACACCGTCATTCCGTATTACGAGAGGTTCTTAAGCGAATTTCCTTCAATCGCATCACTCGCAATAGCGGATGATGAACGATTATACAAGGTGTGGCAAGGACTGGGATACTATTCTAGAGCGAAGAACATGAAAAAAGCAGCCAAGATGATTATGGATCATCACCATGGCATTGTGCCGTCCAAAAAAGAGGAGTTGTTGAAACTACCGGGGATTGGAGCGTACTCATCGGGGTCGATTGGTTCAATTGCCTATGAAGAACGAGTATGCGCCGTTGATGGAAACGTCAAAAGAGTGTTTGCCCGATTGTTTGGCATCGAGGAGGACATCGGTCTTTCGATGACACAAAAAAAAATCGAACAATTGGTGACCAATTGTCTTCCAACCGAACGGATTGGGGATTTCAATCAATCTTTGATGGAACTGGGGGCGACCGTTTGTCTGCCAAATGGTCTCCCACGGTGTGATGCATGTCCACTCCAACATCTTTGTGTGGCTAGAATCGAAGAAAAAACTTTAACAATTCCTTTGAAAACAATCACAAAACCGCGAAAAGTTGAGAAAAAGACGGTGTTTGTCATGGAATTCGGAGGGAAATATGCTCTATTAAAAAGACCCAAAGAAGGGTTGTTGTCCAATTTATGGGAGTTTCCCAATGTCGATGGCCATTTGGAGGAAGATGAAATCGTCCGTTTGTTAAAAACATGGGGTGTTATTTGTGATGCCATCGTTCAATTGGAATCATCCAAACACATTTTTTCCCATATCGAATGGAATATGAGGGCTTTTTTTGTACATATTCAACAAAACGAGTTTTCATCACATTTCACATGGGTATCCATTGAGGAAATTTCGAAAGACTACTCGGTTCCAACCGCATTCAAAACATACTGGAATCGTATCAAAAAACAAGAAAAAGACACTGGTTAGCCCACCTTTTTGCGGAAGACAAGGAGAAACTTATGAAAAAACTGGAAAGGAATTTATTTCGTTTGACATGGCCGATTTTCATCGAGCTCCTTTTTTTCATGTTAATGGGGTCGGTTGATACGTTGATGTTGAGCAGATTTAGTGATAACGCTGTTGCAGCAGTGGGAAACGCCAATACTGTTCTTAACTTATTCGGGGTTTTATTGAACATCGTCGCAACCGGTATCGCAGTGGTTGTCTCACAGTACCTCGGGGCAGGAAAAGAAGAGGATGCCAAACGAATTGTCAAATCGGGAGTGTTCACCAATTTGGCTGTTGGAATCTTCATCTTCGCTGTATTGCAATTGTTTGGAAAAATGATGTTTTCCGCAATCAAAACCGATGCATCAATTCTTTCATGGTCGCTCGATTATCTCAAGGTCATTGCTTGGGCATTGTTGTTTGTTGCCGCTTCAACGGCAATGTCTGCTGCATTTCGAAGTTTTGGTAAACCAAAAATTGTCATGATAACGGTCATCATTGCCAATATTCTTAATGTCTTTTTAAACTACATTTTCATTTTTGGTAACTTAGGAGCACCACGAATGGGGGTTTACGGAGCTGCGCTTGGAACATTGATCTCACGAATTTTCATATTCGTTGTTTCAGCTTTCATGTTGTTCCGCCTTCTTCAAATCAATGTTTTTCGTTTTGAATTCAATTTTGATGGTGTGAAGAAGATACTAAAAATTGGGATTCCCTCTGCGTTAGAGAACTTTACGTACAACACATCCCAAGTATTCATTTTATCGTTTGTCAATATCATGGGAACGGAGTCCGTCACAGCAAGATCCTATGTCTTTTTGTTATTGACCTATGTGTTCATCTTCAGTTTGTCGTTCGCTAGTGCGAATTCGATTCTCGTTGGATACTACATTGGAGAAAAGAGACCCGAGAATGCGTATAAGCAAACACTTAAAACATTTCGCATCACGCTGGTGTTCATTTTAATGATGACATTGGTGATGAACGTGACGGCGGATCCGATCTTGCGCTTGTTAACGCAAAATGAAACCATCATCTCAATGGCCAAAAACGCACTAAAAATAGGAATACTCCTTGAGACAGGTAGAACGATGAACTTGATTTTCATTCAAGCGTTGAGGGGAACAGGAGATACGTTGTTTCCGCTAAAAATGGGTATCATCAGCATGCTTGGGGTTGCCGTTGTGTTTAGTTACTTGTTTGGGATCGTGTTGGGACTTGGATTGATTGGCATTTTTATCGCATATACGATGGATGAATCCTTACGAGGAATCACAATGGTGTTTCGATGGAAAAGCAGAAAGTGGGAATCTAAATCGTTGATCCAAGAAACTGTTTGAAAAAGTCCGAGAGAAATCTCGGACTTTTGATTTGCTTGATCATATCTCACAGTTGCAATGCGAGGGGTATTGGAGTTTATTTGGATTTACCAAGAAGCGATGGTTCCATCGCATCTCGATTCTGTTCCTCCCACATAAACACCGGTTTTTTCACATTTCCAAATGATTTGCCCCCGTCCGAACACTCCGGAGTTTTCTTCCACCTCGATGGCATGTCCTCTTTGTCTTAAATCAAGGATTGTGGATTTTGGAAAAGACGGTTCTACGATGAATTTTTTCCCATTCATCCACTGCCATCTTGGTGCATCTAGCGATGATTGGGGGTTCAAATGAAAATCGATCGAATTCATCAACACTTGTAGGTGACCTTGGG
>Ga0116204_1000940_pt1 | contig 16504 bp, 9 predicted proteins | sample LakKivwa52mmetaG_FD_94481 | JGI IMG/M metagenome (GOLD analysis project Ga0116204, IMG submission 94481) | Anoxic lake water microbial communities from Lake Kivu, Rwanda to study Microbial Dark Matter (Phase II) - Lake Kivu water 52m metaG | ecosystem: Environmental > Aquatic > Freshwater > Lake ...
GCCACAAATAGATTATCTGATTCAGCAACCCGAAGAGATCGAAGAGGGATATCGTAGTAATCACCTTCTTTAAGTTCATCCATGCGGCTTTCCTCTCCTTTTTGACCGTGAATATCAATACCATAACAAGCTCTAGCGATAGCATCCTCGAATTTTGCACCGCTAAGAACATCATGACCATTGACCATATATTTAGCAATTGCGCGCCTTGTTTCCCGCACACCAACCTGAACGGCAGTATCCAAAAGATAGGCATTTTCGAAACCTGGAACATCTGCCTGAAGAAAATCAACAATCATTGCTACTTGTTTGTGACCAATTTTCTCGGCCTCAGTCAATGAATAGCTAGTTGTTGGATCAATGCCAAGAATGTTGGTCGTATTAAAAGAGCCCTCACCAGAAGAAGGAAGTGTTGTAAAAAACACATAATCAACATCTTCCGGAAAACGCCCTTCTTCGCGTGCCTTTCGTATCAGTCCTTTATAACCAGCGATGCTTATAATTCTGGAGAAATCAAATCTAAAATCCATCCATGGTAAAAAATCGTCAGGAAATTGTGCACTGTATGCTGCTGTTTTTTTCACATCAATACCTCCCATTCTGAAGAAAAGCGTGAGAGATTGAAGCTTACCTGTTTTCTCGTCGCCTTTGAGCCAGGGAAAATCACCCAATGCCACAAGCTGCGCATCACCGGTTGTATCAATATACTGAAGTGCAGACAGGGTTTTAAACCCATAAGGAGTTATCGTATCTATTGATTCTATTCTATTCCCGTTGCGGTTTACTCTAATTACATCGCTATTGTATGATAAGTGAACTCCGGCATCATGCAGCATTCTATTAGCTACTGACCTGAAAGCCCATGCATAGAATCCATTATCAATCATGCCGCCAATTTGACGCATGTTTTTTTCTATTTCCAGATAAATACCTTTCACGAGGTTTTTTCCGGCGGTAACAGACTTCATAAAAGGAGAAACCATTCCGGCTGAAGACGTGCCTCCGGGAAAAGGGTAATGCTCGATCAAAAGGACTGAGCAGCCAAGCCTCGCAGCAGCAACTGCTGCCGAAATTCCGGCTATTCCTGCGCCGGCAACAATGATGTCATATTTTATGTAAAGCATCGCTGAACCATTTTGTAATTAACTGTGGTCGTGTAATTGCTGAACCAGTTACTACTGACCATGCTCCTTTTTTAATGGCCTCTGCAGCCAATAATGGGGTGTTGTAGCGGCCTTCAGCAAACACAGGTATACTACCGTTGAAACGCTCAACCAAATCAGTAAGCAACTGCCAATCAGGGCCATTACCAGCAAACTGATGAGTATCGGGTGTGTATCCACTCAACGTTGTTGACAAACAGTGAGCACCGGCATTCACACAGGCTTCTGCTTCGCTTAAGCTTGCAATATCAGCCATCACTATAACCCTGTACTTCTGGATCATTTTATAAATAAAATCAGGCCCAGATTGCTTTTCGCGCTCACGAAAAGTTCCATCAATAGCAATAATATCACAGCCTGCATTCATCAGCACAGCTACCTCCTTCTCTGATCCGGTAATACGCACATATCCATCGCTGAAGCTCGATTTCACAAGCCCTATCACAGGCAACGGCACAATTTGTTTAACTGCAAGCAAATTGCCTATTCCTTCTGTACGAATACCGGCAGCGCCACCCTTCCAGGCTGCATATGCGAACTTTGCAATATCATGAGGGTTATTAAAAGGTGAGTCTCCCTCTGCCTGACATGAAACCACAAGCATATGCTTCAATGCTGAAAATAGTTGATTTGCTTTATCTTCCATAACTGTTATGTTGGTTGATGACTATTTCAGGATATACAGGGATGATACTGATTCGGTTTTGATACCTGCTCCATGATTCAACAGTAAGTCTGTTCAGCTCGCGGTTAAACACATTATCCAAATCAACCGCAGGAATTTTACGGACTGAATGAGTGACAAACTGCCCTATAGGTGTTTCAATCATTCTGGTGATATTAAAAACGGACTGTGTAAATGGCAGCGAATCAATAAAAAAACCATTGATAAGCATATTGTACTCTGCCTCTTTATCAATTCCTGTCAAAGGGATGTTGTCAGCGTGATCTTCAATATCAGCAGCGCTTATCGAAATTTCACCTTCCCTTCCAAAAAGCCTTACGTTTATTCCATTTTTATGTTTTTCAATATCCAGCGGTATTACATGGAACAATGCGTGCGGTATAAACTCAGCAAGCCAATGCCAACATATACGTTTCACTGCTTCCGGATGCAACAATGTTCCAAGATTGCTTTGGTGTAAAATACCAAACTTCAGTTTTGCAGCCTGATCAATAAGCTGCTGAATCCAAACATCGGCTTTGATATTATCTGGGCTAAAAAGCACAGAGAGTGACTCGGTATGCCTTCCGCCAGGAAAGCCAAAGCGCGATGCAAGCAGCACCCTCTTGCCGCTTTTCTTTAGTTCAGCGGCTCTGGCAATCCCACGGATACTGCTTCCCCAAATAATTATATCGTAACTGTTATCCATCATACTATTTCTTGCGTACTGCTAATACTACTGCCGATTCGGCAGGATCAATCCCTTTCAAATCATACTCAACCAGCGAAAGAATCTGGGACAGCTCAAGTAAGCCCGACATATCCACAATCTTTCCTGAAACAACCACAAAAACATCTGGCATAAGTTCGCCACCATCGCCATACGAGCGCAATTCAGCAATGATTTCTGAAACTGCTCCTTTCACAGTATCTGCTGTACAATTATGCAAAACCACATTATCAAACTTGCGCCTGATTACACCTTCATTGGTAATGATGATTACCGGTCGTAAGGGTTCTTTGATCAGGCCAAAGAAATGATTATGAATGTATTCATAACCAAGTACATGGAGTAGATTAGTTTGACCGAAATTTGTTATCATTTCAGGTTTTGTATTTAAAGCGGCAGCTGCACTTGCAATGAGATCTTCTTTACTTAGTCTGGCAGTACTTTTTCGAACACCGAAATCCGTGGAGCCAGTTGCAATAGCAATAACTTTTTTATTTGCGTTATCAATTTCCACGTGCACCTCAACGGTTTCCGGGTTTGCCCCCATAGTTATTACTGATTCGAATGCCTGTTGGCGGATGCGGATGATATCACTTTCGGTAGGATTAATTATACTGCGTTCAACAGTATCGCGAATCATTCCCAAAGCTGCACCAATTGCAGATATAACCTCAGCATTCTCGGCAATTTCATGCTGTAGTTTCATATGCGCTGCCGCATGAGGTACGATAGCACTTGCACCGCCACCACCACCATACAGTACAACAAAACCAGGATCGAGTTTGTACTCTCTAATGAGACTGCGCACTACTTTTTCAACTTTATGAGAGGTTATATTGAGTATACTCTCAGCAAATACTGCCGGATTTTGTCCCAGGCGCTCCGACACATTTTCAATGGCGCTTTTTACAGCCTCAATATTGGCAGCACCATGTCCGGCATTCTTAACTAAACCCAGGTAATAGGAGGCTGCACTTGGAGTGATAGTATAATTGCCGTCCTGCCGTTTTATTTTCAGATAATCATCAGGGTCTCCGTCTTTTGGACATATTGTCTCAATTTCAATGTTACTGAAGTTCTGATCAGTTGCATAAGCCGAATATGAAAGGTTTGCAATATGAGCGCTGCGAGGACCTACATCATGTACCCTGTTTTTATGAATCCTTGGAATTGAGCCTCCGGCTACACCTATGGTTCGCACATCAATGGTTTTAACACTCAAGCGATTGTTGCCAATCTGCGCGGTTTTCACTTGTGGCATTCCGTTCTTTATCACCGAAATATCGCTGGAGGTGCCTCCTACTTCCACAAACACCCCATCAGAAATACGGGCATACATCAATGCAGCGGCCACACCTGCAGCAGGTCCTGAAAGCATGGTCAGAATTGGTCTTTTGCGCATTTCATTCACATCCATAATTCCCCCATCTGATCGCATCACCATCAATGGAGCACTGATGCCACTTTCCCTGACTGCTTGTTCAGTCATATCTGCAGTTTCAATCATTTTTGGCATCATGCTTGCGTTCACGATTGCTGTTCTGGTGCGAACCCTTATGCCGTAAAGCTGACTCAGATCACAGGCTGCAGTTGCTAAAATTCCCATTGTTGAAGCAACTTTGAGTGTCAGTTTTTCGTGCTTATTATTGTCTGGTCCAAATGTTTCCGTTGCAACAATCACTTGCGCTCCTTTTTCCTGTAATTTCGTGATTGCGGCGACTATACACTCTTCAGAAATCTCTTCACTGGTGTTGAGGTATTCGAAAAACACAGGCAAATACTTTCCGGGAGCCAGCAATATATCTGTAAGATTCGCCTGTGCTTTTGCCAGGCGACCTTCGAGGCCTCTCCCAAATGCTATTACGCCCACTTTGGCCACATCTCCCTCCAGAAGCGCATTGGTTGCCTGTGTTGTACTGTGCGCTATCAGCACTATTTCGGTTGTACGGATAGCGGCTTGATCAATGAGTTTCTTCATTGAATTTACTACCCCTTCGGCGACTCCCCGAGATGAATTATGCGTTGTTGGAACACATGCCTTTCCAATAACCATAAACGATTCAACATCTACCGCTACCGCATGCGTGAAAGTGCCACCAACATCGATTCCAATTTTAATCTTTCTCATATTATGCAATTTTCAGAAATACATAAAAGCAGCGATGATCAAACCAAGCAAGGCAAATATCCAGGCAAACGGCAGTGTGTTGTAAAGTATCTTTTGAACATCAACCTTCATCTCGTTAGCAATCCAAACGTTTTGAATATTGGTTGGATCGCTGATCCCCTGCAGCTGTCCAACCGACCACAACATTCCTAAAATTGCCCCGGCAGGCATTCCGGCAGCCATCATCACCGATGCAATTCCAAATCCCATCCCCCATACGTTGAGTGGCCCACGGTAAAGTGCCAAAGGCGCCAAAAGCGTAAAAATGATCACATACATTAATCCCGAGGTTGGAATAATTGTTTTTACCAAAGGAATCATTAAGGTGCGAACAGGCCACTCAGATACCCCGTAATTTTCGAGCAAATAATCGGTGGAAATTTCTTTTGGTCCAAGCACAGCCACCAACAGCCAGCCTATACCGAACATAAGTATAACTGCCGGCATCACAACAGATGAACCCTCAATCAGCGATTTAATAAGTACTGTTATATGATCGCGACGATAGGTAATCAAATACGCATACAGAATGCCCAGTATAAAGGCAGCCAAAAAATTTACCTTAAAGAACAGAATCAGTACCAGCGGTATAATTGGCGTAAATACTGCTGTCCAGTGTATCTGTCGCATTGTATTGCCTTTCTGGATAAAAGCTCTCCAGAATGCGTTCAGATAGAGGATAATTATCAAGGCGAGAAACAGGTAATAAAATAAAGTTCCGGCTATTGAGATCATTGGCTGATACAAAGGAATTGTATTCAAAGTTCGCACTCCCCAAACGATAAAACCAACCAAAACAACCGCAAACGCTATCATTCCCAGATTCTTGAAAATATTACGGGCAGTAAGCGAAAAGCCATCACGATACAATTGAACAATTATATATACCAAGGATCCTCCAAATACTACCCCAAAAAGCGAAAGAATAAACCGAACAACTTCCCATTGAGTAAGCCCAAGCGAGGTCATATACAGCGCCCAGTTTCCAACATTAAACATCCCGCCAATATTCACACCCAAAAGCATGATCACACCGGCAGTTAGTCTGCCGATACCCACTGAGGTGAGAATTGGCAGAACAATAGCCCCTACCATAATCATTGCACCCAAACCACCAAGCGTGGTAAAAAGCAGGATTATAAACAAAAACATCACAAAGGCAATAATAAGGGGATTGTCACCAGATAATTCTGCTCCCTTTTTTATAAATCCCTCAGCAATGCCGGTTTTTTGCATCATAATACTCAACACACCACCAAACATGGAAATAACAATGGGCTCCATAAGTCTGAACGATCCTTCGCCTATCACAAACCGAAAAACATCGTTAACTGTAATACCAGAAATAAGCGCAATGAGTATGGCCAAAACAGGCATAGCCAAAAGCGCTGGCCAGATCCGTTTCGACATGATGCCGGTAATGAACAAAAATACCAGCAAGAGTGCTATTGCCTGAAATACTTCCATACTGACATGGTTTAAGGTTGATAAAATGACTTTATGTGCTCCTCGAATTGATGCAGACCTTCGTAGAAGAAATATACTTCACCATTGAAGCCAAGACGCCTGTTTTCGTTGATCATATGTGTAAAAAAATCGTCTGATGGATGCCATTCGCCGACACGAATCAAGACACCAGGCACCATTAAATGTCGCTTTTCGGGCAAAATGTATTGAACAGTAGTTTCGAGGGTACGTGTATAAAATGCACTGTCTTTGCGATAAACCTGAGGTACCAGCATATCCACGTAACCAAAATTTATCCATGTAGGCCAGTCTTGTAAATACTCTTCTTTTGACCAGGGAAAAATACTCGGTGACATGCTTACAATACAATTAGGTTTCAGGGCTTTTACCTCATTATAAAGCCTTTTCATAAATTGATTTAATTTTTCGGAGCGCCACTGCACCCAATTGTAATCCTTATGATACACGGGAGGCTCTTGCCCAAAGTTGTCCGCTTTAAAGGCATCTATCACTTTTGGATTGTACCCCCCCTCCGAGGGCATAGCAGGTAAACGGTCGTCGCCCTGTATGCCCGCAATCTCATAATTTTCAACTACTTCAAGCACCAGTGAAAGCATAAAATCCTGCACTTCATTATCCAGGGCATTCATCCATTCAAAGCCATTTTTTGTGGCAAGTTTGCCATTAGCGTCCAATGAAGCCCAGTGAGGATTTAATTGTAAAAGCCTGCCTCCGTTTTCCTTATAACTCGATGAAAAGCCAAACTCAAACCATGCAATTACTTTTATTCCGTATTTGTTTGCCTCGTCAATCACTTCCTGCAGTGGATCGCGACCGATGCCTTCAGGGTCAAGATCTGGATCAATCTCGAAACCTGTAAGCGCTTTCATAACCCCCGACCGATACATGGTCATAGCCTTGTTCCATGTTACCACAAAAATGGTATTTAACCCCATTTCATGGCATTTGAGAACAGCCTGCCTGACCTTTTCAGGCGAATAAAGCGCATCACTGGCCACATTGGTCAGCCAAACACCCCTTACCGGCTCGTTATAGCCTATTATGTACTGATCCGGTTGCGCAGTAGATGCAGCTTGCTTGCCGGAATCACAGGAAATCAAGAAATAGAAAAGAAAAAGCATTAAAAGTTTATTCATGTCTTCCAAAACAATTTAGTTTTATGAAACCATTGAAGTGCCAAAAGCATCATTGCTGTCAGCACAATTCCCCTTAACAATCCTAGCCATGGATTCGAATGATACCAGCCGTCTATCCATCCCAGCAAACCCACAAAATAGAGTAATGGTATGATTAAATAGCTAACTATAACATAACCTACCATTGGATTCATACCAGCTTTTTCGAATGGTTTCGTCAATTTTTCAAGCAGCTTCACCTCAGCGCATTTACGAAGCACAACAAGGAAAAAACCGGCCAATCCGGCAGTAATAAGCAAGTAACTAATGGTCGAAGGATCTTTTTTGATCCCACCCTCTGAGGCTTCGAATACAATACCCAGGATAAGCCAAAACCAACTCCAGCTAACAATCTGAAGATCAGCACTTCTTATCATTTGGCTTTTAGATTTTCTGAAGAAGATACCAATCCCAGCTAACAAGTTTACAACCCATATTATCCAAATTACCCGGTTATACAAGGCCCAAACGTTTAACACGATCACTATCACAAGTGCTCCCGTTATTAGAGCGTTTAGCGGCTTATATGATGGGTTGCTTTTTAAAATTTCGCCGGCAAAAGTCCCGGGAACAAGAATCATTAAGTATTTTAGAAATTCAGGATTGTAAAATACAGTGCGCGTAAAATCAACAACCGGAAGCATCCAATTATACAGCCCGGGAATGAATTGCACCAATAATTTTCCGGGAGTTAGGCTCCATAGCCATTGATTCACCGATTCGTCAACTTGATTTGTGAACCTCAGGGCTACAAATAACGTGAGAATAGCCAAACGCATTAAGGGTTTATTGCGGGTAAAGTACCAAAGAAACCCACCAAAAACGGCCAGATTCGCTAAAACAAGAATTATGATGTCGTTTTTGTTGGCCGAAAAAGGAAGATTAAAAACAAAATGCCGAATAAGCAATAATCCCAGAATTATTGCATAACCTGACAGCTCATAGATGTATGAATGCTTAAAACCGGAAGGAAGCCTGGTAAATGCAAGAAAAAATGCAGCAAAAGCGAGTGCAGCAAATAGATATGGATATAAACCCTGAGCTCCATTGTAATGCCATGGCGATAAATGGCCAAGCATTACTGCAAAAACAAAAAGCCGAAAAGCGCGAACCGCTATTTTTTTAAAAAGAATGATGCCATTGGCAGTCTCGGCAAGACGACACAATGAATAAGGTATTGCAGCACCCATTGCAAAAATGAAAAAGGGGAAAACCAGATCTACCCATGTTATACCAGGCAAAGCCGGATTAAATTTGAAATCAGGCGGTGGTATCTGTGCATGAAATAACCAGCCCGGCAAATCGGGACTTCGACTGATGGTTCCGGAAAGCACCATACCAACTATGGCAATACCCCTCAGCACATCTATGCTTTGTTCCCTCATCAGTTGCTGCTTTTTCTAGAATTGCGGAAAGTTAGCCGGTGCAGGATACATGGCCCTGATTACTTTACGTATGCGCGGATCGCTCAGGGGAGTATTGTAAAAAAACGACTCTCCGGGTATACCAACCTGCCTGTTGTATTTAATTTGTTCAGCTATCAGATCGGGATCGGTTAATCCAGCTGAACCATATAGGATAAGTCCTGGGGCCAGCCGCTGCTTATTTCCGTCACTATTGGCCATAAAATAGCTCAACATTTCATCCACCGTTGATCGATAGCCTTGAATTGTATATCGATAACACTGAACCATAAGTACTTGAACATTATTTTGGTTAAGCCACACAGGCCATTCCTGCATCAGGTTTTCAAAAGCCCATGGAAAAGGATTTGGTGAGCTTGAGACCAATACATGCGGTTTCGCTGCTTTAACAGTTTGAAACAAGGTTCCGGCGAAACTATTCAGAATATTGGCTCTCCATCGAACCCATTGCCAGTTGTTTGGTTCATTGGGCGGATTGGCTCCATTATGTTCTGCTTTGTAACGGTTTACTGTGTATTCGTCATAACCAGCATTGCGCGGCATTGCCGGAAGTCGGTCGTCACCCTGCACTCCGTCGATATCGTAGTTGTTTACGGCCTCCATAATCAGATCGAGCATAAACTGCTGAACCTCTGGATTGTATGCGTTATAATAGTAATCAGAATTGTTGTAATTTGCGGCTTGACCAGCGTTGTTAATGCCCAACCAATGAGGTCTGACTGCCAGAATTCTATCGTTTTGTGGTGTTGGCGCCGATCCCCATCGGGCCATAAACCCATATTCATACCAAAGTATCACCTTTAGGCCGTTGGCATGTGCCACAGTTATCAGGTCGGCAAGCGGGTCATCTGTCAGCCCACTGTATCCCGGAGTAAACATGCCTTCGCGGGCGTTTGAGTAGGTCGAATTGGCTGCGAGTGTTGGGCTGGGATATAAAGTGCGGGTTTTTGCCCATGCACATACATACAGAGCGTTGAAATTTAACTCCTTTGCCAATGCAACTCCTGCTTCTATATTCGGAAGACTGGTTAAAAAAGGTGTATGTGTTGGATCGGGAATCCAAAATCCCCGTATTGCTGTTTCCTCGGGCAGCACCGTAGTATTTATAGTGTATTGACGTACCGTCCCATCCTCAGCAGTAACTGATACATTAAGTGGCTGTGAAAGATTTACCATGCCACCACTGGCCGGACTAACAGTAGCAAAGGGTGAAACACTGAACTCAACCAACACCTCATTCAGGTTAGTACCGTAGGGAACATTCAGGGAAACAGAGTTACCATTGATTTGACCCGTTCGAAACAAGTCAGGAAACTTTACAGAGAGCAATTGGTTTTGACTGCTTGCCTGGTAAGAAACACTAACTGTGTACTTTATCAGTTCAGCGCCTTTTCGCAAGCTGAATTCAAGTGGATTTGAAAAATCATAGGCGAAGCCCGAAGCTGGATTCAATGTTGCTCCCTCATTGAAATCAACAGTTACCAAAAGGTTCTTAATATTCGCGCTTCGAGGAACTGCTGCTGTAATGGATCTTGTTTGCTGATTAATAGTTGCAGCAATTGCAGGATTCAGACCGCTGAAAACAAAGCTTTTAATCATTAATGTATCCACGGGATCGGGGTCAGGATCAGGTTTGGGTGGAACATTCTTTTTACAGGCCACTAAGTTCATCAGGCCAAGTATCAACAAAAACAGAAACAGATTCCGGTTCATAACTAAAAATTTTTAATTACCCGGAGAAGATTACAACTCTCCGGGTAATTATTAAAACATCATTGACTAATTTGAGAATTGATGAACAACAAAGCCGTTATTCAAGCCAAAACTCATTGCACGCGGCTTACCATCAGCACTAAATCCAACCTGATGTGTTGCTCCTACCCAAACACCGGCTGCAGCACCAAAATTATGCCTGAATACGCGTTTTTCAGCAATGTTATTATTATTCAGCTTGTTAAGCTTTTGAACAATGTCATTGCCTTCAGTAATATTGATAATGTCATAGAAAATTCCTTTGTCCTCAGCCGTGGAACCTTCCCACTCGCGGTTTACCACATAAGAAAGATACATGCCACCATTGTATTCCCAGATACGGTAATCGTATGATCTGGATTGAATCATTGGCTCGGAAGACTCGTATAGCATTGTGCCATCTAGTTTCATAACACCCACACCCATTTCAGCACCTGTAACCAAAAGTTTATCGGTTTCACCAGGTATAGGGCTTACACGACCATACTGTCCCATGCGAAGAGCAACAATTGGGATTACTGGCAATACCGTTGGACCGGAAACCTGTCCGTTATTGAAACTCCAAACATAGAACTCGCTGGCATTATTGGGCCACGCAAAATTTGAGGCAAAAATATGACCGTTCTCAGGTGGGTTGCCAATCACCGAAATGGCATCACCCAGCCTGATCCCAGATCCAGGAATGGTAAAACTCATTACCAACTCCGGACTTGGGTCGTCGCGGCCATCCCATTTGTAAACCTTAAATACCTGCTCGGGATTCATTACCATGTTAGATAAAAATATTTTACCCGCAACTACCCTGACGTCTGAAACGAGCCATGTACCACCTGATACAACTTCGGTTAGTGGCATACTTGCAGGATCAGCTGTTGGTGCTTGTATATCCCACACATACAAATGATTGCCTTCCTTGCGGGAAGCCGCATATGCATAGCGCCCGTCAAACGCCATACTGCGGGTATTTTCGTTGTTAATTACTGATGGAACCAGCCCGGATTTACCACTGCGGTCGAGAAGCATGCTTGTATTGGCTACATTAAAACCAGCTTGCACAATATTAGGTTGCACGTTGTATACCGTGCTTGTGCCGGCAAATGACACCGTAATAGTTTTTGCAGAACTGAGGTCGAGAGTATCACCCTGTCCGGAGGTGGTATAGGTTGCACCGGCAGGCATAAGAACAATCTGATCAATTACAGCCTTTGGATTTTGCAATACATTATAGGTAACAGTTATGCGCTTGTTACCCTGATTGATTTCGCTGGGATAAATTTCACCAGAGCTTTGCGACTTGAACCTAATGGATGAAATAACACCCGAAGTAGGTGCAGCTTTTTCAACCGTTACTTTGTAGGTACTCGACTGATCACCATTTGTAACCACAAAGTTACGCTGATCAGTGAAGTTTTGAGCAGTACCTGATGCCGGAACTACCGACGCACCATCCGAAAGTGTGATATCGGTAACAAGCGCAGTAAGATTTGTTTCGAAGGGTACAACAACCAAAATATTAAGATTTTCAATTACTCCTTCAACTCTTTGATTGGCAGCTTCACCTGCATTGGTAATTGCAAAGCTCAGAATCTTGGTTTCTTTTGGTTGAGGTTTTGGATCGTCCTTTTTACAGGCAATCATCACGATTGAGGTAATCAGCAGAGTTACCATCAAATTGATAAAACGAAATTTTTTCATGATAATATTGTGTTTGTGATTATTGGGTTATGAATTATCTTCCTCCATCCCACCACATGCGGGTGTATTGGCTGTCGCCACCCATTCGGGCAACAGCAGCATTATAGTTATCAGCATTGCTTTGGCGTTCATATTCAGGAAAAGGTTTGCGACGCGGCATTTGCTCGTTTCCCGGAAAGCTGTAAACTGGCATGCGCATTTGCGGAAAACCGCTTTGCCTAACAACTGACCAAGCCTCATGTCCATTCGGAAATAGTGCAATCCAGCGTTGAGTATAGATTTGCTGCAGCGCTTGCGATGGATTAAATTTTGCAGCACCATTCAGGTATGCAGTAATGGTGTCGTTACTAAAAACACCAAGCTGATTGAATGAGGCCGTTATTCCTTCGTTATAAAATGATTCAGCATTGCCTGAGATAAACCCTTTTTGTGCAGCTTCAGCTTTTAAAAAACAGGTTTCAGCATAGCTTAGTAACATATGTGGGCTGCGTTCCTGAAGAAAATATGAACCTATATCACAGTAATTGGGCTTAAAATGACTGTCGCGCTGTTCGCTTAGTATTGAATGCGGCTGACCGTTCTCGAGGCCTGCATATTGTCCGGCGGCATTGGGCGCAGCATAAATATACAACCGTGGGTCGTTCAAATTGATTAAGATATCAAAAATTGTTTTACTCAGCCGAACTTCATCCCAGCCAGCTACAAAAGTCAATGGATTTTTAACATGATAAGTAGGCCCGGCCGGATCGGGAATTACCATTGCACTTTGTTGCACAGAGCTGATTGTTTGTCCAATGTTAATCTGCTGAAGGTCGGGCAAAATGAGGCTTGAAAATTCAGGCGTATTTGAAGCTCTGAGTGCTATGCGTAAATACAAACTATTGGCGAAGCGTTTCCAATGGTCAAGATTTCCTTGATAAAGAATATCAGCAGCGCCATAACCTTGAAAACCAAAACCCTGATACTTCTCAATATTAGCTACAGCTTCACGAAGTTCTTTTAGCAGATGAATGTAAATATCCTTCTGAGCATCGAATGCAGGTTTAACCTCTTTAAAAGCATTAAAATACGGAATATCACCATACATATCAGTCACTTGCTGCACCAGATATACATTCCATATACGTGCAATGTTTTCTTTGATTGGATTTTCAATCTCACGTGATAAATTTATAACGTGATAATTATAGTGCATCGGTGCAAAATTGGCACGCGAATAATACCACTCCCACACATCATTCCATGGCCTTGGTTCAAAATTATCGGAAGTGAAATTAGCACCTACTTGTATATTACTAAAATGCTGTGCATAAACCGAACCACTGATTTGGTGCATCCATTGCCAGATTCCTACACTGATCCCTGATCCAGTAACCAATGATCTTGTAAACAATGGTGCAGGGTCAATACGTGTACTGGTAGTTTTTGGTCTGTCAAGTTCTTCAAAATTCTTGGTACATGATGCAAGCATCAGGCCTGCAAACAGTAAAAATATATGATACTTGGTTTTCATAAAGCACATTTTTAAAGTGTTATAAAGAAATTTTCAAACTTAAACCCATTGTCCTCAGTTCTGGATAAGCATATATTTCATACCCCGGATTATTACCGGTTCCAAAAGTTGACTCCGGTGAGATGTTTTTGGTTTTTCGCATAAAATAGGCGAGATTGTTGGCAAAAAGCGAAATACTTGCATCTCTTAAGGGGGTTTTGGTCAGTTGCTTATTGCTAAAGTTGTACCCTACACTAACAGAGCGCAATCGAATATAGGAAGCATCGTATATGAAAGCTTCATGGATGCGCGAAACCCTATCCCAGTATTTCTGCGGATCAACAGCAAATGTTCCTTCAACACCATTTTTAACACCGGTTACCATAAATCCTATGTTAAAGTCTTCAGGGCGAATATTCGGATCGCCGGCCTCCTGTGCAAGTTTAACCGCCCTGTACCAATCATCCCTTCCTTCCATGGTAAAACCAAGTGTGCCGTACTCGGCACCAACCATATTGGTCACCGAAAACAAATCATGTCCAAGTTTGCTGTCTATTTGCATACTGGCAAACCACCTTTTGTATTCGAGCTGACTGTTAAACCCCCAAAGAATATCTGGAGTGGCATTTCCAATAACATTATCGTTAAGAATGGCTCCTGAGGCAGCTGTTTTTAATCTTGGCAGATTTTCTGAATCAAGTATGATCCGGCCTTGGTCGTCGCGATCAAAAGCAGTTCCCAAAATAACTCCGGCAGGCTCGCCAAGTCTTGCCACTATGCGTACCCCCGAAACTGCACCCTGTACTATCAGATCAATCTGATCGCTAAGCTCTTCTACATTACTCCATTGATGTGTGAAGTTAACTCCTGCGCTCCAGCGCAACAATGGTTTATGAATGATTTTGTAATTTGCCGCCAGCTCAACTCCACTGTTATTTACAAATCCGGAGTTTACAAATCCTGAATTAAATCCTGATGAGGGTGGAAGAGGGTTGTTAAAAATCTGGTTTTTAGTTCCGGTTTGATAAAAGGCCAGATCAGCGCTTAACCGATTCTTCCAAACTGCCAGCTGTAATCCAACTTCCTTGCTTATTGTATATTCACTGCGTAAATTGGGTTCGGGCCGGTCGGAATTGAAAAACCCATAAGGCAACCCGTTAAATTGATTGGGGGTTGTGCCATATTGAAAATATCGCTGACCTGCAATATTTCCTCCTGAACCGACTCCGGCCCACGATGCCCTGAACTTGAGCAGGTCGATATCTTCAGGCAGCGAAAACGTCTCGTTGATGAGCCAGCTGAGGCTAACCGAGGGATATTGATAGGACCAGTACTTTGGAGCAAGCACAGATGTCCAGTCATTGCGGAAGGTGAAATCAATAAATAATGTACGTTTGTAATCAGTGCTAAACATTGCATAAAGCGAATGAATGCTTATATTGCTCAATCCGTTGGAGGCTATGGGATTAACAAAATTCTGAATCACATAAGGTCCGAATTCATTGATAAGGCCACTTTCAGAGGAAACTGACAAGCCCCGGAAACTGCGCTGCATAATGTTTCCTCCGCCTGCCATGCTGACATAAATCTTGTTCCATTGCCTGCTCCCTGAAAGCAAAAAATCGTAATTGGCTTCCATTACCTGCAGTCTGGTAAATGATCCTGTTGCCTTACCTTCCGATTTGTAATAGGTTTTATCAGCAGTAATTCGTTGCCGCTCATCGTTATAATAATCAACGCCTGCTTTTGTGTTTAACTTAAGATCGAAGGCAAGATCAAAGAGCTTCTTAAGATCGAGATTTAAACTTGCAAAACCCATCATGCGGTCGCGCCTGTCTCGGTTAGTGTTTCGCTCAACTGCCCAGAAAGGATTGCTCAACAAGGGAGAGCTTGCATAAACCTGATCCTGATTCAGACTTACCGACCCATTTTCATTCAGTTTGTAACGACTAGTCCACACAACCGGATATCCGGTTATTGTTTGGTAGGGATCTAAATGATCGAGCAATACAGATGCAGGTTTTAATGTAAACAGATAAATTGGATTATCAGGCGATCCTGCCAGATTGGGCCGGTTTTGGGCAGATTGGTTAATGTAATTGGCTCTGGCATCAAAAGTGAGAAATTCAGACAGTTTTGAATCATACCGCAAATTGAATGACTTTTTGTCGAAACGATTGGCAGGTATTAAACCATTGTTCCTGTTCCAGGTACTACTGAAAAAAATACCGTTGGTTTCTCCCCTTTTGTCAATACTCAATGAGTGATCGGTATTAAAGTCATATCTGAAAAATTCATCGTATGGATGATTATCTGCAGAATTAAGATTCTGATTTTCACCCAAAAAATTTACTACTGATTGTCCGTTCATTTTCACGCCCCAGCTTCGAGGATTTAATTGCCCAAAACTTCCTCCGGATCCCTGTGAGTAAAGGGTTTGAAATTCAGGCTTGATCAACGGACTTTGTGTGCTGAACAATGTCTGATAAGTAACACCGATACCTTCTTTCTTTGTTCCGCTTTTGGTTGTGATGATAATTACACCATTTTGCCCGCGGGCACCATACAGCGCTGAAGCCGCTCCTCCTTTAAGTACCGAGATTGACTCTATGTCATCAAAATTGATATTATTAATGGCGCTGCCATAATCAAAGCCTCCAAATAATCCACCTGAACTTCCACCGGAATTATCAACCGGCACCCCATCAATCACAAACAAAGGATCGTTGTTTCCAGTAAGTGAATTTGCTCCCC